>ENA-UOXV01001120-UOXV01001120.1-marine-metagenome-genome-assembly--contig:-NODE-1120-length-38178-cov-6.280434_pt1 | contig 38178 bp, 15 predicted proteins | sample MGYA00238165_ERZ766961 | MGnify/ENA primary metagenome ERZ766961 (study PRJEB28924, sample SAMN03173240) | marine metagenome | biome: Marine; feature: Water; material: Subsurface seawater | place: North... | reverse complement strand
GGGGGGGGGGGGGGGGGGGGGGGGGGGTGAGCCACCGGACGTGCTTCCCATGTCTCCTGCCGTGTCCTCGCCACGCCGCTGTCCCTCCTTGTCATCGCCGCCGCCACCACCGCGCGCGGGCAGTGCAGCAGGCAGCTCGGGCGAGGAGTCCGCGCCGATCAGTTTGCGCAGCTTTGCCTGCTCCGCGTGTGCTGCTTCGACCCGTCCGGCCGCAAGTGCAACCATCTGCCCGTGCAAGCCCTCCAATGAGCCCTCGCGCGGCTGGGAAGGAGGTGAGAGGGCGGGCGGGGAGCCTGTGCATCGATGAGCGAAACCAAGCGGCGCGCAGCAGTCAGCTTCGCCTGGCGCTGTGTGAGCTCCGTGCATGCCGAGCGCATCTCTTCGGCGATGCGCGCGCGCTCCGCCTGGTTCCGTTCGAGCTGCTCCTTGTGCTTTGCCGCGTGCCGCTGCCGCAGCACCTCGACCTCGTTCCGGGCCGCCTCCGCCTCTTTCGACACAGCCGTCAGCGTCTCGACTGTGCCCCGCAGCTGCAGCACCTCCGCCGCCTTGCTGCAGCCCGTTCGCCGCGCGCTGCGATCAACCGCGCCCTGCCGGGCTGCACGTGGCTGCACGCGGGCGCGCGGGGAGGGGCGTGCCTATCCGCGCCGCGCTGCGCGGCCTCGGCGCGCTGTTGCTGCGCGGCAAGGCGGCTGTCCATGTCGCAGCAGCGCGCGCACCCGGCCGCCTCCAGCGCCGCGAGCCGCTCTTGCAGCACCCGCACCTCGGACTGAGCCGCGTCCGCGCGTGCCCGTGCCTCCGACGCCGCGTCGTCGCGCTCGCCCACCGACGACTGCAGCGCCGCGGCCATGCGCGCGATCTCTGCGCGCAGGTCCTCCGCCCGCCGCGCCGCCGCCTCCTCCGCGCGCGCGTGTGCGTCATCCGCGCGCGCCGCCGCCGCGCGCGCCACGGTCAGCTGTGCCTCGAGGTCCGCCGCGCGCGCATCCCGCTCCTGCACGCCCCGCGAGAGGAGCTGCACTGTCGCCTCGTGCCGCGCCGCCGCCTCCTGCCACGTCTTGAGCTGCCGCTCCGCGTGCGCGAGCATCGCCGCGCCCTTCTCCGCCTCTTCGTCCCCCGCCGCCGCCGCGTCGCGCGCCTCCTGCTGCGCGCGCGCCGCCTGCGCCGCCAGCGCGCCCTCGCGCTCCGCCGCTATGCCGCGCACGCTCTCCATCTCGGCCTCCAGCTCCTGCGCCCGCGCGTCCGCCGCCCGCGCGTACGCCCGCGCGCTCGTGGCCTCGTCCTCCGCCGCCTGTCGCGCCTCGTCCGCGCGCCGGCGCTCTGCCACACCCCGCCCATGCATTAGGTGCGGTCGACCCCACCCCACACGTGCCAACCGGACGCGCCGCGCCTTTCCCTCACCGGGCGCACCGCCTGGCGTGGGGTGAACTTCCCTGATCCTGACAGAGTGCTGTTTCTCTCGCTGAGAGGGGGCATGCGTGCAGGGCACCTGCGCTCACGGCCGCGAGGTGCTGCTCTGCAGCCTGCGCGTTCTCATGCAGCTCCTCCAGCGCGTCGTCGAGCTCCCGCCTCGCTCGCCCGAGCTCGCCCTTGAGAACGTCCTTCTCCTCCGCCCACGCGGACGCCATCGCCGCGCTGCGCTGCGCCTCGCGCTCGCTCGCAGCCTGCGCCGCAAGCGCCACACGGCGAAGCTCCTCGCACTCCGCGCGGAAGGGCTCGCTGCCGGGTGTGCTTGGCAGCCGCTTGGGCGGGTCCTCGCCTCCCGGGTGCTGGTGCGCCCCGTTCTCCCTGGCCGCCCTGGCCCACTCGCTCGGCGCGGCACGCCTCGCGGAGCCACCGAGGGGCGACCGCGGCGTGCCCGTACTGCAGCGTTGCGGCGGACTGCCGGCGCTCTCCATCGCATCTTGCAACACTGTGTAGTCCGATGGCGGCGGTTTTCCTGCTGCGGCCGGTGACCTGGCTGACGCGGCAGCCGTGTTCCACAGCCCTTGGACATTCGGAATCGGCACCGCCAGAGAAGAAAGAAAAGCGCCTGGCGAGGCAATAGCGCCAGGCACGCTGTATGGCGACGATGCATGCGCGTCGGTGCCGTGTGCTGGGGTGTTCGGGGGTGCGCCAGCGCCGCGTGTAGGGGTGTCGCCGAAGAGCGCAAAAACACCCCCTTCGAACCACCCGTTGAGGTCCTGCTGTATCCCTGCAGCTGGTGTCTGCGGGGTATCCGAGGGCTCGCCACGCGCAACTTGTATCGAAATAGCATCGGTACCTGGAAATGCGAGCGCTGCGTCATTCCCACAGTGACAGAAACAGCGGTGGTGGCCTGAATCCCAACACGACAGAGCGTGCAACACCCTCCCAGCTGAGCTCAGGCACGGCCCAGTGCGAGAGTTAGCCAAGCCACATTCAGCGGGTCTTATATGGATTGGTCGGCGTACCTAGCATGTTGTGTCGGAGGAAGGTGAGGCTCACTAATGACCCTGGTGCACCAAGCAGCAGGTTGCGTGCCGTGTCCCTGTCCTCTACAATCATGCCGTTCACTTTCTTCAGCGTGTCGCCGCGTCTTACCCTGCCAAAATTCAGTCAGCTGAGAAGCAAACTCGGCCATCGCCGTGCTCAATCGGCAACCCGTCATCGCTCCCGTGGGCACAGCGCCCGTTGGAAGCTGGTGTGTTGACCTGCCGGTTCGCGCGACTGGTCCATTCTTGACGATGTCGGTCACCTCCAAGCCATTTCCAGCGCCTGACGCAGCCAGCGCGAGGCCTACGCCGACGGGGGACATGGAATCGAGTCCTCTGCCCGAACCCCAGGCGGTGCCTTCCCCCAGCCGGCTCTTCTGCTGTGGCGGGCCCGCCACAGGACTTTCTCTCATCATTCATCATTCCTGCTCTCACTGCATCTCTCTCGCTACCAAACGCACAGTGCGCGTCTCTGCGATTCATTCAAGTCGGCACACTAGCCACTGCTCACCCCGCACGTCCTACCATCTCTGACTATGTCTGCTGCACCCACGTTACAACTCCGCCTTCCCCCCTGCAGCAGGCACTTCCGTGGCATCCGCTGGAGCCTCGCCCGCTCCATCATCCTCGCTGTCTTCTTCAGGGACGTGCTCGTTTAGAAACTCGACCATCCCCTGAACGCTCCGATCACGCTCAAACAGGATTGCATTCGGTAGTCCGCCACCCATGAGCTTGAGCGTCGGAAAGCCATCGACCTTGTGCTTCGTGCAGAACTGCTGAGTGATGCTTGAGGCCGAGCACTCTACCTCCATGAATATGACCCGGCCCGCCTGCATCGAGCCGGTCGATTACATATAGACACGGAATATCAGCCGGTGCGGATTCAGGTAGGACTAAGCGGGATGAACCATTCGGGTCGCCGCGTTCTCAAATGCTTTCTGCATTGCGAGGCAGCGCGAGCACCACTTCTCATAGAACTTGACCAGAACCGGGTACTTGGGCGTGATGTATTCCTCGCTGGGCAGACACATATGAAACGTTACGTTCACACGCGAAAATCAATCGTTCGATCAACCGGGGCGCAGTGGGCCATGGGGGATGGCAGCACTTGTATGGGAAGACGTCTTCGTCGGATGTGGGCTCCAACATGGTGACTAAGTACTCTGATAGCTTTTCTGTCGTGATCTCCCGGACGTAGCGATCTGCCAAGGCACATGCATTCAAATCTCAACGATGGTGGCGTAGTGATAATCCCTGCGCCGCACATGGCGATGTGGCACGGCCCAGGAGGCGCACCCATCCCCTGCCCCGCGATTGAAACGAAAAGCAGCGGGAAGTCCTGGAGACCCTTCTCCGCCATCGCCTTAGCATTGACAGGATTCGATGCGTCGCACATCTTGAACGTTATGTTTCCCCCTCCAATGTCGTGAATGAATTCCTCAGTCTCAAGCACAGCGTTGAGGATCTCCTCTCCACTGTCGTCCGCGTGCTCCATCATTAGGACAACCTGGTTGGGCGCCGCTGGATCCAGCTCTGAAAACTTAACGTGTTCGAGCGCACTGCACCCGAATCCCAGCATCAGTAGCACGAGCAGACATGCAGGGAGGCTCCGCCCCATCGGAACCCTGACCATGCCGAGATGGCTCAAAGAGGTTGGGGCCCGTAACCTGTAGAACACATGAGACTCAAATTAGCCAACCACCTGATTAGACTGAAGGGCCGCAGAATGCTGTCCACGTCGCGGAGGCAGGCTGCCTTCGCCGGGGCCCTTCTGGGTGCCCTGGCAGTGATCGCGATGGCCTCTATAGCGCTTCAGCAGTCCCCTGCTGCACTCCTCGGCACTGGATCTCCCAGCAACGCGAAGCTGGAGAAGCAGATCGGGGAGCTCCAGAAGCAGCTGGCCAATGCTGAGACAGGGGGGCGGCACCGGTCGAAGAGTCACACACAGCGTCTTGGAACCGACGGCGAAGCTTCCGACAGTGATGAAGCTGGTCCCTCCCAGCCGGTTCTTCCGTATGCGGTGCATTCACGAAAAATTGCCAGGACGGGTCGGTCCCGTAGAGTGTCTGCGGAGCCGTGGACTGCGGACAACCAGAAGGACTACGACAGGGCGGTACATCATGCGCAGATCGTAGAGAGGACCGGGAAGGAGGTCTATCGTCCTTTTCAGGGGATGTTCGATCATGAGGCCGCCAAGGTGCAGAAGAAGTTTGTCGGGCGCTTCGTTGGCCTCATGAAGACTTTGGAGCCTACCTACATGGCCGAGGCGCTGCAGTGGGCGCGCTCCAATGACTCGCGCGAAAATCCCATTCTGACTCCGATTGTGGATTCACTCGCGGATCCCATGATTACAGACCTCAACGACGAGGCGGAGGTCAGGGTCGACCGTGCGGTCAAGGGGATCGCGCAGAAGCAGGGCCTGTCACTTCCCGAGAAGGAGAAGCTTCGCGCGCACCTCATGGCACCACTCAAGACGCGCATCCTCAACCGGGTGCACAGCCAGGTTTACGACTATGTCACCAGGATGGCGCGCTCAGTTGTTCTCACAGCAGCGAACATGACTGCGTCGGGCTCGAACGAAGCAGTGGCTGCGCTCAACGGCGGTGACCACACTTTGGGGGTTGGTTTCCCTACTGTCCAGCCGCTCGAGGACGATGATGCAAGATACATCACCCTTCTCCATGACTTGGACGGGGTTCATAAGGAGGGCATCATCAACAAGTACGACTACAACGCGCAGAAGGCCAAGCTGCTCAGCGACTGGCTTAAGAATGCTGTGGTTGAAGCGGGCGGGAACCAGCGCAAGGTTCTCATGGTTATGTTCGGCGGTAAGGTGCACGGCGTTACCGATACAGGGCTCAAGAACGAAAGGGTTGTGCCGCCGGTGAATGTTGAGGACAAGGTGAAAATGGAGGATGGACTTAGAGATTTGGTCGAGGCCAGGAACAAGCGCTTGACGCGGGATATGATCTACAATCTCGTCCATAGCAAGGTTCAGTGGGGCTACCTGCGAGGATGCAAAGGCAAGTGGAACACGAGCAAGCGGTGCATGGACGAGTGGCAGCGTATCAAGACCCTGGTAGAGGATACGAAGGCGGGCGATGAGAACGATGCGACTATTCACTGGGGCGACGCACCTGTGCACGAGGTGGACGAGCTGGACAACGAGGGCACGAAGAGGTTGTACAAACACCTTTCCCACGATGCGCGGGAGAAAATCTGGGATAAGCCGACGGAAGCTGACATGGTGTCGTCGCTTCAGAAGGGCATGCGCCTTGCCCGTAAGGCCAAGGCACAGGCGCTCACCCAGGCGGCTTCCAAGAAGACCAAGAAGAGCACTAGCTGGTGGTCATCGCTGATGAACATCTTTTGACGCGCGTGTGAGGGCTTGTTGTAGAGAGGGTGGGGATTTAACGGCGGTGTTCTTTTCTGGGTTTACAAATTGTGTCCTTCGAATAGTGCTGCCGCTGGAAAACTCCTGTAGTGGACAGGTGGTCTAATTTATTTATTATCAACCTGCACCCACCCAAGCACCCACAACCTTCTCCACGCCGTATGCGTCCTCTCCCCAACAAAATGCACGCACCTATCACAACCTTTTTCACGCTGTGCGCATGCATCCTCGACTAATTCCCGGTTCGTGCCACACGCGGCGGCGAAGCCACTGCCCGTTTCCTATGCGCGTTCGGTGCGGTTTTGGTCATGAAGCGATGCGCCTTCGATGCGCATGACCAAATCCTCAGGAATTTGAGGCGCTTCCTTGAGCTCAGGTGCCTGCCGTAGTACACGCTTGAGCAGATGCGCATTCATGCGCAGTTCGGTGGCGCTCATGCCACTGTCCACCTTGTTCTTGCTGTTCCGCATGGCAATTTGCTGGGTGATGCTCTCGCGCTCGCGCTGGCGCTTTGCCAAACGTTCCTGCCGCTGCTGCTCCTGCTGGCGAGCCAATTCCTCTGCGTCGCGACGATAAGAATCTGCCACACGGCGATTCTCTTCTGCCAGCCGCGCGCGCTCCTCCTCCTTGCGCCGCACCTGCTCTTGCAGCACTCGGGCTGTCTCTTGGTCCCGATGCGCCTTGGCCTCTCGCTTCTTTCGATCGCGCTCATCCTCGCGCCGTGCATTTTCTTCCTGCGCCTTTCTCACCCGCTCCTCCAATTCCGCCTCCATCTCTGCAGCACGGTTGTTCAGGTCACCGGCCATCCGTTCGGCCTTTTTCAACCGCTCCTGGCGCTTCGCCTCCTCCAGCTGCCGCCGCCTGTCCTCCGCCTCTGCCCGCGCTATCTGCATTTCGAAGAGGCGCTGGTTTTCGGCGCGCTCGGCCTCCTTGATTTGGCGCTTTCGCTCGAGCTCCTTGTCGTTGTCCGCTAGCATGGCCTGGTAACGACGGTTCTTCTCATCGATCTCGGCCACCCTGCGCGCCTCTTCCTCATCGATTTCCCGTTGAAATCCAGCAATCATGTGCTTTGCTTCGCGGAGCTCTTGCTCCGCTATCTGTTTTCGTCTGGTCTGAATGCGCTTCCGCTCCTCGAACTCGATCTTTTTCTCGACCTCACGCCGGTCGAGCTTCCGCTGCAGCGCCGCATCCTGCTCTTGCTTCCATTTCTCGTAAGCCCGAACCTGATCCTTGGCCGAGTCCAGCTCCGCTTGCCGCGCTGCTTTTTTCTGCCGATCGCGCTCCTGCGCCTGCATCAGAAGAGTCCTGCGGAGATTGTCGCGCTCTGAGAGTGACTTCTCCTTCTTCTTGTTCTCCTCCTCCAGGTGAGCCACGTCGTTGTAAAGCGTGATGATGCTCCACTCGTCCACCAGCTTCTTTCGGCGTGTACCGCCAGGTGTGGCCGTACTATTTGCTATTGACACACTGTCGCTTGTGTCCAGCTGCGGTTGCGGCACCTGAGAAAGAATTTGCGTCTGTTCTTCCCTTATTGCCACGGCTCCCTGCTCTTCTGTTGCTGCGCTACGTGGACCCTGGTTTGCGTTCTCTTGCGCCACGCTGTGAGATATGTGTGCAATTCTGGACTCGCTCGGAGGCGGCATCATTGCGCCTTTGGCAAAGTTGCGCTGCAGCTCGACCAGATGGGCCTCGCTGAGTTTGCCCTGCTGCAGAATCCTGTCCACCTCCATCACAGCCAGGTTGTACACCATCTGGTCTCCTCGCCGCTTCGTCTGAAATGGTACGGAATCGAGCACGAACATCAGGGAAATGGATAATTTAAGCTACTCATTTGAGGGATGCTGCAGCTGGGCTTCGACGGGGCAGGAAGCGGTGATAATCAATTAGTTCGCGAACACGGGCGCGGAAAGTGGGGCAAACCTGCTTATGGTACTCCTTTAAGAGATTGTTAACCAGAACACCTACGCGACGTGCAGCGACGTCAGCTCAAGGAATCCAAGTGTCCTTCGCTGGCAGGGTGCGACTCGTACGGACCTCGCAGTTTCGTGAAGCGCTGATCGTGGCGCCCTGAAGCTCCCGAGGCCGCAGTAGACCGACGACTGGCATCCGCAAGGGCACGGAGTCTCTGACTGTTGCTTTGAATGGAGGGCAGCCTCGTTGCCATCGTCTTTTGGCAGGCCCCTCTGAGGGACCCCCGAAGTAACCTCGATAGGCACGTCCAAGCTCTGAAGAAACTGCCGATCAGCAGTTACAAGTGGTCATCCCACACCGGGAGAACTCCTGGTAATTTAGGGATTTCGCACCCGAGGTTTCCGAGGTACCTCGAAGCGGCGCTCTGCGCCTTCCGGGGAGCCGCGTCCCGCGAAATGGCGGATCACCTTAGTGCAGAAGACCAAATGCGCAGTGAACCCACCGAGTGGTCCGGAGTGTCGCAGGTAGAGGAAGGTGGACCCCAGGTTGTGGCGGATCCGGGGGGTGAGAGCATGCTGGAGGCGGCGCGGCGGGTCGCGGAGAGCGACATGCGTTCGCAGATGGTCAAATCTCGCGCCGAGCTTCTCAACCAGCACTCGTCTGCTACAGTCAGCCGCATCAACGAAAAATTCGGGCTCGTGCCATCCGGACTTGAAGCCTCCGTCGGAACCGCAGCCGAGGGAGTGCCTCGGCTGTCGATCGCAGAGGGAGTGCCTCGGCTGTCGATCAATATTGCGCGACTTGACGGGAAATTTTCCAGTCCTCGCACGCTTGAAAAGGGGCTTTGGGAGACCCCACGAAGGCCTGCAGGGCAGGGCGATCCTGGCTTTGCTCCCTCTCCGTCGATGAGTCCTGGGAGTCCAGGAGTGCCGGACAGGGCGGAGGAGAAGCAGCAGGCGAAGGAAGGGCATGTTTTGCAACAGACGCCCTCGCCGCCACAACAGCAGCCTGTAAGCTCTGCCCCGAGTGCTTCTATGAAGCAAAGGCGGGCTATTCAGAGCGCCGAGAGCCTGGAGACTGCCCTAGCACAAATCGAGGCAATCTCGATGGGGCTCCCGGGACCCGGCTGGGCGCAGGGCGGCACTGGGGTTCGGCAGCCTGGCAACCAGCCTTCGGAGTGCAATGCAAAAGAGCTGGAGGGCGAGATTGCGCTGCTGCGAGAAAAGAAGGCGGCATTGAAGGAGAGCTTCATGCAGGTCATTGGCGGCAAATCACAGGCGGGGGACATCGCCATGGGCGCCTCGCCCCGCAGTTCTGCAGTGCCAGGGCGCCGGAGTAGCATTGACGATATCGCACCCATCCAAGCTGTGCAGCCACGGCCGCCTTCACCACAGACAGAGGTGAAGTACCGGAACGCAACGCAGCAGTTGCAGGAGAGCCTAGCCAGTGAGGTTGCGGCTCCTACGCCGCCAGCACAGCGGCCCGCGTTGCCAGAGGAGGGCCCCGGTGGGCCGCAGGAAATTGTAGTGCCAAATCGACGATGGCAGGGCGGGCGGTGTCCGGGTCGCGAAATCGACCGGTATCAGCGAGACGTGGCTGATACCGCGCGCATTGAAGTTGGCAGAGATGTCGAGATAGTTGGACTTCATGTAACCCTGGAGGTGGTCCCGCACTGGCCCAACATCAGATATGCGCCTGCGCCGTGTGGCGAATTAGATCTGTCTTTTGATATTCAGTCAGTCGTGGTGCAAGCTCACAGGAGGTGCGTTGCCAGGTCGGCCTGCGAATCATGCCTATCAAGCCTAGGCTGGCGCACTCAGGCGGAGGTGCAGGGTTCATCACCAAGGTCAACGAGGACAGGGATGCGTGTTGGGTGAAGTGGGACTGCTGCGCGGAGGAATGCGGTTGGTACCGCTGTGGACACCAAGGAGACTACACGTTGCGTACGATCCGTGAGAATGAGACAACTCCGTACACTGTCACAGACCTGATCCGCTCGTCGGGGAACTCGCGCACGGACCTCGAAAACCGCGTCAAGGCGCATAACGAGCAGTCCCTGCTATCTGCCGACCACTGGATCAACTCACTTGGCGATCTTCTTGGCCTTTGAGACCAGAACTGCGCTCCATGTAGGTTTCAAGTTCCTCCCAAACCGACGACATTGCGAAGCAGCCCTGTTCCGCAGTAAATGGGAAAAAGAGAGCTGTGACAACGGCTTTACTTTCGCGAATCTACAGTCAGCAACCATGCCCGTGCAGCATATGCATAGCGGTGAACCTAAATCAGAACACCCGGTCGCTTGGCTCGGTACTCGTCGACTGTAAGCAGGTGGGGGTTGCTTTGTGTGCCCTCATCACGTTTCGGCTGGATGATAGCGATGTAGCCTTCCTGCCTGGGCTTGTTATTGATGGGATCTGAGGATTCTCCCAGCCGCTTATTCATTTCGAGGAGATGGCCGTCGATCCCGCTGCGGACCTTAAAGCGCGAGCCGTCGTCGCATACAAGGTCGCACATGCGTGAGTCCTCCTTCACGTATCTGAGCGCAGGGGTCGTCTACGCATCAGAATGCAAGCGGGGCGACTGTAACCGTGAGGCCCAATTCGGAAGTGAGTATTCAGGTGACTGGTTGGACAGGAGGGCATACAGAGCGCCGGACTTCTTTTTGCCAGACGGCTTGTTCGCCTGCGTCTTGTCTCCACTTCGGCCAACGTCGAAGTCGACCTTGACCACCTGGGGCCCAGGGGTGCACGACGATCGTGGGGTCAGAAGTCGCACAGCGGTCCAAGTGCCATTAATACAACCACCCGAGAAAATGCTACCAGTGAAAGCGCATCCGCGAGGGGGCTAGGCGCTGGGCCCAGGGCCCTGCACCTTCCTCCCGTTGGCGAAGGCCACGTGCGACGGCGCTACCCCGACCACGCAGAGAGAGTTGAAGTGCTTGTAAACGAACTGATCTGCACCGGGTTCGTCCATAACATCGAGAAGGTAGAAGTGCGTGTAGTCCCGCTCGACCGCGAGGATTTTGTCGCGGGAGGTGAGGCACGCAGGCTGGGACGTCGCTGGGGCTGCGCGCTTGGCAGAGATGTGCGCCGATTCCTCCGTCACCATGGCGTCTGCGCAATCCTCTTCAACACGCTGGCGCTTTGCTGGCTGCTCGTCACCGCAGTCCTTGTGCTCCATCCCTGAAAGCCCTCTCCCGTGGCGGGATCCCTGGCCTGCAACCCTCAGAGCGTAAACTTTGTGCATCAACCACTTTCACGCCGCTCAACCAAAGTGGTCAATCTCGCAACTTAGTTGGCCGCTCAATGCCGCTCAACCACCCCGATCTGGACCAGGGGGGGCAGGTTGACGGTAATAACATTCTCGACGCACTTGAGAATACCTTCCGTGATCACCCAGGCCTCACAGAATTCGGCCTGCTCTTCGCAGATGGGCCCTTATCAGAGGAGGCGGCATGGCAGGCGATTGGTTGTGGCAGTGGACAAATCGAGCCGCAGGTTGCTGCAGGGGCTGTCGTGGTGGTGGAGCAGAGGTTGGCGCTGGCATACTGGTGCTTGCCGGCATTGCTCACTGCTGCCAAGATGGGAGTCGCGCGCGTGCAGAAAATCTCTGAGTGGTGGGCAGAGGAGGAGCATGCCGCCGCGATGCTGAAGTTTACACGGGCCCTGCTCCTCATCTCCGCGGACACCGCCTCAGCCTGGAACCACCGCAAGCGGCTCATTCATGCCGGCCTGTGGTGCCGCAAGGCAGAGCTGCGCTTCCTGGACCTTGTGCAGTCGAAGCACCAGAAGTGCCAGGAGGCGTGGGCGCATCGGCGGTGGGTCGTCATTCCGCTTCTCGATGCGCAGGGTGGCGTGGCTGGGTTGCCTGAAATTGTCGACAAAGAGCTCGCTGCCATTGACAGGTGAACACCCTGCATTGCTTCTTTCGAGTCACTAGGCTTATCGAGGAGCTGATCACCTCGAGTGCCGCCGGTGCGCACAGAGCTGTGACAATGTATCACAAAAACTACAATGCATGGAGCTACAAACGCTGGATGTGCGAGCGGATCCCTGCCGACAGGTATCAAACACTACTCTAGATGTGTGTCAGGTCGTCGAGTGTACAGTGGGCGCCTTGATAGCATGTCACCCCCTCACCTTTCCCAAGTAGAGGACTGACCTAGCCACTGGAGAGTGCAGGCTGGGGGCCATCGCCGAGGATGCACGGGTGTTTGCAAAAATGCACGTCTCAGATAGCGCCGCGCAGCATTTTCGGGTTGCACTGCTGGATCTGCGTTTATGCGGCGACGAGCGCGCACATGGGAATGCGGCAAAAGACGGAGAGGACAGGGGCGCGCTGCCATCGCCGTTGCTGGAAGAGATGGCGTTCTCGCGCGATTTGATCCAGCGATTTCCCGGACATGACGCTCTGTGGGGAGCGTTGCGCTCGCTGATGCGCTCCTGGATTCGTTTTGGCAGCCGCGGCGAGGGTGGTGACTCAAGCCAAAGTTCGGGAAGTCCCGTTGGCGAGGTTGGCGAAGGTGGCACGTCGCTGGCGGAAGAGTTGTGCGCATGGGGAGAAGCGCTGGGTTCGGGGGTCCAGGGGGAATCGACGAATTCAGGTTTGAGAGAATCTGCAGGATCAGTGGAGGCGGGTAGGGGGCAACAGAGAGAAAGTAGCGAAGAGGGCCGCGTCGCAAGCATTCTGCGCTTCGCTCGGTCGCGCTTTCAGGACAGGTCTGCGACCATGGCATCCCTCCTGGCGACAGTAGCTTGCATGCCCCGCCAAAACCGTGGCCAGAGCCGCACCGGGCGTGAGCTGTGCCGGACTGGCGAGCTGGAGCTGAGTGAGGCCCGGGGGGCTGCCGCAGGCTTGCTGCGAATCGTGACGCGGAGAGGTCGAACGCGGTGCGATTTGCAGCATGGTTGCTGCATCGCTATACCGCTCCACACCGGGACGTGATGTGGCGCGCTCTGCCGCAGGGTGAACTTCGTGAGGCGGCGCTGGGGGCTCTTAATTGCATGCTCGAGGACCTAAGGCAACGTTGTCCGCAGAAGGACGGGGCCTGGAGCAAACTTGCTCAGAGGCACTGAGGCACGCCCTCAGGCACGCAAGCGCTACTCTGTATGATAGACTATCTGTGTCAGTACGTATTAAACACTCTTTTACTGATAAACTAATTGTGTCAGTACTTGGTAAAAGCGCGCCGCCGTCTTGTTGGTGATGAAGACAAAGCCGCGTGCATCGCGACGAGACATCTGTCTGCTCGAGCCATTTGGACCAAGCACATCAACAATCGGAAGCACACTATTAAAAACCACGTTTTCCAGCGCTGTTCGACCCAAGCGATGTCATTCACACCAAATCTTTTAGGTTCTCGTGCAAATATTTGCTAAGCACGACGTAAAAATCGTTATGTCATGCTTTTCCTTATTATTTTGTGCCTGAGTACGGCACGTGCTCGCAGATCCGGCCTTATGGTTGGTTGAAATGGCATCATTCTGTGTCCACACCCTCCACAGAAAAAGCACTCGGAATTATTGCGCGAAATTTTCCGAGGGCCTGCGTTTGTTGCAAGTTGTACAGCTGGGTTAAAAACTGCTGATTCTGCTGAATGCCTGCTGTCGCTTTTTGAGACGACCAGTAGGCCGGGTCTGTGACACGTTCTGTACTGACATGTAAACGAGACGAGAAGCTAGATTGTGGAGGTGATCCACTTCTCACATCCTCTGACTTATAATTTATAATGAGCCTTCTCTTCGTCCGTCGTGTGCCTAGACATCCAGTGGTGTTTCGCCCGCGCCTTCTCTCTGTGTACTTTCTTGCCCCCGGTCGGTGCTCGCACGTTCCTCTGCGCTGGCCGTGGCGACTTTAGCGCCCTCCAGAGGTCGTCGTTGGTATCGTTCGTACCGCGTCGTGTCCGAATGCCCGTCTTGTCATTCATGTACGCCATGGTATTTCTTCATCGCCTTTGTCGCGCGCGAATCGGAGGGCCCACTGCCGCGGTGGAGTCGCTTGGGCATCGCCGTGGTGAGCCCCAGTGACGGTGATGTCGATTTTGACCTTGATGTGGAATTTGACCTGCCCTTACCCCAGATTTAGTGGTGAGATTCGCCAGATCCATTTGTTTGGTGTTAGAAATCGAAGCGCCACCGCTATGCGGTGGCAAGGGGGCTCTCCACGCAGGGCCTCCTCGCAGATAATGCTGCGGCTAGTAATCCTAGCAGCTTCGGCTGCGACTAGCGTGCAGTTTGAGGAGCTGGTGTCGTGCGGACGCTACCGCCTTGACCATGGTACCGTCAGCCCTCCAGGCCCGCTGGTCCACCCACGGACGGCGGTCCTGTCTTGCAGCGCAGGCTACCAGCTTTCAGGACCCGGCGACAGCGTCGTTAAGTGCAATTCCGACGGGACATTTAGTGTTGGGAAGGTTTGCGCGCCCGTTTCATGCGGCTCGCTATCTGTTGTCGGGGGGGTGGCCGATCCTCGCTGGCCCATTGCATACGGAGAAGCAGTCAGGCTGACGTGTGCACGTGGATTCGAGCTCGCTGGCGACGGGGGCGCGGAACGTGTTTGCGGCCAGGATGGAAGTTTCTCACCGGGGCTACATTGCGCACCGTCAGAGCGATGGAGCACGACAACGGCACGGCACGCGAGGGCGGACAGGGCTTCTGACATCGCAATTCGTGGCGAGGGATTTTTGCAGGGTGCATTCTACGAATGCCAGTTTCAGCAGCAGTGCGAGCAAGAGCCATGCGCGACCATTCGTGCGACGGCCACTGTTCGGTCAGACACTGAGCTGCAGTGCAAGGGGGTGTCGTGGGGGGGCTTCTCGGGCACCTTTTCGGTTGGAGTGCTCAAGGCAGGGCTCGAAGTGCCGCGCACGGACGCAGAGCCGGCGCTGGTACAGGTCATGCCGGTGCTGCTCTCTGTGAAGCCGGCGAAAGTGACCGCGCTCGGGGGAGAGCTCATTACGTTGAGGGGCGCAGGATTCGAGCCGCGCAGATGTTTCCGCTGCCGGTTTAGGGACGCCCACGGGACCGAGGTGTTCTCGGAGCTTGCAGAAGTGGTCAACGCCACATCAGTGGTGTGCAGAACGCCCACCTGGATTGGGGAACCATTGCGGGCCACGGTCGTGCTGGTCACGGCACCGGAGAACGTGATGGGTCCTGCATGTGACGAGCCCCGCGCGCTGACCGACGAGGTTGCTCCGTTTCCGGGTGGCGTCACGGACCCTGCGCGCTTGCACGTGGATATCATCGATGGGTGGAGCAGCCTCACACCCATGTGCGCCCATTCTTCCGCGAAAGCGCTATTGCGCGTGTCAGGTGCGGGGTTCGGCGCGGCGCAGCACTATTCGATGCACCTGCATGGCGAGTCGGAGGTGCATGTGCTGCACGCGCGGTGCAGCGTGCTTGGGCCTGGTGATCTGGAGTGCGCGCTGCCGCATTGGAAATGGCACGCGCAGGTGGTCACGGCACACCTAGTTGCTGGAGGGCGACGAGTCGCGGGGTTTTCATCGTTCACGTTTTCGGCCACGGTAGTTTCGCTGGAGCCTTCGATGGGTGCGCTGAGCAAAGGAGAGCGTGTCACGGTGCGCGGCGCAGGCTTCCACACGGGGCGACTCTACACCGCACGTTTTTCGTGCAACGGGCAGAACGCACTGTCGCCACCGTCCGCGCCCGCTTCCGCGGATGAGATCCTTTTTGCAGCACCGGCCTGGCGCTTTGGCGCCTGCAACGCGGCGGTCTCGATCGAGCTGGACGACACGCCTCTTGCGACCGACGCCGGCGGCCCGCTCACTTTTGCCGTGCTCGCACAGTGGGCAGGCGTTGGCACAGCGCGCCTGCCGTGTTGCCTTGGGACTGCGGAGCTGCGGGTCTTGGGCGCGTTCCAATCGGTGGTTTACAAAACGGCCCATCGCTCGCTCGAGTGCGTGTGGGAGCCGCTGACTGAGCCCGCGGCGGTGCGGCGCACCGCTTCGCGGGTCGACCATTCGTCGTGCGACTCCTTCACTTGCTCGGCGCTTATCTGCGATGCGCCGACGTGGTCCGCTCCCTTGCAGGCTGCGCTGTCGCTTGCGCAGGACGGGCGTGTGCTGCCGGTGGAGGGCGGGGCGGTGTCCAAGGTCGAGTTTTTGGAGGAAGGTTGGAGCGCGCTGTCACCCGCTCGGGCCTTTGTTGACGCAGGTGCCACCATCACCGTGTCAGGCAGTGGGTTTACTGACGTCGAGCCCTACTCCCTGCATCTCAAGGACAGTGCAGGGGGGGGGAGCGTCGCCGAATGTGTCCGCAAATCGTCCACGGAGCTTGCCTGCACGCTAGCACGGTGGCCAGTGGGTGCTGCCGCGGCGCGTGCTGCGCTACATCGCCAAGATTCTGTGGTAGCGCAGGCGCGGCCATCGCTGACCCTCTGGCTGGACGAGTACTGGGTCGGCATGTCGCTCGCGCAGAGCACCGTGGAAGGCGGCGACGAGCTGCTTTTCAGGGGCAACGGATTTTCGGCCGCGCGGAACTACAACTGTAAGTTCGAGGCGGGCGGGGTCGTGCAGTCTGTTCGTGCAGCGTTTGTGTCTGGAAACACGCTGCGCTGTGCGACGCTGGAGTGGGATACAGCGGACACCGTGCGCGTATCTCTTCATGCTGACGAGCGCGCTGTGTCGTTCGGATGTGGGCGCCACGTGGAGATCGACCCGGCGGTGGTGCCCAACCCGACGCAGATGCTGACTGTGCTTCCGTCGTGGACGCATACGCGCGAGAGCGTCGTGCTGGTCATCGGAGGGTCCAGCTCGCTGCTCGTCGAGGGTCGGGGCTTTGGCAAGAGCGCGCACTTTTCGTGCCGCCTGCGAAAGCTAGGGGACTCCGCTGGGGAGGTGGTGTCCTTGGAGGCGGCAACGGAGTCGCCTTCGGCCCTGCGGTGCGTGATGCGGGGCTGGCGCGCGGATGAGGGATCCCTGTGGACTTTGAGCGTCCTGAAAGCGGGGAGCGAAGTTCGGTACAGCGGCGCGAAGCCCTGGTTGGTGTCATACACGGAGCGGGAAGCCGCACCCGCGTGGGAGCTGCCGACGGCGAAATCTTCGTGCGCTGGAGAGGGTGACTTTGTGGTTCGCGGCCGCGGTTTTGTGCCGAAACACGTTTACACGTGCATGCTCGAGGGAGAGGATGGCGAGGCTGTGCAAACGGATGCGGTCTTCGTCTCATCGGTCGAGTTGCGCTGCGCGCTGCAGGCGTGGCCAGGGCAGCTAACGGGCGTGACATTCGGGCTGCTTGAGTCTGGGCGTGTGCTACCACACTCAAGTGGTTCGCCGAAATGGGCTATTTCCTTCTCGCCCGCGTGGTGGTTTGAGACGCCACAGCGCAGCCGCACAAGTGGGGGCGACACCATTGAGGTCCGGAGCTGTGGACTCGACACTGCCGCCGCACGGTACCGCTTGCGTCTGGTTGGGACTGATCGCGCAGGCCGTAGCCAGGCAGTGTGGTCAGAGCCTGCGGCGGCGGAGGGCGCGCGCGTCGCGTTCCGCGCGCCAGGCTGGAGCGGGCTCGAGCAGGCGGTGCGCGCTGAGGTGTTCCTGGCGACGGGGGAAGGCGACGCCATCCCGCGGGCCTCGCGAGGTGCACCCACCGTGCAGGTGGTCGGAGTCATTGTGCACGTCGAACACACGAGTGGGGGGCTGCAGAGTGGCGTCGACGGGGGGGGGCGGCTCGACATGGTGCACACGGATCTGGTCGATGCGCCTGGCGCACGCTTCTTCTGCCGATTCTTGGGACGCGGCGGCTCCTCGGTTGACTCGACGGTGCAGTTTGCGCAGGACGGGTCGACAGCAATGTCGTGCGTGGTGCCGCGCTGGCCACACGGGGCGGGAGACGCAGCGGTCTCGATTATCTCGATCAGCAAGGAGGCCGAGGTGCTGACGCGCCCGCTCGCCGGCGGGCCCGCTGTGCTGCGTTTTGTCGCGGACATCGGCCGGGTGCACATTGCGAGCGTGGGGACGGACGGGGCGGTGGTCGTGGCCGCAGGACGGGGCTTCGGTGCGCAGCCGGCGCGGTGCCTGGTGCACGCGTGCGACGGCGGCGCGCTGCTTGGCACCTCGGTCCTTGCACCACCGGTGAACGACAGTGCGGTTGAGTGCCTTGTCTCTCGTCAGGCCCTCGTTGACGTGCCTGGCAACGCACTTGAGCTACCCGCGCGCGTGCGTGTCTCCATTGTGGATGAAGAGGGCAGACCGGCTGCGGTGCCTGGGGACGAGTGCATTGCAGTACCAGCCCCGGCCTCGCCGGTATGGGAGCTCGTGGGGGCGACTGAGGGCCCCGCGTGCGGCGGCACAAGTGTCACGGTGCGTGCATGGGGCCTTGGCGGAGACTCGAGCCTCGCTCTCCGCTTTAACTTCGAACGCGGCTTTATCGATGTGCGGCTCCTGCGTCGCGCCCCCGACGCAGACCCTGCAAGCAGCGCCGAGGTGCTAGAATTCGAGGCGCCGCGTGCGCTGTCTGCCAGCGAAGTGCGTCTCAACCTCCGCTCTGACGTGCGCGGGGAGTTGGCGAGCCTGGAGGAGGGTGTGCGGAAGATGATTGTGTTTTCTTACTACGAGGTATGGAGCGCGCTGAGCGTCTCGGTCGGGCCCGCCAGCGGGGGGACCGTGCTTGAGCTTCAGGGCTGCGGTTTTGCCCCTGGCGGTGAGCACAGGTGCGTGTTTACTGGAGACGACACAGACCCCGAGTCTGTCGAAAAGCAAGGACTCTTGAGTGTGCCGGCACGCGTCGTGAACGGCTCGACTGTGCGTTGCGTGACGCCTGCCTGGGCCGCGCAGTGGCCCGAGGCACACGTGTCCTTGCAGCGCGACACGCGGACTTTCGTCTTTGCGGGGCGCGGTAGCGGAGCGGTGTTTCGCTTTGCGCGCACGTGGACCGGGCTGCGCGGCGACATTGGCGAGCGTACGACTCGTGCGAGTGGCGGCGAGCTTTTGCACATCGTTGGGGAGGGCTTTTCGGCAGGCCAGGGGCGCTACACGTGCGTTTTCAGCCGCGGCGCAGAGCGACTGTCGACTCCCGCGGCCCTGGAGTCTGCGACTGCCCTGTCGTGCGCAACTCCCGCGTGGGGTGCGCACTTTGCCGCGGGCGTGGCTCCCGTTCACATCAGCATCTCGGACGGCACGGGTCGTCGAATGGTGGACTTCGCTGGCGCTGCGCCTCCGGCATTGCGCTTCACCGCCGAGATCCTTGGAATCATTCCGGCGAGCGCGCGCGCCGCAGAACCCATGTTGTTCCGTCTTGCCGCAGCAGGGCTCGACCCGGCGATTCCTCTCGTGTGCCGTGCAGTGAGCACGGACGGCAGCGTCGAGTCCGCACCTGCGCTGCCGAAGGACCCCGCCCTCTTCACGTGCACACTTCCGCCGCTGAGCGACGTTGCTGGTGCGGCAAGGATCGAGCTTCTTGACCCAGCCGGCGCACCCGTCACGACCGTGTCTGCTCTCGAGGTTGTCTTCGCCGCAAGCTGGCGCTCGGTCAGTGCCAACGCCGCGGGAGCAGCCGGAGGGACCACGGTGCGCATCCTAGGGGCAGGCTTCGCGAAAGACAAGCGCTTTGAGCTCAAGATGGCCGCTGGCGATCCGCGAGGTGGGCTGCGCGCGCGCGCGTGCTGCGAAATCGAGTCCACTTCGGTTCTCGCCTGCGCTCTGCCGCGCTGGACTGAGGCAGCCGGCGCAGTGACGCTGACTCTGGTCGACGCAACTTCGGGCGCCGCCGTCGATTTTGCAGGCGATGCCGGCAGTGACCAACTCGATATCACGGTGGAGTGGGAGTCGGTCTCTGGCCCCATGGTCGGGCCTGCGCGTGGCGGCAGCGCAATCACGGTGCACGGGGCGGGGTTCTCGTCTGCGACCGCCTACACCTGCGAATTCAAGGCTGGTGACCATACGCAGCACTCGGCACCGGCATTTCCCGTCGATAGCGGTGAATTTATCTGCATTTCGCCCGCATGGACCGCGCCTGCTGGACCCTGCGAGCTGCTTGTGGTGCGTCACAACGACGGGGCGACCCTGGCGCGTGCTGCTGCACTTGCAGCAACAGTGCCGCCCCCTACGTTTGTGTTCGTATCGGAGTGGGCTGCGATGGAAGTGTCACTCAGTGCTGTCGACAGTGTCGTCTCTCTCGTCATTCGAGGCGTAGGCTTTGAGGCGCGCAGCGGCTTTTCTGCGTGCGTACTTGTTGACGTCGAGGGCGATGCGCTGCCGATCGAGGTCACCAACGAGGTTTCTGGGGAGGCCCCCGACACCAGCACTCTGCGCTGCCGCGTTCCTGCGGCCGAGATCTCTGCATCGGGGGCAGCACGCCGACGCGTCGAGGTGCGGGTTGGTGGCGCGGTGGCTACGTACACCGGGCCATCGGGGGAGGACATCCTGTCTCTCCACGGCGAAACGCTGCATTCTGGCGCGAGAGGAGCGGCCGAGGCGCCTGGGGTCGAGGAGGGGACCTCCGTAGATCGGCCAACGGATTCGGTGAACTTCGCGTTGGTGGATCCCAGCGTTCGTGTATCGGAGGACAGCGGTTGGACCATGGTGGTGCGTTTTGCTCGGGACTTATCTTGTGGAGCTGCGGTGCCTTGCGGAGCGCCATCTTTTATTGTGACGGAGCGCGGTGACAGTGGACTCTTCACCAAGGCGGGCTTTCCGCGTGTCGATTCTGCGGGGAGCTTGGTGTTCGAGCTATCCCGGGATCGCCATGGGCATGCGGAATTTGACATCGTGCTCTCGTTTGCGGCACTGGAGGAGTGCTCGCATTCGCGCGCTTTCACTGTCGAGGCCATTGCTGTCAACGACCCCCCTATTTTCATGCTTGGTGCAGGCAGCCGGGTCGTGGTACGCGAGGACGACGCTGCAGTGCACCCGTTCTTGCTCCGAGCGTTTGTCACGGGCATCGTGTCGGAGCCCTTCGACGTTGCACAACTGGTGTCGTTCCAGGTCACACCGCTTGAGCCAGCCTCAGCTGCGCACTTGTTCACGGAGCTGCCCGCTGTCTCGGTCTCTGGCGACCTTTCCTTCCGGACTGCACCGGATGCAAGCGGCGAGGCCCACTTCAGACTGATTGCAGTAGACGATGGCGGTCGCGCGGAAGGCGGGAGCGACGAGTCGGATCCACTGCTCTTCTTGGTCTCTGTCGATGAAGTCAACGACCCCCCGTCGTTCCGCGTCATGCCTGCTCATGCGGCTGTGCGCGTGCGCGAAGACGAGTGCACTTTCTCGCCCTGCGAGCGCCAAGGTGTTCTGCTCGACATTGCTCCCGGGCCCGCAGACGAGGCAGGCCAGCCTCTCTCGTTCCGCGTCGAAGTGGCCGACGACTGCCGAAAGCTTTTTGCCGAGCTGCCAGAATTCGATGCCGCTGGTTCTCTTACGTTCACCACCGTCTTGGATGCGCATGGCGTTGCGACTATTCGCGTTGTGCTGCACGATGGCGGGACGCCGCGCGAGGCCGCATCCGAGGGCCAGAATATCACAGTGGTTGTCTCACCGATCAACGATGCCCCGAGCTTTGAAATTCCATCACGACTTGAGCTCCTCGAGGATGCATCACCGCGCACCATCCTGCACGGCTTCGCGCGAAACATTGTGGCAGGCCCGTCGGACGAGGACGACCAGATGCTTTCATTTGCGGTGTCTCTCGCACCCGGCGCCCCAGCAGCTCTCTTCAGTGTGCCGCCTCAGCTTTCCTCGGATGGGACCCTGTATTTCGAGCTGGCACCGGACGCGAGCGGGACCATTTTACTGGATGTGATACTTCGAGACAGCGGCGGGCGGGTCGGGGGTGGCACAGACGCTTCCTTTCCTGCGCGCCTGCTCATCTTGGTTGCGCCGGTCAACGACGCGCCTTCATTCTCGCTCACGCGCCCTCTGTTGGTTTTGCTTGAGGACAGCCCCCCACAGCGCATCCAGGGCCTTGCGCGCAACATTTCGGCAGGCCCTGGCGAGCAGGGGCAGCGCTTGTCCTTCGAGGTCACTGTCCAGACGGGAGCGGACCTGTTCGCTGCACCGCCCACACTCTCGCCAGAAGGCACTCTCATGCTGCGGTCCGCGCCGGACGCTGCCGGGCGCGCGCTGCTGCACATCGTGCTCCGAGATGACGGCTGGGGCGCGTCGGGCAACGGTGCGAACGCTAGCGCGCCGCAGGCGCTGGAAGTGCGCATAGACCCTGTCAACGACCGCCCGGCCTTCGCGCTCGCCTCGCGGGCGGTCGCGGCCGAGGCTCGAACGGGCGAGGAGCATGAAGTCCGAGCGGGGTTCGTGATCGGTGTGTCGCCGGGCGGCGGGCCGGACGAGGCGGGGCAGCGCCTCGTGTTCCAGGTCTCGCTGGTCGGCGGCGACGCGCGGGCCATCGCGGTGGCGCCGCGGGTCGAGCACTGCCACCAGGGCGCCTGCTTGCTCTCGTTTGCGGTGCAACCCGGCAGCGTGGGCACCTCCCGCTGGAGGGTTGACTTGTCCGATGACGGTGGCCGGCAACATTTTGGAGAAGACCGCGGAATGCCTGCCGAATTCGAAGTGTGTATCGGCGCTGCGCCACTGCCCGATACTCGAGGGACGGAGAAACGCGCCGACTTGCCGGGCTTGCGCTTCATCGATGCACCAGTATACGCTGAGGCGGTGACAACGGTGCAGCTGCCGACACAGAATGAGCGGGAACTTGCTCCATCTGCCGGTTTTGCTGCTATGATGCCGCCATTGCCAGGGGCGAAAGAAGTAGACGGCGGAGTAGTGCATCATGCTGGGCGAGCGCTGCTGCAAGCGGACACTGCTGACGATATCGAAGCTGGTGCCCAGTTGACAGAGCATATTTTTGCAACGGAGAGAGAAATGCAGGAGGATGCCGGCCGCCAGCTGCTGCAGGCTGACCCACTTGCATTCCGAATGGCTGTCGAGCGGCCTTGCACCATCTTGCCATGCGAAAGGTCAGTTGAGGGGCTTGATAACTCTGGACTGATTCAGTGTGCAGCGGGCCAAACGCGACTTGACCCATACATACTGCTTCCTCGCCCTGAGTGTCTCCTGGTGGACCCGACGCCCTGTGTGCGCAACCTCAAGATTTACAAGGATGACGGGTGCGACGGCGCTTTCACGTGGGGAACCACGCAGTACGAGGACCGTTTCCTTGTCATTCAAGACGTTCCGGTGGCACAGATTTGCTGTTCTCCCGATTCAGTTGCCGGGAGCTTTGTTCTCGAAAATTTCGTGCTGACAGAGGCGCAGGCATCCGAGTGGACCATGACCCCAACCGACCAGGCCGCATCGGACTGGCTCTTCACTGAGGCCCCGGCCTTATCGCAGACGGGACGACTCACCTTTGTAGTGTCAAAGAGCCGGTACGGCCAGGTCTCATTTGTCGTGACAATGCTGGTTGGCGGCCAGCAGGTGTCACAAGACCTGACGATCGACATCATGCAGCGCAACCAAGCTCCGCGCGCGAAGCTGCATACGGAATATCGTGTATTCCAGAACACGGGCGAGAATGTCTTGCCAGCGGCTGCCTACGATATTTCCCCTGGCAGCTCTTTCAGCTATGCAGTGCCATCTGTTGACGAGGAAGCAACTCAGGCCCTCACGTTCACCATTCAGATTGATAGGCCTGGGCTCTTCGAGCCTGAGCACCAGCCTGTTTTCGCGCTCGCCTCGAACAAGGCCTCTGCGTCTCTGCGTTTGAAGGTGGCCGCAGGAGAGTTTGGCAGCACAACTGCGACTGTAATCCTGCGTGACAGTGCTGGGGGTGAGCTTCGCCAGACGGTGCTGATCATAGTCGCTGCAGTTGACGAGCCACCGACTTTTGTGCTTGCAGCCAACGTATCAGTTGTCGAGGATGCGGCGTGCCGCGCGCAATTTGGCTGGATCACCGGCGGGGGAGACACCGCATGGAATCGCAAGAGCGGCTGTCCGCACGAGTTTTCAGGGATCGCAGCTGAGCTGCGCGCGGGCGGTCCTGACGAGGTTTGCATCAACTGCGTCGAGCACCCTCCATGCTCAAATCCCGTGAACTGCAAATACCAGAAGCTTTCTTTCGTGCTCGATGACGTCTCGGATCCACTCGCCTTCTACGAATTGCCGCGCCTTGACGTCGATGGCACACTGCGCTTTTCGTTGGTCCCGGACGCTGCTGGCGCACCACGCGTCGTGTTCCGGCTGGTCGACGATGGCGACGTGTGGGTCGATGCTACCGCGACGTCGCGCGAGTGCCGGAGCAATGCTGATCCGTGCGGACCCGCAGCAGCGGAGGGTGTTGGGCCTAGCGAACGCGGTACCAACACGTCGCTACGCGTCGCGATGCACATCATCATCGCGCCTGTCAACAACCCACCTCAGTTGAGGTTGCAACGTGTCCTGAATTGCTCATCGCTCGAGTCGGACGTTAGCTGTGGCTGCACCGACCCCGCAGACTCCTTCCTGAAGTCGGGCATGTGCCGTATGGTAGGCGAAGATCCCGCAGAAGTTGCGGGTTCAAGCACATCCAAGGACGTGGAGCAACCGTCGATTGCGACTGTGGTGGTACTCGAAAATCATGGGGAGGAGCGCAATCTTCCGAGTTTCGCTTCTGACATCAGCGCTTCGACTGCGGTCCAGGGCGGCATGGGCGTATTTGCGTTTAACTCAGACGGTACCCTTCGCTTCAACGAGTCGCGCAAGGATCCGATTCTTGGCGCGCCGGGTCTAGACCATGCGATTTCCTTTGGCATGTCTCCCGACCGTCGGCATGTCTACACCGCGGACTTCGGATCAGACACTGTTTCGATCCTGGACCACTCACAGGGTGACGCGCGCATGAAACTACTCGACCGGCGAGGCCATGGCGAAGAACGTGTACGCTTCCTCGTAAATGCCTCGGTTGCGACGCAGGACCCATGCGCAGCATTACCGATCGAAGCAGGGGACCGTGTTTATATCGGCGTAGCGCAGGGCTGCGAGGACTTCGATGCAACGCGTTTGCACCTTCCATCGGTGATGCGAGGTGACGCTATCCGCGCCGAGCCGATTGACGATCCGCTTGGCTCCTTATGGAACAACACGGTGTTTTATTTCAAGATGCAAGCAGCGCTGACTCATGGCACGTACAGTCGTCCACGACGCACGCGGATCCCGTGTGTGGAAGTTTACGATATGTTCACAAGTCCGGCTTCGGTCAAGGACGCACGCGGGCGTTTCCCGGATGGGACGATGGGTGGGATTGACGACGGGGCTGCCTGGTATAATTGCAGAGAGAAAACACTCGCCGATGCTCCGGCAGTAGATCAAGTGTCAATACTCACCTTCATGATGAACAACGGGATGGAAGAGGCTCTGCAGCTGGATGGGTCCATGAACAAGGGCCTGTGGGTTGTCAATGACCTTGATAGCGTTTTGCACATGCTCCCAACACATCGTTTCTCGATCGAGTGTTGGTTTATGATGTCTGAAGTAAACGAGGATTCGACGGGTGGTGGCATCTTTTCGATGGCATCAGGCGATAAAGGCCTCCTTCTTGAGTACGAATTTCGGCAGGACACCGTCGCGATCGTTTTCTCGATGTTTTCCACGGCCGGAAAGAAGCGTGTGCAGAAGACGTACAGCAACTACCGAACGGCACTCACCATCTGGCACCACTTCTTCGTGACCTACGACGGCGTCGACCTCATCCTTTACTGGAACGGTGAACTTACTGCCTCAGAGAATATCTGCCCTGAGGACGAGCCTGATTGCGCGTGGGTTGACTACCCCCGCTGTCTAAACCAAGTGACAGGCGAGCGTTGTCAGAAAACCGCATCGATGTTACTTGGGGGCGTCGAGCAGCGAGATGCGTTCATGTACAAGCGGCTCATCGGCGCAATTCACTCCTTCCGCATGTACGATGTGGTGCTCTCTGAGGAGGAGCGGCTCGCGAGCTACGAGCGTTACGCTGCTCGATTAACACCTGTCACGGAGGTCTACTGGCAAAAAGTAGTGACGGAAGGCAAGCTGATCTCGAGTCCGGAAGACTCTCAGCGAAACAGTGTTTTGCATGCTCTGGTTCCTGCTGAAGCATCCATCAAGATAATGGGCAAATTTTCCACACTGAAGCGCTACCGCTGCCGCTGGACGAGTGGGGAAGTCGATGGTATGTTTTCGCTTGACGCTATCTTGCAGAACACAGAGTCGTTGGATGGCAGGCCAACCTGCGCCGGGGATCTGAACAACGTCGCGACTGGCTGCTCTTCAACACACAGCAACCAGCTTGTGTGCGAACTTCCGCTTTGGCCATACGGGTACAAGGCCACTTACATGTCGGTCGTAGAATATGAGGGCAGCAATGAGCTGCAAGCGGGAGCGCAGCTGTGGCAGCGAGTGTGCATCACACGAGACTGTGGCTACGGCGAGCTGGAAGGCATTCTTGGGCGCAAGATCATTAACATCAACTCGGCGAGTCGCCGTGAACGCCCGCGGTGGTGGCTGCACGGCACGCAAGCGGCACTTTTCGAATTACCCGTGAAAGCTTACGGTGAAGCGGCGCTCTGTTGCCCGCACCACTTTGGCCAGAACCGTGGCGACAAAACTCTATTCGTTTTTCGGACGCAGTCTTCACTGCGTGAGTTCAGTGATGGGGCGCTTACAACGACAGCGCCCTCTGAAATCAGCCACGCACTTGGCGCAGCCTCGCTTCGGCAATTTCGTGCGCTCAGCGGCGAGAGATTTGTGGCAATCGCAAACTTTTGGGATGGCTACTCCACTTCTGTAGTGTCGAGTATTGCGCGATTTGATGAGCAGACGGGTCGTGTAGACGACATTGTGACCATGGTCACCACTGAAGGCGCATCTGCATGGGAGTACTTCCGCGTGAGAAACGGCTCGCTCCCTGAGCAAGAGTTTGTCGCAGTAGCCAACTTTGCAGGACCTTCACAGATTCTCCGCTGGGACCTCGGTGCCGCGCGCATCCAGTCTGTCTCAATTGTCAAGTCCGGCACCAACTATCTTCCTGGTATTCTTCGGATCACGGGGTCCGTTGGCGAGGGGTTTGCCGCCAAGATCGAAGTCTCGGACATTGCCTCGGGAGGTAAGCTCATGTGTTCCTCAGACTTCTACTGCGTGAACATATCCGACCACGGGCGAGGCTACATGGGCACTCCAGCAAAGGGGCTCACTGATGCGGGTTTGACAGATCAAGATCCTGACTGCACGCTTCCGTGCGACCCGCTTAGGCTCGACCATAACTGCACGCGCTCGCTCTCAGCGCGCTGTTTTGGGCGACCCCTCGGTGCTGGAAAGGTCGAGGTATTCTACACGAAGGGCTGCTCGCTCGACGACTCGGACTGTGAGAGGTTTCCCCAGACGCACTCGATTTCATCATTCACGCTTGCGCCACGAACGGAGCTCCCTGGCACAAATAAACAAAAAGGCGCAACAACGGGCGGGCGCATCGGCCACACGAACAAGTGCTTTTCTGCTGGATACATGTTTCACGACGGCTCGATCGCAAAGCTATCTAATTTTTCATCCTTCAGACTGGACTATTCCATCGGTAGCTCAGGCCAAATTGAAAGCGCAGCTCTTCGAACTGCCAGTGCACACGGGTTCGGGTACAAGTACCCACTTGGGATTTACACGGGGAATACACCATTCCCGGGCTTATCACTCACAGATGCGGCGTGTCGCTGCGGCACAACCGTCACACAAATCAGAAAGATTGACAACGGCACTGGGTACACGTGCGGGACTTTGACTCTCTCGGGACCGGGTTCAGGCTTCGACGCTGTTTACAATGTGCTCGGGAATGTCTCCGAAGCACGCACTGTCACGACAGGGCTCGGCTACACCAGCATGCCTCGCGTTCTGGTCGTACCGAATCTACTTATTGCTAAGGACGGGTCAGATGGGCGCGGCGTGGAGGCCATCGGTGTGCTTGCTGTGAAACATATCCTGCTCTTGTCCGGCGGCGCGCGCTACTCGGTGCCGCCGGTCGTGCGCGTCGAGTCACCGACCCTCGTGGACGGGGAGACAGCGCGTGCGCGCGCGGTGCTTTCCACGCGTCCAGACGAGCTGGGCCTATTTTCCGTAGAAGAGGTAGTCCTCGAGCACGAGGGATACGGCTACACTCATGCTCCACTCGTATCCTTTGTCAACGGTGACGAAGAGGACCCTCAACGCGTGGGCGGCTCTAATCTTACTGGGGTTGTTCAGCCGCAGGCAATCGCTATCCTAGAACTCGTGGACATTCTAACAAATCATGAATTCCCGCTTAATATAATTCCGATTGATCTCCGCCGAGCTCGCAGCAGGCTGCTGCTGAAGGGAAATTGGGATCATTTCTTCTATGGCCCGCAAAATGAGCTCTACTCGCAAGAGCTGACAGGGAATCGGCTTGGGTTGCAAGGTGTGGATCTCGAAATTATCCAACCCCACACCAACACGCTCAATGCAGACTCAACAATGGTGGACAAGATGCCGCTCTTCTGTGAGGGTCCGTTCTGTGAAATCGGAGGGGCAGAATTTCTTGCGGACAATCATACCTTTTCAATCTGGGGTCTCGGCGATGAGTATTTGAATACCACTAATGCAACGGAATTGAATGAGACGCGTTTTGATGAACTCTGCACAACCCTCTGCCTCACCATGCCCGACTGCAAGGCTGTTGAAATTGGTATGAACAGTGCGATTGGTGAGTGCTGGGTGCACCTGACACAGTCCCCTGACGGAGCGGATGGGTTGTGGTCTTTTGATGGGATCCGTGCCGCAGGCATGGACCTTTCCGTCAACTTCAGCAAGGGTTGTGTAACAAACACAACGTGGCTCGATTCCAATGGCTGGAGCTGTGCAAATTATTCTCAATACTTGTACTGCGGCAATGGACGTTTAACTCCGGGTAATTTGACGGTGCCTGAACTCTGGGTTCTTCGTGAGGTTGTGGTAACTGACGATGGTGGGGGCAACGGCACCAATGCAACGGTCAATGCGTCAAACGTCACGTTCTACGAGAATGTCTCATTCTTCGATTTACACGCAGTTGAAGGTCTCAATGCAATCGATTCTTGCTGTATGTGTGGAAAGCCTGGTCCCGGATACAAGGTATTTGTGCGGCAGCATGGTGAGGTTCAGGTGGACCCTATCAACGCCGTTGAACTCATGTGTCGCCCGAAAAGCTCTCTCGGTTTGGTTCCAGATACGGCACATTGTAACTTCCCGTTTACCAATGTGACAGTGCCGAACCCGAACCAGTACTTGAGAATATACGACTTTCCGCCACACCCTGGCGACTTCAATTTCTCGAATCCTGTCCCGGAGGAATTCGAGCCGTTTATTTTAACAGAATTGGTCCCGAATGGCACGCGCACTGTTGTCGTTAACACAACTACGAATGAGACAAGTAACGAGACAATCTATCGCGAGGACAAATCTTTCGATGACGAAGCGTGGTACGCACACCTTCGCGCGACGCTTCCTTATAATATTTCGATTATTGAGACCAGTGAGCGGCGCTGCTGTCTTGACCCTGCGTCTGGACTTGCTTTTGTGACAATCACAGAGGGGGAGGGGAAGGAAGAGACGCATACTACGTATCCATTGACAGGGGTGACCTACAATGTCTCATACAGTACTGATGACTTCTCAAGAAACGACACCATGGTCGCGGACGGACTGGGTATCCCATTGGCAGCTATTGGTAGGGCCGGGAGCGTGATCCGCGCACACATTTCGCGTCTTGAAGAATCTCGCCCGGTAAAGCCTACTGTCGAGGCGATAGTAACGGGCAAGATTCACACAATCACGCAGATTCGTCGCGGGACGAACTACACCAACGATTACGATGTCGAGATAAATCCGCTGGAGAACGTTGAGTACCACAACAAATCTAAGACTGACTTAGAACGCTGGTTTTTTCGGGAAGCAGTGATTGAGGTGGACGTAGGCTTCTCAGGCGCCGTGTCTGGAACGTTTGATGGGAGCAATCTAGATGCCATGTGCTCGAGTGCGGAGGCAGGACGAGGACTTTGCTCGCGCTCCCTACCTTACGGGCAAGGCTTCGGGCCATGTGCGGCTGTTCAACGCGCGTCGGGTGCTGAGTTCCTTGCAACCACACAAGCCGTCGATGTCGCCAACTCTACCTACCTCGATACCACCGGCGCGTCTGGAATTGTATCGTTCAAGTCCGACAACGAGACATACCTCGTAGTCGCGAACTACATGGATCCAAAACTTTTCCCACACGACCGTTTTTCGAATGTGCGTGGGTCTGACAGCGCATTGCCCTTCTCATCAACTGCACTGCGGCGTGGGTCTGACGAAGTAGCAGCGGCTACTGTCGAGATGTTGAGCACGCCTTCAGTGGTGTACAGAGTACGCGTGGATGAGGAAGGGGTGCCTTCGAGTGAAGAAATGCAGCTGCTTGATACAAGAGCGGCTGTAGCGATCACAGTGTTTGAATCAGGCGGAGTCCCGTACGTGGTGATAGCCGAGGAGCGCGGCCCGGTGTCCAAGGTGTTTCGCTGGTCCTCGTCCGACGCGCGCTTCGAATTGCTGCAAAATGTTCCAACATTTGCACCGAAAAGCTTGCATGTTTTCTCCATGCCCTCGCTCAATGAGGCAGACCAATTTTTCATGCTTGTATCGCAGGACGGAGCAGCGGAAAAGTGCTTGCTCGACGACCCAATCAGCCCGCAACCGTCCTGCGGCGATGCGGCAACTCGCAAAGCGGCTCCCTATGGAACACTTGTTGGTGCTCGCTCCTACGGCCCCGCCCTAACGGAGCAGTACGAGCAGGGCCGCTCCACGATGATGCGCTGGAACGGCACGGCGTTTCAAAGCGTTAATACGCCAACCACGCTTTCTGCCGACCTCTCTGGTGGGCAGGTGTTCGTATCAAATCGTGCCCGTGATTTCGTCAAATTCGCGCATGGCGGAGAAGATTACACCCTGCTACTCAACTCAGAGGACGAAGCAATGTGCAAAAACGACCCGCAATTTAAATCTTCGGAGAGCGTGCAAGACCCGGTGACCGGCGATTTCGTGACGAAGAAATACACGTGCGAGAATGTTACGCGCGAGTCGTGCCAGCGATTAGGTGCCCTCGCCTGCGACAAGTGTCCGCGTGCGTGCGGCATCTGCGAGGAGTGCAACGATCAACTACGCGGATTCGAGGAAGATTTGTGCGAGGATAGACCGCAATTGCTCGATTATTCCTTCCCAGTGGACACTTGTGCCGAGTATGCCACTGGAGTGGGGGGACGTCGTCAGCTGCAGCAATTCTTTCAGCGAGTCAGCTGTGAGGAAGATTCTAACTTCTGCTTCGCGTGTCCTCAGCATTGTGGAATCTGCAGCAAGTGCAAACAGCACTATCTCCGTGTTGCCGGCGACAAAATCGGCTACTCTTTCAATACAAATTCCACTGTATTGCGCGCGCGCAAGGAGTCGCGCCAGGAACACCTCAAGGGGCCGTCCAGTGCCCTCGTGTCGCCCGAGGGCACACACGTGTATATTGCGTCGTACTTCTCGCGCGGCATTGCAGGATTTTCACGCAATAATGTCACTGGCCTTCTCGTCTTCGACCGGTCCTTCTCGCTCAGCTTCATCACGCCTGGCGCGGGCTTCAGTTCCACTGAGTCACTGCCGCTCGACTCGGAGTGGTGTGAACACGATGGCGATTGTTCAGCAACAGGCTTCGGCCGTCCGTTGCACGGTCTCGCCCAGGCGGTGATTGATGCTGAAGGCTTGCACATCTACGCTGTGAGTGCCTTTGAGAACGCTCTGCACGTCATCTCACGCGATAGAGCAACGGGGGGGCTCAGGCTCTCGCGCACGGTCGAAAACGGGGCTCTAGATGGCGCCCGCATCGTCGATGGGATCGCGGGGGCACGTGCGCTCTGGCTGTCGCACAACGGGCGCAGCGTGTACGTGGCAGGCTCCCGCGACCAGGCCGTGGCGATCTTCTCACGCGGGAGCGACGGCGAGGTCGCCTTTGTCGACCGCCTCAAAAACGGCGAACGGCTTTTGGCACGGTACGCTGCCGCACCGCCGGCCCACCCGGAGCCCCGCTACACCTCAAACGGCACGCAAGCCCACCTGGGCGCCGACGGCGCGCAGCTCGGCGCCTCGCCCGCACGAGTCATGACGGGCTCCGTGCGTGCGGCCCGCGCCTTTGCGATGGATGGCGTGCAATTCCTCGCGCTCGGCGTGGGGGACGATGCCGTGGAGGGTGCCGACCCCTCGCCCGTCGGGTTTGTAGTGGTCTGGCGGTGGGACGCTGCCATCGATGGCTTCTCGCAAGTGCAGCGCCTGACCACTGAAGTCGGCGTGGTGGACCTTGAACATTTCTTCCTTGTGGATGGCTTCGGAAGCGGCTTTCACTACCTCGCCGCGGCCAACTCGCACGCGCCGGCGGACACGTCTGGTGTGAATGTGTACCGTTGGATCCCTTCGCGGGGTGAGTTTGTGTTGCACCACGCTCTGCCGCTCACGCATCCCGACGGCGTGCCGATGCTCCCGGAGTCCGCCTCTGGAGCTGTCATTCGTGGCATCAAGTACTTCAAAGCTGGGCCCTCTGCTGCCGATGGACGCTTCCTTGGCCTGCATTTCCTCGCAGTTGCATTCTATGCTGCTGTCATGGATGGAATTCAGGACCCAGAGGTTGCAAGCTACGTGTTTGCGTGGAATAATGACGGCGTGCGGATGATGGGAGACGGTACTAGGGTGTCGGGCTTTGGGTTTGAGGCGTTTCAGAGAATGCAGACGCGCGGGGCAACGGACTTTGACCACCTTGTGGTGCCCTGTGACCCCGATGTATTTGCAGCTGCGCCCTCGGCCAAGACATGTGTCGGCGGCGAACAGCACTTTCTCGCGGCGGCTCACATGGCCTTCGGCAGCGCGGGGCCGTCCAGCACCGTCTGGCGCTACTGGCCGGCGTCGCGCAACATTGATCCTTTTAATGAGGGGCTGTGGAACCAGAAGGGCAGGCCTGGCTACTTGGAGAAGCTCGCTGAACTCCCTGTCAGCGGCGCGGCACACGTGTTCGCATTTTCTGCACCGGGTGCGGGATACTTCTTTGCATTCGCAGAGCGGCAGTCGCAGCTCACACCAGGGAGGACTCAGGTATCAAAGTACAAAGGAGGAGTCTCGATTTTCCGCTTCGATGTTCAGAATGCCGCTCAATGTATCGATGCTTGCTTCTCGCTGCATCAACACATTGACGGTATCGAGACCGACACCACCACCGACATCCCGGGCAAGACGGTCTTCCCAGGCGACGCCGTCGCCGGACAGACGCACGGTGTGACTGCGATAAAAGCGTTCTGGTCCGGTGGCGAGCTGTACCTCGCGGTGGCCCAGTCGCTGTGTCCGCTTGGGACCACGCTTGCGGTGTGCGGCACTGACTTGGTTGCACACGACGAACATCCGCCGTCAATGGTGCTTCAGTGGAACCGCCGCCTGCAACGCTTTACAGAGATGCTCGCGTTGACTGACGCCTCGGAGGAAAGCCTGCGAGGCCGGCCGCTCACGGACGCCGAGCTCGAGAATCACGCAGACTTCCATTCGTATGCGCTACGTTTGCGCGCAGGACGCGCGGTCGGCCTGGAGGCACTGGAGGTGCCGTCCTCGCGAGGCGTGCACAACACGTCGCTTCTCGTGGTCGCGTCCGTGAGCGAGGGCGCGCTGGTGTACACTTGGGACTTCGAGAAAGTGACGGGGCTCAACGGCACCGCTGCCGTGGCGGCGCTCCTCCCCGGCGCGGCGTACGCGTCGCCCGGGGAAGGGCAGCTGATTGCAGACCGTTCCGTGTTCCTCGGCGAGATCGTCCTCGCGGAGACAGTGCCGGAGGTGTCCGCGGCGCCAGAGAGCGCGGAGGGGGAGAGCGTGTACGCCGTCGGCGCGCTCGACCGCGCCCTGGTGCACCTCCGCCGCGAGGTGCAGCGCGACAGTGTCGGGCGTACTGTCGCGCAGATGGTGCCCGTCGCGTTGTGGCAGCAGGGCCCGACGCCCTCGCCGCGCGGCGCGCCGGCAGGGCCGGAGGGGCTTGCGTCGCCCGCGTACCTCCGGGTTTACATGGCCCCGATGATCGCCCCGGGGTTCAATGCGACCGAGGCTGCCCCGGTGGTGTACGCTCCGGGGCTCGCCGTCGTTGCAGCGAACCCGCGCAGCGAGCCGACCTGCCGCCTCCTGTCGAACGGGCCGTGCCAGCAGTTGGTCCCCCTCGTGTCGTTTGTAAGCGGGAATCCCGACCTTTTGGATGGTGTTCCGTCGATTGACGTGAACGGTGCGCTTTCCTTCCGCCCGAGACGCAACCGCGTTGGAGTCGCGACGTACGAAGTCCGCGCTGCCGACAGCGCTGGCGGCGTTGCTGCAGAACCACAGCTATTCCAGCTCGCGCTGGTGCCAGTTAACACAAAGCCGCGCTTTGATGTGGTTGGGACTCTCATCGGCACCATGAACTCGGGTCCCGCACAGCTTGTCTTCGCTGTGAATGTGACACCGGGTGCTGTAACACGATTTGCGGAGCTTCCGGTGTACGAAGAGGCCCAGCACTTGAGCTTTGATGGTACGTTCGCTGCGCTCGACGGCTCCGGCCCAGTCTTTGCGCGCGAGCCGCGGCTCGACGTGTCTGCTGTTGACGGTGCGCTAGTCGCTCACGTAACCTTCCAGCCTGCACAACACTGGTACGGCAGTGTCGAATTCCGTATAGTTCTCGAGGACGACGGCCCAGTTAACCCTGTGACGGGCTCGACGAATAGGTCGGACATTGGTCACTTCCGGATCAACGTCACGTATCACAATTCGCCGCCCTACTTTGCGTTCCGCGAGGATGACCCGGAGTTTGCAACCGTGTTGGCGACGGCTTGTGAGGATACAGACGCATGCAAGGACAACCAGCGTCGTTGGCAGGTCATGGCCTCGCCTGAGGTGCCCGGTGGCTTGAGCTTCCGTGGACGCGTGTTGGCCACGCGCTGGGTGTGCTCGCAGGACCTTGCAATCCACGACCCCAGCAACAGATTCTGCGTGGTTCCCACGCAACCCGAGCAACCTATATGCAGGGGTGCGGAGCTTACGTGTGAAGGCTTGTCGGGGCGCCAACTCCCGAAATGCAGGATGCAGGCACCTTGCCCAGCGCAGGAGCAGACCCAAAATGTGACTTTCCATGTTGTTGCTGCTCGTCGCATCACAGGTACCTTCGTGGGCTCTGATCGCGACATCCTCAACACGGGCGGTGGTGTATTTGCCCCACCTCACTTTTCCTTCAACTGCTCTGTCGCCCCATTGCTCAGAGCCGCGCAAGCAGAGGAGATTCGACTCGTTGCTGAGCTCGCGGCTCTCGATGGCAATGACCCGTCTCTCGAAGCGCGTCTTGAGGGGGTTCGGGGCCTAATCGCGGCGCCACCGACTGGGCATGCTGGCGCGTTTACGCCGGAGGTGGACATGCATGGCGTCGGTGCATTGCAGCGCGAGAGAGCCAGGCTGATGGCGCAGTCCTGTGACGGGTGTGCCCAGTCGGTGCGTCGTTGCATTGGAGCTTGCCGTACAGATTCATGTGATGGCCATTTGTGCACTGAAGGTGCTGGTGGAAGCTGCGATGGGTTGTGCGTCTCCGCATCTTGTGAGGGGAACTTGACTATTGGCACACCCAACTTTGGCGACTCTCTTCCAGAACAACTCGACCCGTTTGAGGACGCTTCAGTTGCAACCTTTGACGCGTCCTTCTTGAAGGGGATTATACTTCCGGAGGCGTATGGTGACATTGAGTTGACGATCGCCATGATGGATGATGGCGGTGGCACTGATATGTACACAGACACTTTCGTTTTATCAGTGCACAGCGTCAACACCCCCCCGCGGATGACATCCACAACGGAATTTCGCTTGCTGCGTGCCTCAGAGCCCATTACCCACAACATATCGTCGCTGCTCAACGTGGATATGGGCGTTGACATTCTCACACAGTCGTATTCGTTTTCAGTGATGGGGGTGATAGATCCGGAGGGCGTGCTTTTCGAAGGCCCACACATCGACCACGATGGCACGGTCTCCTTCACGCAGGCTCCCTTTGCCAGCGGGTTGGCGCGGTTGTCAATCAACGTCGCGGACGACGGTGGCACTGAATTCGAAGGCGCCAACAACAAGACAAGCCACATCGATGTTCTCGTATTGCCTGTCAACGTCGCGCCTTCGGCAAAGCTGCCTTCCATGATCGCTCTAGTCGAGGACGCCGGCCCAATAACACGCCACCTCTTCGCAACGCACCTTTCAAAGGGACTCCCCGATGAATACTGGCAGAATATAGACTTTGCGTTCGAGCAGAGGGGGGACAGCTGGTCCAACGACTTCGTCCGACTCTTCCAGACCGACCAGTGCGAGCTCGAGCCGCAATGTGCGGAGGGACCGCGCGGGGAGTGTCTTTCCATGCGTTGGAAGACCGAGGGCAACGAGACGGCACTTCCCACGCTCGGCGCGCTTCAAGTCGCGCCAGCGCAGCAGCCGTGTGGCGGGTCGCCCCCGCGCATCGACACAGATGGCGCCTTGCATCTCACTTCCGCGCGAAACCAGCACGGCCTGGCGTCTCTCGTCGTGCATGTCGCCGACGACGGCGGCGTCGCGTACGGTGGGCAGGATACAATGCCCGGCTCTCCTTTCGACATGACGATGAGCGTGTTCCCGCAGCCCCGCGTCCTCGCGGTCTCGCCGCGCTTCGGGCCACTCACGGGCAACACCACGGTCACCATTCGTGGGGAATTCTTCGGGTCCGTCTACGCTCGCGGGTATGCCGCGCCGTCTTACCCGCTGGCCTCCGTCGCGATCGGCGGCGTCGAGTGCCTCCGGCACGAGTTCGTCTCTGACACCGAGGTCCTGTGTGTGCCCGACCGCGGCATTGGCTCCGGCGCTGTTACGGTCACGGTCGACGATCCGGGCTTGCCGGAGAACCTGTGGCTCTCACCGCCGCTCCGTGCGGGCGCACTGCGTGCCGCGGACGCGTACTCCCAGCTGCTGCTCGTGTTTGGCGGCTCCGTCAAACCGCGGAGCCCTGCAGACTCGATGCCGGGCCTGCTCGCTGTCGGGCCGAGCCCGCTCCTCCCTGGCACGTTGGAGGCGCCCGCGGCCTCGCTGCGGCGCGCCAAGGTCGTCCTCCCGCGCGCGGTCTCAGCGCTCGCCATCCACCGCGGGTTTGTCTTCGCCGGCGGATCATTCGTGCAGGCGTACGCCGCGCCGCGCACGGCAGCGGAGGAGGAGGCGCGCGCGGGCGGGACCGGCCAGGCGCGGAACCGCGTTCTGCGCTACGACGGCGACACGGTCGACTCGCTCGGCTCGGGCACCAACGGCGACGTGCTAGCGCTCGCGGAGTTTCCCCGCCTGGGCGTGCTGGTCGTGGGCGGCATGTTCACGGAGGTGTACCAGCGCGCCGGGCGCGCGGTGCGGTCGGGCGGGCTGGCGCTCTGGGACGAGGGTGCGGGGGCGTGGAGCGCGTTGCCTGGCCTGGGAGAGGAGGGCATGACTGGGTTCGTGCTCTCGGTCGCGGCGATGGGCCCCATGCTCGTCGTCGGCGGCAAGTTCGACCGCTTCTCGCCCTCCACGGCGCAGTTCTCGGGCATCGCGGCGTACGATGCCGCCGCGCAAGAGTGGTCGCCCCTCGGGGCGGGCCTCACGGGCGGAGAAACCAACGCGATCCTCCCAATGTGCCGTTCCGGGGAAAAGCCATCGCCCGCGCTGGGCTGCGGCGACGGCGGCTACGACTTGTACGTCGGCGGCGGCTTCTCCACCGCGGGCGGCGCGCCGGCGGCTAACATCGCGCGTTGGGACGGCGTGCAGTGGCGCTACATGGGCGGCTTCGATGGCCCTGTCTTCTCGCTGGCTGCGTTCGGCGCGTGGGTCTACGCAGGCGGGTCCTTCAAGACCGTGACCTCGCTCGCGGGATCAGTAATAGCCGAGAACGTCGCGCGCTACCACGACGGGCGCTGGCTCCCCGTCGGCGACGGCGTGGGCGGGCCCGTGTACGCGCTCGCTGCGGTCCGCCTCGACAACTGCGTCTACATCGTCGGGCAGTTCGACCGCGTGTGCAACCCCGGCGGCGCGCCCAAGGCCTCCTCCTGCGCCGAGGAGACCTCACCGCTGAACCACAAGCGCGCTAACTCCGCCGCGCGGCTCTGCGCCGCGCCAGGCGAGGACCTTGTGGCCGCCGGCAAGGGCGGCGAGTGGGAGCCGCTCGAGAACCACGAGGTGGGCCCCAACGCCAAGATCCGCGCGATCGCGCAATTCGTCGAATAGGCGGTGGTTGCGAGCGCCGGCCCCTCCTGCCGGCCGGCGTGGCCAGGGTGTGCTTTATAGAAGTGAGTCTAGTGAGTGTTGCCCAGTTATGGGGGGGACGCTCCACGCGCTTTTGGAGGGGGGGGGCGGAGGACGCGGCGTGTCCGATTTGTACGGGGCGAGGGACGCGGTGTGTCCGATTTGTACGGGGGGAGGGGCGCGGGGTGTCCGATTTGTACGGGGTGAGGGACGCG
>ENA-UOXV01001112-UOXV01001112.1-marine-metagenome-genome-assembly--contig:-NODE-1112-length-38287-cov-7.544675_pt1 | contig 38287 bp, 42 predicted proteins | sample MGYA00238165_ERZ766961 | MGnify/ENA primary metagenome ERZ766961 (study PRJEB28924, sample SAMN03173240) | marine metagenome | biome: Marine; feature: Water; material: Subsurface seawater | place: North... | reverse complement strand
ATATATACAAATTACGAATACTGTTTTGTTCCTGGTATTATATTCATTAATTTTGTAGGGACGATATAATCATATTCGCAATATTTATATATAGGCAACAAATTAGATAAATCTACTCGTGTTAATTCTTTTTTATCATTGCTACACGATGGACAAATTTTCACTCGACCATCTTTAACACATCCTTCATGAAATATATGTTTGTTACATATGGTATCGTTAAAACTTACTGCTACACCTGGTCCTGTTTCCGTAAATTTATCTTCTAAACATATTGCACACGTAGGGTGTTTAGTCAAGTTATCCGTTAACAATATCCTTTCTAATATAGCATTTTTTGTTTCTTTTTTCATTGTATATTCTACTATACCATTATATCGATTTGGTAAGTAGAAAGTGGTCATGTCTTTATAATCCTTTATAGTAAAGTAAGTTGATGTAGGGTCTCCAATAAGTTTTTTATCTGCAGATCTATATTCATAACTTTGTCTTTTATAAGGAATGTTAAATGTATAATATTCCTCATCATCTTTTAGTTCATCTACATTCGTCATTTGTATTCCATTTAAATTTATAAATTGTGCGAAGGAATGTATATAATCGTTCGTAGACAGTTTCTTCTGATCAAATAAATTGAGATAGAATTCAAACATTGTGTTCATTTTTAATTACATAGTTTTTTTTGTATGGTAATTTAAATCAATTTTATTCAATATCATATAATTATTGATTACGAACAATTGAACAATTTAACAAAATATAAATTATAACATAAATATAATTTATATAATTTATATTATAACTTATTATGAATTATTTGGAAAATACATTTACTAAATATACCGATAAAGTAAAAGCAAATAATGTTCACCCAGAATTAGAACCAATAATTGAAAGATACTCGGGTAAGATTGAAGATTTTAATAATACCATTTTTTATGGACCAGTTGGTTGTGGGAAATATTCCCAGATATTAAATCTGATTGATAAATATAGTATTAGCAAATTAAAATACAATAAAAAATCTTGCGTTCAAATAGATAAAGATACAGATTTAATGATACATATGAGCGATATTCATTACGAAGTGGATATTGAATTATTAGGTTGCAATTCTAAAAGCGTTTTCCACTCTATATACCAGCAAATCAATGACATCATTCACACGAACAATAAAAATATATTTGCAAAAAACAACAAGATTGGTGGAATAATATTATGTAAAAATTTCCATACAATCCAAAACGAATTATTGGAATGTTTTTATACGTATATGACATCATCGTACGAGAATAATATTTATTTTATTTTACATACCGAAGATATTGGTTTCATTCCACGACACATTATTGAATTATCTAATGTTATAAAAGTAATTAAACCTTTAAAAAAAAATATAACAAATATGATTGTTTCGTCTGGTGCAAAGAAAAAGCATATTGGTGAATGCACCACATTTAAAGATATTGAATGCGGTAATAATTTAAATATTTATAACAATTTTATAAATCGTTATATCGCGGTTATTCAAGATAAAACGAATAATGTTCAAGAAATAAGAAATATCATTTATGACATATTAACATATAATGTGAATTTTACAAAATTTTTATATCATCTTTTAAATAAATTAGAAAGTGAAAATCTTGTATATTTGAATGAAGAGTTAATGTTGAGTTTATTTAATTTCTTTTCATTATACGATAAACATTATAGACCCGTTTTTCATTTAGAGAAATTATTAGTTAATCTATTAATAATCACAAATGAAAATAAATGAAGCAAATGTGATTTTTAATATTTCGCAAGAAGAACTGGGAAATATGGATACAAATGATTTGAAAAAGATATATAAAAAGTTGGCGTTGAAATATCACCCCGATAAAAATTATAATAGCGATGTGTCAAAGGAACATTTTCAGAATATTGCATTAGCATACGATACATTACATATTTATATAGAGAGCGTCCAAGATAATAATATGAATAGGGGTAAAAGTTCATTTTTGGATAAAATATTTGTGAATATTAATATGTTTTATTCAAAACACGCGGGTTTAGTTAAAAATATTATTGAGATGTACAATGATAAAATATTACTGCATTTGGAGAAAACAATATGGGATATGAGTGATATTGAACTTTATAGACTTAAAACGTTAATTGAGAATGAAAATATTGTGCAATATTTAAGTAAAGATATTAAAACATTGATAGAAAGAGAAATAAAAATTCGTAACCAAGACCAAGACCAAGACCAAGACAAAGACCAAGACCAAGACCAAGACCAAGACCAAGAAGCAAACATTATTGAAAAAATTGAAGAAGACCAATACGTTTCAACAAATGTATATAAAAATACTTCTAAAAATAGTAAGAACAATATTATGAAAAAACACATAAGTGCGTCAATTGATGATATTATTGATAATAATGTGCATATTATTGAATACAAAAATAAAAAAATATTTATACCTCTATGGCATAGTGAATTAACTTATGAGGTTGGTGACGACGAGGTGCTGAATATATACATTGAACCAAATATTCCCACGAATATGTATTTAGACGAATACAATAATCTGCACGTTTATATTACAAAAGATTTTTCAAATAGTTTATTATTTTGTGACGTGTTAGATTTCGAAATTGGGAGTAAAACATTTCATTATAATATTCGCGATATTAAAATAGAAAAAACACAGCAAATAAAATTATGGAAACAAGGTCCCCCGCTTATAAATGAACATAATATGTTTGCCGTATCTCATCGCGCAAGTATAATTATACATTTGGAATTCAAATAAAATATAAGTATATTATATAATGGATACAGCTATGATTATTTTTATGAAAAATAATCCTGATTCTATTGGTCAAGATATTAGTTTTGTATTCAAAGGTAAAATAATTGAGGGTAAACTGATTAGCTACACAGGAGCTGATGGTGCTGATCATATTAGACTAGCTGATAATAAAGGTTTATTTCCGTTTGATGAGATTACAAATATCAAAATCGGTAAAGATGCCGCCCCCCAACCTGGTGGCGGCAAACGGAAATCTCGTCGCAACAGAAAGAGTAAGAAAACCAAGAAAACCAAGAAATCTAAGAAAACCAAGAAATCCACCCGCCGCAAACGTTAATTCCAGTTCCCGCGTTATCAGTCGGAATAGTTGGATATATTGAATACTACAAGATAGAATTGCTTTTTTGTTTCGATACAGACACCGATTATTTATTATATTTATATGTATATATTAACAATGGCTAAAAGTAAAACTCTTAAAAATAAAAGTAGTGTAGCAATTTTAATTAAATTAGCAAAAAAATATGGAGTTACGCAAAGTGGTTCAAAAAAACAAATAGCTGAACGACTTAGTGGTTTAAGGGGTTCTTATTTATCTAAAACCGAAAAAAAAATGATATTACCTTATTTATCTAATAATGTAAATAAGCGTGTATTAGTAAAACATACAACCCGTAAAAAATTACCAAAATTACCAAAATAAATGATAATAAATAATAAAATTGATTTTTTATTAATTAAATTAATTAATAAAAAACAAAACATAACATTATGGAAGAAACAAACGAATGTGTAATATGTTGGGAGTGTATTGATAAAGGCAATTTACATCAAAAATGGGATTGTTCGCATAGGTTTCATAGAAGTTGTGTAGCACAATGGAATAATGGATGCCCGACGTGTAGAAATCAAACACTCATATGTAGAGAAGTGAATGTTGAATGGTATATCTCTAGAAATCCTAGAAATGTATTAGATTTGGGACGAATGTTGCAAACCAATTTATTACCAGTTAATTTGGAACATATATATAAAAATAATTGGAAAGACCAAGGATGTATTGGTTCAGACCATAAACTCTGGTATTTTGATAATTTTGGTGTGCAGGTTATTTGCGAAAGTTGCAATACTATTCAATGTTTTAACCGTTTGCATTAAAAAAACATAAATTCTAATTATATTGTTTTTCTTTTTCTTTTTGTATCATATTTTTTGTATTTTATATCATATTTTTTGTATTTGTATTTGTATTTGTATTTGTATTTTTTATATAATTTATACTGGTTTCTTTCTGATAATCTTCTTCTTCTTTGGAGCTTCCGGTTCAGGTTCGGCTTCAACCTCTGCCTCAGGTTCGTCGTCACCATCCCCGCAATCATCATCGTCATCCGATTCAACCTGAGTGTTCACCTCTGCTGGTTTATCTTGGTCTGCTTGAAATACAGAGGCAGTAGTAAGTTCCTTCTTGTCCTCGTCATCAAGTTCAATTTGGCAAGATTGGCTACTATCTTCACGTGGTTGAATAACTGCTTGATGAAGACGCCAAGTTACACCAAACTTACCATTCGCAAACCAAATACCTCCACATTGAAGAATACACGCAACCTTATCGGTCTTTGCGATGAAATCCATAGGTGTTAGAGTATGTCCGGCAAGAGGGAAAATCTTTTCATAATTAACGTTGTAAATGTTTGTTTTCCATTCACCCTCATAACAAGGAACCTTTGCGCGAATGCTTGGTGACTTATTATGGTCTGCCTCGCCAGTTTCCTTACTCTTTGGATATTTCAAGATGGGCGTAAACAATGCATCAATCACCTCACTGCTCTCAATCTTTCTACCAAACCACTCCTTGCTGTTCGTAATAGCGTCTTTCTTGATTTTACTTTCAAATTCACTCATAACATCTAGAAGTTTGCGTGTCTTATCGCTATGATATTCTGGTCCGGGAAATTGCAATGACATTTCATAACGTTGGTTGCCATCATAATCACTAATTCCCCACGTCATTAGAAGGGGGGTTGACAGATAGAATGCTTTTTTATGCTCTTTATTTAGAATGTTTACCGACTTACCCCCCGAGGAATTAGACTTGGGTGGGGTATATGCTAGAAGATCACTAGAGTACTCGTTAAACTTTACAACTTTGATAGACGACATTGTTTTATAATATACATAATAATATTACCTTTATATTAATTTCAATTTATTTTTAAATACAATATCCCCCACACGAATATGGAGCAAAAAATGAAAAAAAAGATGAAAACGTTATATTCTGTGCCTGCTTCACAATATAATATCATTTAAATATATATTATAGAGTATATTAATGGTTCGTTCAAATAGTTTTGATTTAACACAAAATAGAAAAAAGAAATCAATGTTACAAAATAAGGTAAATGATGATGATTTCAGTATTATTTTGTACGAAGATTACGAAAAGATAAAGACAACAAATTATAATGTATCTCAACTGAAGGCGATATTAAAATATCATGGGTTAAAGATGTCAGGCAATAAGATACAATTGAAAGAACGTTTATATAATAATTTGAAGGGTTCTTATTACGCAATAAGAATTCAAAAGAATGTAAGAATGTATTTGACCAAATTATTGTTCAAATACAAAGGTCCTGGGTTAATGAAACGAGATGCCTGCAATAATCCCCAAGATTTCTATACACTTGAAAATTTAAATGACATCAAATTCAAAGATTTTTTTAGTTATAAGGATATAGATGGATTTATTTATGGATTTACAATTTATTCTATAGGTGAGTTAGTAAAAACAAAAAATGAAAAAAACCCATACAATAGGCAACCAATACCAGATGAAATAATTAGTTCGCTAACTCGGGTAAAGAAATTATCAAAGATGATAATATCAGACACTGAATATAATGAGATTGAAATTATTCAATCATTAGAACAAAAGAATAAAAACAAGTTAATGGAATTATTCCAAATAATAGATACGCACGGGTACATAACGAATATTAATTGGTTTTTAGATTTAGACAAGGAAATGCTTATTAATTATATGTGTCACTTAAAAGATATATTTTATTATCGCACACAATTAACGAGGGTAGAACAATATGAAATTATTCCAAATAGAAACATATTTCCACTATCAATACGTCACTCATTTATAAATTCTTCACTAGACGAGGTAAGATTTGAGTTGTTAAAAATAATAGAACAATTTATAACACTTGGTATAAATGAATCGCGACGGGCATTGGGTGTATTATATGTTTTAGGGGCATTTACAATATGTTCTAGGAATGCATCCATTGCTTTTCCGTGGTTATACGATAATTTTGGTGTATAATTTTTGAGAAATAACTTTTTTTCCAATATTTTTGGGTGTATATTTTTGGTTCGTAAAAATCCGCCATATGGTAGTGCTAATTAATGTATGTTTTACAATATATATATATATATTAGTAAAACAACTTAAAAAACTCCCATATATTAGTGTATAACAATGGGAAAACCTACTACTACTACTAAATCTTCACCTGCTTCTGCTTCTGCTTCTGCTTCTGCTTCTGCTTCTGCTTCTGCTGCTAAAGCGAGTAAATCTAAGGTATCTAAGGTTGTTAAGAAACCAACAACTGAGGTTGAACAAACTACTACCCCTGCCGTAGAAACCTCTGCCCCTGTAGAGGCAACGAACGAGGTTGTTGAAAGTGTATCAACTGATATGACTTCCGTTCTAGAAACCCGTTTTGCCGCGCTTGGGGCAAAGTTGTCACAAATGTCTAATGACATTGGCGCTATCAAGAAAGAGTATGCCGAGGTTGGAAGGTTAATGTCCAAGGAGATGAAGATTTCAAGAAAACTTAGTGAAGCAAAAATGAAACGCGCTGGAAATCGCGCCCCCGCTGGGTTCATTAAACCTACTCTCATTGGCGACGAACTTGCAAAATTCCTTGGCGCCCCCATTGGAACCGAGATGGCGCGAACTGCTGTTACCAAGCAAATCACAAAGTATGTAAAATCCAACGACCTTCAAGACCCCACTAACGGAAGAACGATCATTCCTGATGCTGCTCTTGCTAAGCTTCTCAAGATTTCAAAGAATGATGAACTAACTTATTTCAATCTTCAACGCTACTTGGCACCCCATTTCCCTTCATCTACTGCTAATACTGCTGCTGCCACTGCCACTGCTGCTGCCGTATAGATTACTACTTGGCGTATGTAAAAATTAATATACAAAAATTAATATACAAAAAATAATTATTTAAGATATAATTATTTTTTTCCAATAATCAAATTATCCAATAATATTGGGAACGACTGTGTTTCTGTTAGCGAATAACATCATTTTAATTAGTCGTTTTTTTTTATCCTGTTGTATATTTTGTATATTTTGTACATTTTGCACAGGTTGTATTATTTCCTCCCTTTTTTTCCGAAAACATCTACAAAATATCATAATAATATATTATGATATTTTTACATTTGGCAATTTGTCAATATTGGCAATAATCACCCGTGAAGTGTCATTTTTAATGATTTTAACAATTCGCAACTTTTATTGCGTTTACCTAAATTATATTTTTTTTCCTGTATTTCATTGAGAATATCTAAAAAGTTGACATCTAATTTTAGGTCCTCAATATGATGAATAAATTTCATTATATTTACATTATTATCATCGAAATCCATAATATTTTCATTCATATCCACAATTAGTGCAATTGTTTTAGTATCATTAAATAGAAGTAATGATTTAACAACATAATAGCAAAATACATTCGAATTTTCAACAAATTGTTGTCTGGGTAAATCAAAGTTGAATAAATCATAATAATTTAATTTCATATAATTTAATACTTTTATTGCCTGGAAAATGGAGTATTGTTTTTCTGTAAACATTAATTCATAATATTTATCGGCAAATTCGTTGAATAATTTAGGCGAACTACACATACAATATGCGTTAAATATTGTACTCCAAATTGTAGCCAAAAACTCACAATAACTTTCGTTTAACAAAAAATCACTTTGTATATTAAACATTGAGTTGCATTTATCCATATAAATATGCCCGGGTATTAAATCAAAATCCAATCCAAATGTGTGGATAGTTTCGTGGCATAAAACTTTGAACCACTCTTCTTTTCTATAAATAGTGATGGAATTATGTTCTTTACATCTATACGTCCAAGCCGTATTGACATTAATTGCGTCCAAAATATCGCTTTGACTATTAAACTGCGACCCGGACATTTTTTTCTTAAAATTAGAAAGAAAAATAGTGATTCGTAATGTTTTCGTACATTCTTTCTTTGCATATAAAGATAAAATATACAACCACATATATATTTTTTTGATATACGACGATATTACCTTTTTGTCAGGTATTTGATTAAAAAAAACAAATTCTACCACAAATATTCGTTCATATAATATAAAATTATATGAGTATTTAGTGCTAGCATACAACATAATATGTTCGTGTATGAGAGCCGGAAAAAACACATTTGGTTCGTCTAATTCAATATTATCATCGTCAATATACATTTTTTTATGATTTATTTTATCCGAATTATTTTTATATGATATAAATGCGTCTTTCATATTTTGAAAGAAAATCTTTAGAACATCTCTATATGAAGATGACAATTTTTTTATATTACAATCAGTTGGTGTTATAGATATATCTCTTACAAAATCCATATTGTTATTATATATTAATATATACACATATTATTTAATAAAAAATAATATGTATTGATTATTTGATTATTGGATTATTGATTTCTCAATACCCCAGCCCGAATATACACAACACACAACACACAACACACAATTAATTTATTTATTTCAATAATACTTCTTTAAGGTCATAAAATTTAAACATCGTTTTTTTCGTATAACTTTTATATTTGGCTGTATCCAATTTTGAAATATCAAGAATTTGATTACGAATATTCTCCCATCTACTAACCTCATCTGTGTCTTGTAATTTTTTCAAAATATCCAAACTATTGATTATAATAATTTTCAAGTTTTCCACCATTTCATCACAAAATGTATCCATATCATTCATATTTGAGTTAGTAGTAAAGTTGTTAATTAGTTTTTCCAATATGTCTAATACAAAATCACTCTGAACAACATCACAATTTAATAATGATGAAATAAATTTACTTAACGCGCGTCGTTTATCATTTTGATTATTTGTTCTACAAAACTCTTCATAATTTTCAGCAGAATCCGCAAGAGGTTCAATATGATTATTAAACACCTCCAAATATTCTACAAATTTCTTTTCAATAATATCTCCAAAAATGTCATATTTCGCCATCAATTCGCTGTACAATTTAGCGTAAATATGAGAATAGAATGCATTTGAACTAGCAATGGTAAATATGAATTTCCCTAGTTTTTCAAAATCTTCTTCAGACATTGAATCTTTTATTGATTCCAATATGGTCAAAATCTCATCCTTTATCTTATCGTAATTTTTATCCGATAACTTATTTATTTGTACCTTAATTTTACTCAACTCCTTTTCATAATCGGTTTCGTCTGTTTTTATTACAGTTGCTTTAAAATTCGGGTCAGAAACTACTGGTCGTTGTCTCTGTTTTTTCTTAAAAATTGGCGTTTTAATATAGTTCGTATCTCCAACTAATTCTGCAATTTTTTTAATAATAGCAATAGTAGCGGCAGGCAATTCAAATGAAAACCCTTCATTCTTCACAGACTGAAAATCAGTCAACGTATATTTTGGTGTTCGCCCAGTTAATGTAGTCATTGTTAATATAATCAACGTATTGTTTTTAAGTATATTCAATTTTTTAAATAATACATTCAAATTCAAAATTTATTTTGTGTCTGTATATTCATAATAAGTATTAATTGAATGCTAGATATGCTAGGTATTGTATCATTTGACGGGTCAGACAGCAAATTAGAGAATAGTTCTAATAATAGTTCTAATGGAAATGAGTTGTCCGATATTTCAAATAATCCAATTAAAGATTATTTCAAACTACCAATACATTATCTAAATGAAAACCGCAAAATAAAAATAGATGACAGTACGAAAAATGATATTGAATTAATTAAATGTGATGACGCAAATAAAAATTCATTGCCATTATACCATCATTTATTTGATTATAATGGAAAAAGCAAATGTGAAAAAGAAGTGTTAGAATTGTGGAGTGATTGTTATACGGATGATAGTAAATTTATTGTAGATACTCGCAATATTATATCAAAAAATAAATTGTTGAACAAACATAACTTCACCAGCGCAAAAGTAGATGAAGTATATGATTTATGGAATAATATAAAATATGAGGATAATTTCTATGAGAAATACCACTTTTTGGAGTATAGTTATGTAAAATTTTTAAATAAATCATCAGTCGCAATGTTAATTTTTAGTGTTCTAAATATTACTTCCCCATTATTTAGTTTACTAAGTCCAATAATAATGCTGATATTACCATTTATTATATTAAAAATGTCGGGAAATAAATTTATAGACTTTAAAACATATATCAACATAATTATTATATCTATTAAGCAACACGTGATTGGACGGTTAATTTATAATTTTAATGAAATTTCGTGGAGTGAACGGGTGTCAGCAATATTTATGATATTTATGTATGGAATGCAAACATACTATAATGTATTATCTATGATACGCTTCCATACTAACCTAGACCAAATACATAGTCAAATAAAGGAACTTAAAACATATTTATCAGTCACAATTGACAACATGAAGGAGTTCAAGGAAAAAACGAAAGGTAGAAAGAGTTATAATAAGTTCAATGATAATTTAGAGCAACATTACTGCCAAATTGTCAAATTGTATGGTGATATAGTACATATTAATAATTATGAATGGAACATAAATGAAATATCAAATCTTGGAAGTTTGATGAGCAACTTTTATAAACTTCATACAGAAGAGAATTACCACAATTCTTTATTATACACCTTTGGTTTCAATATATATTATCATAATATTTGTACATTACAGAATAAATTTAGTAAGGGAATTATTAATAAAGCAACAATCGTTAAAAATAAAAAATTAGTTATGAACCAATTTTCTTATCCACCGATACAAAATAATTCCGTTAAGAATTCCATTAATATGAATACGAATAAAATAATAACTGGTCCAAATGCCTCGGGAAAAACAACGATTATAAAGTCTTGTATTTTCAATATTTTAATTACTCAACAATTAGGGGTTGGATTTTATAAAAGTTGTAAAATTACCCCATATAATAATATACATTGTTATCTAAATATTCCTGATACATCAGGGCGTGATAGTTTATTCCAAGCAGAAGCTCGCAGATGCAAAGAAATAATTTCAAATGTTGAAAAGATGAAAAATAGCAATCATTTTTGTATATTTGATGAATTGTATTCAGGAACAAACCCAGACGAAGCTGTCGCAAGTTCCCACGTTTTTATAAAATCGTTAAATAAAAAGGAGAATGTTTCGTATCTGTTAACAACCCATTATAATGAACTATGTAAATCATTGAAAAATGAAAGCAATGTTTCTAATTATTGTATGAGTACAACAGTGAAAGATGACAAATTAATTTTTAATTATAAATTAAAGAAAGGAATAAATAAAATAAAAGGTGGTGTTCAAGTATTGAAACAAATGGATTTTCCCCAACATATGATTGATGATACGATATGTTATTTGAATTCTAATAGTATGAATAGTAAGAAATAGACTTATTCGTTTATATAATGGCGTTTTTATCTATTTTTAATTTAAATGGATCTTCTAGCAATTTTTGGTGTAGGAACAAATTTAATGTTTTCACTCGGAATAATTTTTGTAATTGTATTTACATTATTTTATTTAAGGCAGCGGTTATCTGATTATGACAGTAAATTATCTGATATGATACAAATAATATCAGGAATGAATAAAGAAATTACAGCAATGAAAGTTACATCTTTACAAACAATTGCAAACCAAAATACACAATTTGTGAATAATAATTATAGTGACGATACAAAGAAAGTGGAATTAACAACAAACAGACCTTTAGATATTATTAATAGTGATGATAATGAGTATGATGAGGAGGATGTGGAGGATGTGGATGTGCAAAATTATTACGTTAATTTAAGTAGAAAAAAAGACGATGGATACGAAGATGAGGATGAGGATGATGAGGATGATGAGGATGAGGATGAGGACGATGAGGATGAGGATGATGATGAGGATGAGGATGAGAAGGAGGATGATGATGATGAGGATGATGATGAGGATGATGATGATGAGGATGATGAGAAGGAGGATGATGCGGATACAGTAAAACATATTGATGGGTTTGAAAAAGATTTAGACGTTGAGGTATCAATGTTATTAGGAAAAACAGAAACTTCACGTATTGTAGATTTAAGTGATGCTGTATCTAAAAATGATAATACATCTAATGAGACTGATACGGCAGCAAATATTGATTTAAACAAAATGACGATTCAAGAATTGCGCGAACACGCAGTATTAATAGGTTTAGCAATTGACCCAAAAATCAAAAAGAAAGCTGAAATCATAGAGTTGATGCAAAATGTATAATGTATAATGCAAAATGCAAAATGCAAAATGCAAAATGTATAATGTATAATGTTTTGATTTTAACAATTTGTAACGAATATGAAAATGTAACGAATATGAAAAATAACATTATAATGAATGAAATAAATATATTTATATATATTATACTATGAGTCGCACTACAAATAATGTATATGTTAATTTCCCAGGGTTAATGGATGACGGACGAAATTTCAATAACAAAAATCCAAATGTTCATTTGAATGAGCAGATATTAAAGAAAGGTTCAATCATATCTAACGCGGATTACAGAAAATATTTAATGAATAATGCGGATGAAATAATTAAAATGAACCGCAATACAGCTTTCTTTGAAAGTAGTAATGTTCAAAATAATATTCCAACGACACAATTACAAAATCCAAATGCACCAAGCGATTTAAAGACCTTATACTTATCCCGTGATGAATTGCAAAGTCATTTATATAATAAACCAGTTTCTGTAAATCAAGAGGTTCTAACAAAATTAAAATAATTAAGTTATAATAATAAAATTATTTATTATTATTAAAATTGAAATAAAACAATATTAAGCATATTAAAAGTATATAAATAATGGCAACTAAAGGTTGGAATAATTGCAAAAGTATGCTAAATGATACAGACCGAATTGATTTAAATAAAAATCTAGAACAATCTAGTGGTAAAGATGACAAAACCACGGGTATTGACAATAACGAAGAGTCTGCTTTTTATAGCGAGATGCCGTGGACATTAATAGATGCTTATTTCGGTGAAAATCATTTAAAACAATTGGTTAGACATCAATTGGAATCTTACAACGACTTCGTTAATTATCAAATAGAAAAAACAATAAATATGTTTCATCCAATTACAATTTGTTCCGATCAAGATTATGATAAAACTACAAAAAAACATAAATTAGAAATGTTAATTTCGTTTTCAAATTTCAAAATACAGCGTCCACAAATTCATGAAAATAATGGGGCAACGAAATTAATGTTTCCCCAAGAGGCGAGATTGAGAAATTTCACATACGGGTCAACGATGACGATTGATTTAAACATTAAATATATTACCAGAAATGGTGCGAACCTTGAAAATGAACAAGTAATACATAAATTATTAGCAAATGTACATATTGGAAAGTTGCCGGTAATGTTAAAATCCAAAATATGTTTATTAACACAATATAAGCATGTTGACCCAGAAATTATAGGTGAATGTAAATATGACGCTGGTGGATATTTTATTATAAATGGTTCTGAAAAAACTGTTTTAGGTCAAGAACGAGCAGCTGAAAATAAAGTATATTGTTTCAATGTATCTAAAAATAATACAAAGTATAAATGGATTGCTGAAATTAAATCGGTTGCTTATTTTAAATCAATTAGTCCCAAGCAAATAAATTTAATGATGCAAAGTAAAAATAATGGGTTTGGTTATTCTATTCAAGTGCAAATACCAAGAGTAAAAAATCCAATCCCGTTGGTTATAGTGTTTAGAGCGCTCGGTATAATTAGTGATAAACATATTTGTAATATCATTCTTTTGGAGAATTATGATAAAGAGGACACGCCAAATTATATATTATCAAAACTATTAAAAGCGTCGTTGGTTGACGCGCGTGATATTAAAACGCAAGAAGAAGCGTTTAATTATATTAAAGATAATGTTATGTTCACCCCCCTAAATATGGACAAAGAAACCGGGGACAAAAAAAAAAGCGACTTTACAAATGATGTGTTAAATAACGACTTATATCCACATTGTCACAACAATATACAGAAAATATACTTTCTTGGTTATATGGCGAAAAAGTTGTTAATGGTTGATACTAGGGTTATTACACCAGATGATAGGGATTCATATTTAAATAAACGCATTGATTTAACAGGCGCGCTTCTCAACAATTTATTTCGCAATTATTTCAATAAATTGGTTAAAGATATGCAAAAAATGATAATAAAAGAGATTAATACTGGTTCGTGGAGGTCAACATATGATTTCATTAATATTGTAAACCATACAAATATTTATAAAATTATAAAATCAACAACCATTGAAAATGGTATTAAACGAGCGCTTAGTACTGGTGATTTTGGTCTTAAACATTCAAATAGCACCAAGGTTGGCGTTGCTCAGGTTTTGAATAGAATGACATACGCATCGAGTTTAAGTCATTCACGAAGAATAAGTACACCGATTGATAAAAGTGGTAAATTAATACCGCCCCGCATGTTACACAATACAACTTGGGGGTTTCTTTGCCCTGCTGAAACACCAGAAGGTCAGTCGGTTGGGGTTGTAAAAAATCTAAGTTATTTAACACACGTAACTATTCCGTCGGATAGTAGATGTATACACGAGTATGTTGGTTCGCAAATTATAACGTTAGATTCAATCATAGATACAACTATCTACTATGATAAGGTGAAAGTGTTTGTGAATGGTGCGTGGTTGGGTGTTGTCGACGATGCAATTACATTATATAATGATTTAAAACAAAAGAAATATAATGGTATTATTAATATTTACACTTCAATTATATTTAATCAATCCGCAATGGAAATTAAAATATGTAGCGATGGTGGTCGTTTAACTAGACCTGTGTTAAGAGTTACAAATAATAAACTGAATATTGATATTCAGACACATAATAAAATTTCAAAAAAAGAATTGCGATGGGATGATTTACTCACGTGTGTTAATATTAAGAATTCTATTATAGAATATATCGACCCAGATGAACAAAATTGTAGTATGATATCCATGCGAACAAGCGATTTAGATATTATTAACCCTGATAAAACAATTAAATATACGCATTGTGAAATACACCCCAGTACAATTTTCGGTGTGTTAGCATCTTGTATTCCATTTCCTGACCATAATCAATCACCGAGAAATACGTATCAATGTGCTATGTCTAAACAATCTATGGGTGTATATGTTACTAATTACGACACTAGAATGGATAAGACAGCGTATGTTTTGAATTATCCAATGCGACCACTTGTAGATACACGAGTTATGAGTATTTTGCAACTAAATAAAATACCATCTGGGTCACCTGTAATTGTTGCAATTATGAGTCATACTGGATATAATCAGGAAGATAGTATTCTTGTAAATAAGGGGTCAATTGATAGAGGTTTATTTATTGCAACTATTTTACATACTGAAAAGGATGAGGATAAAAAATTATTTGGTGATGATGAAATTCGTGGAAAACCAGACCCATCACGTACGAAATGTATTAAATTCGGAAATTATAACAAAATTAATAATGAAGGCGTAATTCCTGAAAATACACTCATTGAAAATAGAGATGTTATTATTGCTAAAATGGTTCCAATTAAAGAAAATAAAAATGACCATACAAAAGTTATTAAGTATGAAGACCAAAGCAAAGTATTTAGGACAACTGAAGAAACTTATATTGATAAAAACCATATTGGAAGAAATGGGGATGGTTATAAATTTGCCAAGGTGCGCACGCGAATAGTTAGAAAACCTGTCATTGGGGATAAATTTAGTTCAAGGCACGGTCAAAAAGGAACGGTTGGTAATATTATACCCGAAGAAGATATGCCATTTACACGCGATGGTATTAAACCAGATATAATTATTAATCCACACGCGATCCCTTCACGTATGACAATTGGACAATTAAAGGAAACATTACTGGGTAAAGTATTGGTTCAACTTGGGTTATTTGGAGATGGAACTAGTTTTGGTGATTTACATATCGATGATATATCAAAAGAGCTTAATAAATTAGGGTTTGACCGTAATGGCAACGAAGTTATGTATAATGGTCTAACTGGCGAACAAATGGAAGCCGAAATATTTATTGGTCCTGTATTTTATCAACGACTTAAGCATATGGTGAATGATAAACAACATAGTAGATCTATTGGTCCAATGGTTAATTTAACAAGACAACCTGCTGAAGGTCGTGCAAGAGATGGTGGATTACGTTTTGGCGAAATGGAAAGAGATTGTATGGTATCACACGGAGCATCTAGATTTACTAAAGGCAGATTATATGACGCTTCTGATAAATTTCAAGTACACGTATGTAATAGTTGTGGTATGATAGCGTCGTATAATGATGAATTGCATATACATCATTGTAGAACGTGTGGTAATCGTTCCGATTTTGATTTTGTGAAAATACCGTATGCGTGTAAATTACTATTTCAAGAACTAACTACAATGAATATAGCACCCAGAATTATGACAGCTAAATAATAACATAATAACATACCGAATTTTTGCAGATTTAGATTTAGATTTAGAATAAATAAATGAAACAATAAAATAAAAATATTTTTGTATTATATATAATGAATACAAGGGGATTAGTATTAGAACTTGGAGGAACTAGTGCTCGCGCTGAAACAAGACAGGTGTTAACAAGAGCGTGGAATACGTCTTTGATTTTTTCAACAAATAAAGACCTTAAAACATCTGCTGGTACTTTTAGAGTTACTCAAAATGCTGGGGATGTTAAACATCGCCAGAATTATTCGGCAAAAGGACCCAACCAGTTAAGTGGATTAGCTATGACATATGTTTCGGGTAAAGATGGTACACAAGGTACCGATGAAATTGTACCTGTTAGTGCAACAAATGTAAAATATGTATATGATAGTTCAAACTTCACACGTTACGCTAGAGAAAAATCAACTAACCGTTTTTTACAAAGTGTTAAAAATGTAAACGCATCAAAAAACAATGTTGTAGTTAGCGTATCAGAATCATAAGGTGGGGGTGGTGAAGATGTACCTGCATCTTAAATTTAGTCTATTAAATTTGATATTCAGATATTCAGATATTCAGATATTAACATATTAACATATTAACAATTAAATTATATTATATTTGTAAATTATATAATATAATGAAAAAATATTTTGCTGAATTTTTAGGAACATTGTTCTTTGTATTTGTTATTATTGCAAGTGGTGATGTACTAGCAATTGGTGCAGCGTTAACTATCGTTGTTTCTATTATTGGAAGTATTTCTGGGGGTCATGTAAACCCAGCAGTTACTTTAGCAATGTTTGTTAAAGGAAATTTACCGCGTGCCGACCTATTACCTTATATTTTAGCCCAAGTTGCTGGTGGATTTGCGGCAGTTGAATTAAATAAACTTGTATAATTTTTTTATATTCGTTTTATGTATATAGTACAATTATGGGCAGTAAAGGTGAAAGTAAAAGTAAAAGTAAAAGTAAAAGTATGAGTTTAAGAACTAAGAGAAATAAAGGTACTCGCAAAAATAAGAATAATCCTGCAAAAGAATTAAAGGCAGAAATTCTATCTCATATTACTTCGGAAAAGGCGAAAAAAACGATGGATGATATGTTTTTAATTAAAGGCAAAAAGTTAATTGGCGCAAGTTCTGGTTTTGATTATACGGGTGTACCGAAAAAACAAGCATACGAAAAAGCAGCGTTTATGCTAACACTTATTTTTGAGACAACATCTGCGAAACAATTAAAAAAAGTTGCTAACAAATTATAGAATAACAAAAATTAAAATTAAAATAATAATTATATGTGATAATTATTATTTGTTTCTTTCTAGTTTCTTTCTATCGTTAACATACTTGGTTCTTTCGTCAGTTCAGCTTGACCGAGTTTGTCACCCTTTTTGACATATTTACAATTAACGTAAATAATATTGATATTATTCACATTTGTCGGTATTTTATTTTGACTTCGATTGAAGCAATATCGTCCGGCAACCTTAACTCTTTTTTGAATATACTTTTTCCTTTTAGCGTTTGTTTCAAAAACCATTGTATTGTCCATTTTACAGATAACGTAACACGATGGATAATCTGCTAAATGCACCCATATATCAGATGTTGTTGCATTATCTAAGATATTCCAATTGCTTACCGCATCTGTGCCAATATCATATACATCTTTACCATTATGGAACTGCATTATAATTTATGGTTATATTTAATAACATATATGCTAGTAATAATAAATTATATTCAATTTTTATTCAATTCTTATTGGATAATTCGATATGTCTTTTTAGTTGTTTTATATTCCATTTTATTTTAGTACGACATAATGGGCATTTACGGGTTCTTTTTTTGATTAAATTAATTACACATTCAGAATGATATATATGACAGCATTCTAAAACAACTTTATTTGTATTATTCATTCCAGATATACATATTACACCTTTAGACATTTAAAACGCCGATTATTTTATAAATTATTTTCTTTTATAAAATTACTTATATAAATACCATTACGAATATGAACATTGTTATCACTTAAATCTTTTCTTAAATATCCATTTTCATCTATATAATTATTATAAATATCAAAGAATATATATTCTTTTTCAATACATTTTTCTTTTAATTTTTCGTTAAAATATAAAGCATATTTTTTTCGTTCTTCATCTGTTCCCAAATATGGATATTCAGGATTTTCAGCAGTATTATATTTTTGAATAGGTGGAACAACATTATAAACACATACATTTTTTAGTTTAATTTGTGAAATGGATACATTTAATTCAATTGCTTCAAAATAATTATCAACAATATTGTTTATAATATCTTGATATCTTGTTGTTTCTGTTATGTGTTTATGGATATGACATCTACAATCTATTTCACCTAAACAAAAAACAATAGTGTCACCATCTTTAATATTAAAGTTGCGAATATCGCATCTATTTAATTTTTCTTTCCCGAAACTATAACATAAGACTGGTCCTATATGATGCTTTATTGTTCCAGTCCAACCATTAGTGGAATGACTATCTCCAATTGTATGAATTGACATATATATATATATATATTATTTTTATTTAATAAATAATATTATAGAATTATTATGAAACATAAGAGCGAAGATTATAAAATAAGCGCTGTTGAATATTATTTAGTAGAAGACAAATCACAAGAAGAAGTTTGTAAAATATTCAAATGTTCTCCAAGAAGTTTAATGAGATGGGTTAAAAAATATAACAATGATGGTGAAATTAAAAGATATAATAAGAAACCAGTAGCATATAAAATTACAAAAGACCAGGTAAAGTATGCCTTAAAAGAAATAAATAAAAATAAAACTATTACTATGGACGATTTACTTTCAAAAATAAAAAGCAATTATCCTTCATTTGAATTATCATCACGACAATTAAGTAGAGTTGTAAAAGATAATAATATTACATTAAAAATTACAAGAATTAGACACGAACCAAATAAGCGTTTTGGTAAGGACATTGATATAAATTCAAAAATAAAAGACTTTTATGATGAAGTGAAAAAGTATAAAATAGAAGATATTATATGTATTGATGAAACAAGCATAAAATCATTACAAAAACGAAATCATTGTTATAATGAACTTGGTAAAAGATGCGTAATAAAAACACAAAGTCAAGAAGTATTCAAAAAATATACAGGAATATTTGCTATTTCAACGAACGGAGTATTAGGTTGGGAGTTATATGAAAAAAGTGGAATAAATACAGATAGATTATATGAGTTTTTAGAAACACATATAACAAATAAATACAAGAATAAATTAATTATTTTAGATAATGCGAGTAGTCATAGAAACGATAAAATAAAAGAATTAGTAAATAAAAATAATAAAATATTGTATTCCGTTCCATATCAACATTTTACAAATAGTATTGAAAATTATTTTAGTATGTTAAAATCAAGATTACAAAAGTTAGATGGATTAACACACGAAAAACTAAAAGAAAATATAGAAAAGGTAATAAGAGGAATACCGAAAGAAAAGTATGAAAATATATTTAAAGGAACGTATAATAGAGATGTTGTATATGTAAAAAATAAAACAAGAAAGCGAAAATTGAAAAATTATAAGGAGTAAAATAATCGGCGTTTTAAATGTCTAAAGGTGTAAACATTCGTTATCTAATTTTACTTCTTCCCTCTTTCTTTTCATTATAAATGTAGTTTATATGTATTTATGTAATATAAAGATTTATATAATCAATTATGGGCTATACAAATTATGAATACTTTTTTGTTCCTGGTATTATATTGTAATTGCCTCTTTAATTTTATCTATATTAATAAATGGAACATTCCCGTCCTTTACATCTTTATTATTTCCTATTAAAATTCTTTTTTTTATAAATTTGATATAAAAAACAAACAACATAAATGCGGTAACAGAACCAAACCAAAATAAAAGAATAGTATTTACAAGTAATTTATTGTTTAAGAGATTTGTTATAAAATCAATTATTAATTTTATTATATTTTCTTGGTTGTTAGTATTGAAATTCATTATATATAATATAATTATATATAATTATTTGTATTTGTATTTGTATTTGTATTTGTATTTGTATTTTAGATACCCTCTAACATCTCCTTACCATCTTGTTTAATTATTTTACCAACAAATTCTGCTTGTAGTCCCATACCAGGATTATCACGCGCTCTTTCAAAACTGACCAAATCATATAATTTATTTGTTGTTTCGCCATTCTCATCTAATCTTAATGCGTATGCTTTACCATCAATCACCTTTCTTCTTGCTCTCCAACTCTCTTTACCTAGATTTAACGCTTGTACTTTCGTATCTCTATCTTCCTGCTCAATATTAGGTTTATATGAAAATATTTTTGCATTTGTTTCATTACCAAAGCCAAAGCATTCTAATATTTCACCAGATTTTCCCGTATTATGTATTGCACAATCAAATGAGGTTTCCTTAATTGACTTCACAATTTGATTTGTAATATCTTCTTTTCGGTTCATTATTTCATACAAAGCTTCATCAGTGGTTAATGGTCTCTTATTTTCTTTGTTAAATTTACTTCTATCATTATTTTTTAAGGTGATAGACATCTTATCTCTGATTTGTCCTTCAGTGAATGTCATTATATACATAAATACTTTAATATTTCTTTCCTCTTCAGGTAATTCGCTATGACTACATATTCTTCTAGCGCGGCCGATTACCTGTTCTTTACGAACAGGGTGCCAATATGGTTCTGTAATATGAACGTATCGTACATTTTTCAATGAAATACCCTCGGCACCAGATGCAGTAATCATAAATATTTTAATTAATTCGCCATATAAATTTTTAGCGCTAATTTTCAATATTTGTTCACGAAGTTCAGTTGGGACTAAGTCCATTTCACCATTAAAAATATTACGTATTAACTCCTTTTCTTCGGTAGTTTCTGTTCCTGTATATAAAGCAAACATTTTGCGCGGAATACGTTTTTCTTCCGGTATATCTAATGTCCAAGTTGCTCCAACTTTTTTAATTTTAAATTGCGCGAACCCATTTGCTTCCAATATTAAACTAAAAATACCGATACCTTCAAGAGTTCTAAATTGACTATAAATAAGATGAGAACCCACCATTTTAACATCCTCTATGTTTTCTAACATATGTAAAAATTTAGGACTATATATTTCCAATGCTTCGTGTGTTAATAATGAGGATGATTCTTTTTGCAAATGCGCTAATGCATTTTGAATACGTGCTGGATAATCCTCACTTTCATCTAATACATCGGTTACTTCTTCATTATTGATTAAAACGCCTTCTTCCGTTTTTCTTTTCTCTGTAACACTAATTCCATCTATATCATCTTCATCCCTCATTATATCTAACGCTGCTTCAATTTCAAATTTGTCTTCTTTTCCGTCTTCTTTTCCGTCTTCTTTCCCGTCTTCTTTCCCGTCTTGAATTTTTTTTCTTTTAGGCATTGGTCTTCCAGGTGGCGATGGAAATACAAAGTTACAATACGCTCGTGAAAATATTCTATATGATGAATTTGTTTTACCATATAACTCGTTTGTTTTACGTGCGCTTTTTACTTCTTTGTCACGTTCTTGTAGTCGTATTTCTTCATATTTTGAAAACTGATAATCACTCATATCAATGCGAATTAAATGATAATCAGATTCAATATCATATTTAGGCATCAACCCTTCTTGCGCACTTTTAAAATACGATGTTAATCCTAATATTCGTCGTTTAAATATATGTTCATTCTTAATTTTTCCCGTTTTTTCATCTATAAATGTATCCATAAAATCATTTAATCTATCTGGAAGTGCTTTATGTAATTCAATCTTCACCTTGGATTTATCAATATTGATATTATTTGTTTGCAGTAATTTCAAAATATTATTTATAAACTCGCTATCATTTAGAAACGGTTCTTTACTATCCTTTCTAGTACCAAGATAACTAACATCGTCCTTCTTAGTATAAAATTTATTCGTAAATTCATACGGGTTACGTGTTAATATTATTTCATTCGAAACAACCTCAATATAATCAACAATGTTATGTTTTTTGAAAAATGGTTCAATCATCTCAGTCGTATAGCGGGCAGTCGTTGTTCCTTCCTGTTTAATTGGAAATTTCCAAGTACGAATATAACCTCGTAATAAATTAAACAAAATCCCTATTTCATTTGGATAATTCACCATAGGTGTACCAGTTAACAAAATAACACGGGCGTTCTGGGCTTCCATAATCATTTTATATAATATAGTGCTTGTATGTGTTGGATTACTAAGATCTTTCTCGGAATCTATTTTATTTACAATTAGACTTACAAAATTATGCGCTTCGTCTATAATGATTGTTCTATTATCAAAAATATTATAAGTTCCCTGTCTTGTTAATTCGCTTAACCTTCGTTTTCTCAACCCATTATATGCAATAAATGAATATTTTTGGTTTATCATTTCATTTATTTGGTCTTCTAGTCTTTTCTTATTTTCAGTTGATAACACATCATAGTTAGATTCTCTGCGAACATCAACAAACCAAGCACCTCTGCTCGTTTTTATATATGACCTTGGTAATCCTAATGCAGACGATAATTGGTTTATCATTTCATCATTACTTTCTTCAACAGATACAAACTCCCAATATTGCTTCTTTTTAAATATAGGATTTCCACACCTCTTCAACTCTTCTATGAAATTTGTTTGTAAAGACGCAGGGGTCATTACAACAACCTTCCTAACGCTTGTTAAACCTTCCACAAATGCAATAGATGGAACACCTAAAAATCCTTCTGCTATTGCTATGGAACCACACGTTTTTCCTGAACCCAACCCGTGATACAATAGTAATCCTCTATATGGCGTATATAAGTTAATATAGTCACGAATTATTTTTTGGTGTGTAAATAATTTATTTTCACCTGTTTCGTCGCTTCTATCACACGATACTTTCCCTTCATCTTTTAATATTTCATCACGATATGGCCGAAATAAATTATTTATAAAATATACAAACTTCTCTCTATTATTCATGTAATAACTTGCGTGTTTTATTAACACCAAATCCTCCTTCTTCGGAACACGTGGTAATAATTCCTCACCAATCTCATCATTTGCTATATCTCTTAGTGATTTTGTTGTAAGGTCTGTTGCCTTTGTTTTTCTTACCCGTTTTTTTACCTTTATTAATTTTTCACCCGGCAATAGTCCATTATTGTTGTCTTGGCGAATATCTGTTACCTTTTTCCTAATACCACCATTGCCATTGCCATCGCTTTCCAAATATTGTTTCTCCCCTTTCTCCCCCACCTTATACACCGGCATAGGCATTGTCCCCATAATTTTCATACGTAATTCATTATACTTTTCTATCTCCGATTTTTTTAATATTTTGGTATTATCTATAATTTTGAAACCATCAACTCCAGTTATCTTTTGCTGTACTTCATCCATCTGAACATCTTCACCCAACCGGGCATCCTCACCCGCTCTAAATTCACCATCCTCCTCCATTTCCTCTTCACCCATCTGAACATCTTCACCCAACCGGACATCTTTATTTATTGTTTGTATTGTTTGTCCTTTATTTCCTTCAAATTCAGATACTGGTATGTTTATTTTATATCTATTGTGTTCAATTACTTTTGGTTTCTTGCGAAATTTCTCTAGCAATGTATCCATATTTTAAATATACTATATTTACATTAAAATATGATTAAAAAACCTTACTATTGTAAAAATAATCAAAAGAATAAAAATAATAAAAATAATAAAAAACAAATTCAAAGTTAATTTATTATTTTTATTATTTTTATTATTTTTATTATTTATGGGTCATTTAGATATTAGATATTAGATATATTTGATTGATTTCTCGCAAGCAATCTGTTCCGCTTTTCTTTTAATCTTGTGCTTTCCATCTCCTAAGAATACTAGAATTTTTCCCTTTGTTTCCACATATTTATGAATTGCTTCAAATGTTTTTAATTCCTTTGCAAAATCAACCGCATCTGCTTGAGATGCTTGATGAATTGGTTGTCCCAAACATATATACACTCCCATATGATAATTTTTATCTTGTTGCTCATTCTCATTATGATTATGACTATGACTATGATACACATTTTCATCTTGAATTTCTAAATAATGAGGGGTCACCTTAAACTCTTTTTGAATTTTTACTTGCAAAATATTTTTATAATTATCATCATTCTGTATAAGTTCAATCCAATCTACGTGTCGTTCAAATATATTTTCCAAAAATATTTGCGCCATTTGAAATCCTGGGCCTGTTACAAATAAATTTTTAAACCACGCATCTTCATCACGAATTTCCATTTTATTAAAATCTAAAAACAATGCACCTAAAAACGCTTCAAACAAACACCCTAATTTTTTCATATTTGTACGGGTGTTTTTTTCATCCGCGTGTTTAGACAATATATAACTTTTATGAAGTCCCATATCATATGCTAACTTACCAATCGCTTCATTCTTAACTAGCGCAATCTTTTTTTCTGTCATAAAACCCTCATTCTCTTTTGGGAAACGGCGGTATAAATAATATTTTGTAATACATTCCAATACACCGTCCCCTAAAAACTCTAAACGTTCATTTGATTTTGTACTTAATGGCATACAATTTTTGGGTCGTTCGACAATTATAATATTTTGTTCTTCATTTTCTTGAAACGGTCGTCGCGTATATGAACGATGTACAAATGCACGTTTATATAATTCTAAATTATTTACATTCGGCGGTAATCCATATTCTTTTAGAATAGATTGAACATAATTCAATGTAATCTCGTGGTTATTTGGATTATAAGGATTGAAAATCATTTGGTCTCCATTCATCGTGATGTCATCGTCATTTATTTTTACGTTTACACTACTCATAGTGATATTGTTATATTTAATATTAACAATACAACTTTATATTAATTTCAATTTTTATATTATCAACTTTATTCATAAAATTGAATTATATTTCGTTTATATTTATATTAATATATAATATACACCACGAATACGAATATGAATACGAGACAAATTTTAAAAAGTTTAAAGAGGATTACCAATGAAATTAACAAGATAGAACGGTCACTACCATCCAAACCATCCAAACCATCCAAACCATCCAAACCATCCAAACAATCCAAACCATCCAAACCATCCGCAGTAACAACCAATAAATTATATAAATTTCCAACGGATAATTTTGATGCTCGTGAACCATTTACTGCTATTGTGGATGATGATTATTATGATGTATATGATGCATATATTCAAAAAATAATGAAACAAGGTGGATTATAATGATAATGATAATGATAATGATAATAGCTCAAAGTAAAAATAAAAATGCGCAAATATAATCCATTTTTTATATTGTATAGTTATATTACGAATGTCTAAAATACAACCACATCCAATTATTCCTATTCGTAATACTTCTATTTCCGAATTAAATAATCCATCGTATGTTAGTCCATCACATATTCACGAAAATGGAGAAAAAGGACACACCCAAATGTGGTCATTTATTTGTGTAATTACTGTTTTTATATCCAGTTTGTTTTGCTGTATCACAATGTAATAATTTAAAAATTGATAATAAATATATATAACTTATTATGTTATAAGTTACATATATTATGGAAATTACGGAAGACCAGTCTGTTAATAAAGAAGAAATATCAACGACTATTGATATTCAAAATTGTGACGGTACCGAATATCTAAAAACAATTGATAAAAACTCAGTTGACTTAATTTTAACAGACCCGCCATACATTATTTCAAAAGATAGTGGTATGAATACGCATTACAATAAGGTGAAAGAAAATGCTGAAAATAATGTGGAATTTGTTAAAACAGAGCAAGAATGGTTAGAATACAAAGAAAAAAACAACATTGAAAATGATAATAAAAAGGATAATTATATGCGGCACGGAACAATATATGGCACTAAATATTGTGTAAAAACAGATTACGGTGATTGGGATAGCGAATTTACATTAGAAAAATTAGATGAATTTATTGGTCTATATTATGAAAAATTAAAAAAAGGGGGAACTCTTATTATGTTCTTTGATTTATGGAAAATTAGTCAATTAAAAGAAATAATGGAAAAACATAAATTCAAACAAATCCGTTTTATTGAATGGATAAAAACAAATCCACAACCATTAAATTCAAAAACAAATTATTTAACGAATTGTCGTGAAATTGCACTACTTGGTGTAAAAGGTGGAAAACCAACATTTAATAGTAAATATGATAATGGTATTTATCATTATCCATTACAAGGTGGTAAAAATAGATTTCACCCTACGCAGAAAAGTCTACCTTTGTTTGAAGATATTATTAAAAAACATTCAAACGAAGGTGATGTAGTATTAGATACATTTTTGGGAGGGGGGACAACCGCGTTTGCGTGTAAAAAAACAAATAGAAATTTCAAAGGGTGTGACGTTTCAAAAGAATATTATGATAAAGTGATTGAATTACTGAAGTAAAAAATGTAACCATTCACCACGTAAATATTTTTATTGTTTTTATTGTTTTTATTGTTTTTATTGTTTTTATTGTTTTTATTGTTTTCATTATTTTTATTGTTTTCATTATGACAAGAATTCGTTGTCCTCATGGAATTGGTTCTGCAACATTACTTACATATACTCCTCCATTGTTGTTCAACCACTTGCAATTCGATTTCGTTAATTTTGTCAAATATATACGCACGTCCATCACATAGGTCTATCAGTTTTAAACCGTTGTGCCCTACATAGGCCCGTTTTATTATACCCCACACCTTGGAATTATTTATTAAATTTGTGAATCGTATTGGGTCACCAGCACGTTTTCCGATTGTCACGAATAAGCTATCATCCATTATTTGTTTCATAAACGCGACAGGGTCGTACCAATAAGTTCCCACCATTGCGTTTACATCTGTTTCATCAAACGTTTCATCCCCTTCTACAAAATCAACACCAAATATTGCTAATGATGGGATTGCGGTTGCGCCAATTCTTTTTCCCAATTCTTTTGTAACTTTTGATACTTGTCTTTTTTGTAAATTGCAATGATTACAAAGGCACTGAAAATCATCTATTGTTTGTGTTTTTGCGTCTAATACACGCGGGTCATTATATAAATCGTTCTTATGGTCTGTTACAAGGTCTGAGTGACTACCACAAACAACGCAACCTACCTTCTTATGGTGTGCGTGAATATCCAAACGGATTGGACGCTTTGCACCATATAATACATCATCACTATAACTAAGTGTTCGCAATGCTGTAATTGAACCTTTGCCTTTCTTTTCCCAAGCGTAACGTCTATCTGCAAAATAAATACCGTGTCTTGCTGCCCCATTATTTCCCCAATCTAAGATTTTATTACCAGCAATCTCTTCACGAGAAACCCAACGCGAACTGCCACTCGCATCCGGTTGAAATAATGCATCTACCTCTTGTTGCTTCTTTGTCAGTTTATTTGTCTTATCTGGGACCAGAGCAAGAAAAATTTCAATGTCATTCTTCATTTTTGCAATAATATCTAATATTACTTTATTATCTGTCATTCTCCTTATAGTTCTAATCATTTATCTCTACACTTAATCAATAATTTTTTTCAATTTTTTTCAACTTTTTTCAATTTTTTCAATTTTTTCAATTTTTTTCAACTTTTTTCAACTTTTTATCCTAACATAAATGCAACAATTAGTAATGCGTGCTCAGGGAGAATGGTAGTGTTTTCAACAATTGCTCTCACGTAAATATCTTGCTGATATTCTCGGCGGGCAATTTGTTCTCTACGAGCTTCATCCATCATTTTGATACCACGAATTCTATGGGGCGACATTTTTTATTATACGTATACACAGTTGGTTATACGTATAATAAAAAATTCAATTTGTTTCTATTTATACATATAACATTCAGTGTAAATTATAATGCTTGAATGTGCTCTTAATTACATTCAGTACATTATTCACATTCACACTATTACCAAATTGTTTATAACTTTTTTTATCATCCTTATGAATGATATAAGTTTCGGGAAATGATTGCAACCTCGCGCACTCACGTGGCGTAATATACCGCTTCTCCTTACCATAAATAGGTATTTGACTAATTGCTACAAGGGTCGGGAAATGTTGCGCTTTTTTTACACGAATTCCCGATTGCCTTATTTGACTGAAATAATTAAATATACTATCATTTTCTTTGATTACCCCTACTTGCCATTCTAACTTTCCATATATTTCGCGTTTATTTAATAACTCTCTATGCTTATTATACCAAGCATCGAATTGGGGTTTGTATTTTTCAATCAGGGGTTTATTCTTTATCATATAATCCTTTCGCCAAGAAGCTAAATTTTCAAACTCTTCGTCTGTATATGTTTTATAGTAATCATGAATTAAAATGGTAGGTGATATTTTTTCTCCCACTTCAAATACTTTAATCATCTCATCCCACGCTTCAAGAACATTCAAAATATCTCCTTTTAACTTATATTTGTCATCTATTTCACTCGGTTTTTGCAATATTTTCGTAAAATCTAATGGTTCGTCATTATACGGTTCCAATACAATAGGAGAATTATTGTAAATATCGTTACGCACACACACAAAATATACTCGTTCCCGTTGCTGTGGAACACCATAATTATGGGGAGACATTTGGAATATTTGCAATACATACCCGGTGCTTTTTATTTTATTCTTTATATATTCTAACACCTCACCATTACTTACTGTTAAAATATTTTTTACATTTTCCAAAAACATAAAACGTGGCTTCTTTATTTTTGCGATTCGCATGATTTCGTCAAATAATAATCCCCTATCGTCATCAAACGCCTTCTTGTTACCGCCGTTTGAAAATGGCTGGCAATTGTGAGCTATAGTATTTTCTACAATATAACTGTTATCATTCTCCACTTCAAAATTATAAACTTGTTCATTTTCAACACACTGGGTTTCTAATTTAAATGGCGCACACCATACATATCCATTTTCAATAAAAGATGATTGTTGCCTTTTATTTTTTCTGGTATATCCGCTAACACAATAAGTATCTCTTTGATTGACTGTTCTACCTTCTATGATAGTTGTTTTCGGTCTAATTGTTTTTTTAATTGAAAATATATGTCCTAATTTTAAATATAATCTTTGTAATCCGAAAGCTAAATTATATGATACCGTTGTAAATGAATAACATTCATTACTATTAATAGAACCATCTGCTGTCCTATACCCATCTATAAATTGTTCAATATATTCTTTGGGTGCATCTTGAACCCATTCGGGTATTATTTTCCCATGAGCATATTTACCAAATTTTTTTAATATATTAAACCATACAAAATCAGAGCAACCATATTTATTACACTTATTTCCAGAAGCACATTTTTTGTCAGTTATTGGTAATATATTATTAATTATACGACATACATATTCTTCATCTTTTGTATTAATCGCAAATCTAATCTTATTCATACATCGTCCATCCGGTTTTGTTGTTTCTTCTATCCATCCGTCACCTACAAAATAACCCATCATAAACCACATATCAGGATTATCTAATTTAACTAGAATATTATTTGTGCTATATGTATTAATTTTCTTATCAAAACTAAATTCTGGTATAATATCATTTTCATTAATCTTCATTCCGAAATAATCATTCATTGTTAATTCTTTTGCTGATTTCCATTCCGGTTGTTTAAATGTAACAACCTTTTTCTTTAATTCCACATTCAACGTTCTATCCTTTTCACGAACATAAAATGGATGCCCTTTCGTGCATACAATATTTTCGGGATGATATTTAATTCTAATATTATATAGCATTCCAGTATAATTTTTTCTTTGTAAATTAAGAATATTTTGAAATTTACCGGTATGTGTCATTAATTTATCATTTAAACTTACGTCTTCAATATTTTTATATCCGTTAAGAGTTAACACTTTTGTTCCAGCAACAAAACACGGAAATCCGCCTGTAATAATATCAAAATCGGGCACATTTGTTTCATTAATCTCTTTCACATCTTTCACAACATCAACTCCATAATTTTCTTTGTAATTTTGTTGGCAAAATGTATCTATATCGCACGCAAGAACGCACTCATGTCCCAACGATGTTAATGCTTGATGAAAACCACCAATACCACAAAATAAATCTATGAATTTTAATTCTTCCATTGTTTGTTCCATTTCCATTAATAATATAAATAAAAAATATGTTTTTATTATTAAATTCAATTTTAAGTTTAAGATTATGATTATTAACATAACATAATAAAAAAGACTTAGTGCCTTTTTTATTTTTTATTTTTAAATGTCAGAAGGTGTAAAATCTAATATAAATTGAAATATAATAAATATAATTAAGGATATAATATAATAAAAATATAACAATGGAAGCTATAATTGGAGATACATTTGCGAAAAATACGGAAACTGGAACTTCACGAAGTTGTTCTTTCGGTTCTTTTGATGAATATATACACTCATCATGTCAACTTTACACTGAACGTCGAAAACAAGTAATACGAGGACATATTGAAGGAGGCGGAAAAATATTAACTTATGAGGATACAACGTTAAAACCCCAAATTTCATATAATCAATTTGAAAGTGCAAACCGTTATATTGATATGTTTTACGATGATGTTACGGTCGAAATGATTGAATATGGAACAAGTTCAACTAGTACTACACATTGTCTATACAGACATACCGACAAAAATGTATATGTTGCTATCACAAAACAACGCAGCAAAGTTATTCGGTTCAATGATCAAGATGAATGTATTGATGCCACTGATGAAAAACCAATTCAAGATGAAAATGGATTATATTATATAGATATTATTACAATATATCCCGTAACCAAAAAACAAATGAAAACTCAATTATCTTTTCAACTCTCTATTACTTAACAACATTTACACATTTACACATTTACACATTTACACATTTACACATTTTACATTTTACATTTTTTCACGTTCGGTTATTCTATATAATATCGTAATATTGTATAGAAACATACATAATGATTAAATTAATTGCTGCAACCGATAAAAACAATGGAATTGGAGTGAATGGAGATTTGCCTTGGCGTATACGAGAAGACCTACTCCATTTCTCTAAAACAACAATTGGTTCAGGGAATAATGCAGTAATTATGGGGCGCAATACTTGGGAAAGTATTGGTTCAGTGCCTTTACATAATAGAGTTAATGTCATTGTCAGTAAGGTAATTTGCTATCCTTATTCTTCTATTGTGAATAGTTACAAAGACAACACAATCTTTTTTAACCAAATAGAAGAAGCTGTTAAATATTGCAAAACATTGAACGTTGATGATATTTTTATTATTGGGGGTCAGCAGATTTATGAATATTTTTTAAATACACACGATGAAAATATTAGACCTGATAGTTGTATTATTTCACGTATAAATAAAGAATATGATTGTGACACTTATTTTCCTGATTTATCAAAAAATGGAAATTTCGTTTGTAATAATAAACAATTATTACCAACAAAAGATAACTCAATTGATATTATGATTGAAACTTGGGATTATATTGGAAATAATGAAACGCAGGTTGAAACTGTTGAAACTATTTGATTTATTGGATTATCTTTTCTTTTGTGTTTTATTCCTTTTTACCGTTCTTTTTCTTCTACTCTTATGCTTTCTTTTACCACTCTTACTCTTTCTTTTTACTGACTTTCTTCTTTTTCCGCCAGTAGTATTATTATTCCAATTATTGGTGTTAGTGTTCAACTCAGGAAACGATAAGAGGGTGTTATCATTTTGTAGTGGTTGGTTGGGTTCGGCAAGAGGTAGAACTCTTTCTGGTCCATTCTGCGGTTGGGTGCTAACAGTAAGTGGATTACCAATAGCGCCCATAGGATAGCCGTGGTAGTCTGCATTTTGCTGGTGGAGCCGTATTAATTCGTTAAATCTTCTTTCTCTTTCTTCGTCCGTCGTTAATTTTTTTTTTCCTGGTTTTTTTGCTGTTTGTCCCTTTTTTGGTCTTCGCGGTCCAATTAGCCTTTTAGCCTGGGTGCCTCCTGCTCCTGCCCATGGCCCTGCCGCTAACCATGGTGGTGGATACGGTGGAGGTGGAGGTCGATGTGGTGGTGGTGGTCCTGGTGGTGGTGGTGGTGGTGGAGGTGGTGGTGGTGGTGCATGTGTTGGAGGTTCTGCTACTTGTACGTTGGTGGTTGGAATTTGACTGTGTTGTTGTGGTGGATTGGTTGTTATAGCAGCCGATTGTCTTTGTATAGCTGTCTGCCTACTTCTCGGGCTTGTATATTTATATGTTTTTGGTGGCATACTATTAATATTATATGTGTATATAATAATTATTATTATACACATATAATTTATATGTTAAAAACAATTGTCCCTATTACATAATAATCATATTACAATATTTATTTTCGTTATAGTTATTTTCTTCTCTTTGTTTTTCTTCCAATCTTATGCTTTCTTTTACCACTATTACTCTTTCTTTTTACTGACTTTCTTCTTTTTACTGACTTTCTTCTTTTTTTTCCGCCTTGATGGAGTTGACCCGCCAGAGCTTCTTCAAACGGATGGGGACCTGGATCTGGATCCGAAAACAACGAGCTATCTTGTTTGGATTTCGTGGTTTTTACAGGTTTGATCACGCGATTCACAGGATTTGCTGATTGATAGGGAGGATTGTAACCCAGACTATTCATACTAATTATAATATATGTGTATATAATAATTAATTATTAATAATTAATAATTAATAATTAATTATTACTAATTTATATGTTAAAAACAATTGTCCCTATTACATTTATATTATTCATTGCAACGTGGGTTAGTTTTTACTCAAACGAATGGATAAATTATAATTCTTTAAATTGTGATAAACCCGAATTATTAATTATTCCTAAATTTTATAATAAAAAAGATTTTAAAAAAATAGAAAGTATTATTTTACAAAAAAACAAAGAATTACATCGGGATATACGAATGTGTGAAAGGGAAACTTATTTATTTAAAAAAATTACGGATGACCATAGCGAATTATATAAATTGCTATATAATGAAAAATTTACAAATACCGTAGAAAAATATATAAATCTTAATAATAATACGGATGATTTAAACGATAGACATATTATAGCGAATGATTACCCAATAGAATATAGAAGATATGACGCGAAGTCTAATGGAATGGCGTGGCATACTGATATTGCATTATTTGATGGGAAACCATATTATGAGTGTGTATTAACATTATCTAATACAAGTAATTCGCATTTTGAATATATAGATAAAAATGGTATTCAACAAAGCATATATACAACCCCGAATACTCTTATATGTGTGATGCCAAATGTGGTTCCACATTATGTTTCCCCAACGCAAACAGGTGAGCGAACAATCTTAAAATTTATTGCAATATTCGATGGAAATGTTAAAAATAAAAATTATGACGATGAGTTAGAAGGTAAAAAATATTTTACGTAATTTATGTTTTGCGACCTTTTACGCGGTGGTTTCGCACACCACCGATACCACTTGATACACTACCAGGTTTATAATAAACCATAGCATTGTTTGTGAATAAACTAGACATTTTCGAACCTTTATAATTTACTATAAATTTTGGGATAAAGTCCTTATAATATTCGGAGGCTGTTACAACTGTTGTTGTAATAATATCATTTAATGTTCCTGCGTATCTTGTCTTGTTTGTTAGCGTAACCGTTCTTGGGGCTGGAACCACTTCATTGGCACTATCCCAAGATATAATAGGATTAATAGTTATTCCAGAGACAGAACTATTAAACTTAATTTTTAATCCTATATCCTGACCGGTTGGTGATATAATAGGTTCTTGTAGTGAAACAGTAATTTGTACCTTTTGCTCATTGTTTAGAAAATTAACAGAATTGAAATCTACAATATCTGGGCTAAATGAAATTCTTGGTAACATTTGTATATATATATATAATAATAATATAATTAGTATTTAATCATTTGACTATAATTTAAATATACAAAACGATGATTGTGAAAGTTGATTATCGTGAAAAGAAATTAATAAATTCTCTCGGTTCTCTCGTGAACGCGAATGAAGAATATACCGGGAAAATTACAATTGAAAGTGTAAATCTATTACTTGGAGATATTTGTATATGTGATGATGATGGGAGAGAAATGCTAATTATAGAGAGAAAAACACTTGCCGATCTTGAAAGTAGCATAAAAGATACACGTTATCGTGAACAATCAATCAGATTAAATCATCATGAACTGCATAATCACTATATTATGTATATCATCGAAGGGGATAGGAATGTATATCAGACACATAAATCGGAGAGAGAAATGTCTACACTGTATTCCGCTATATTTTCTCTCTATTATTATAAAGGGTTCTCAATTCTATGTTCCCAAGGTATTAACGATACAGCAGAAATTATTTTTAACTTCTCTAAAAAACATTTTAGAGAGAGTAGAGAGAAAAATGGCAAACTACCATATTACACATTAAAAAAACAAGATACTAGTGAAAATAATAGTGAAAATAATAGTGAAATTATTAATAACAACAATAATAATGATTATTTGCAATGTATAAAAACACAAAAGAGGGATAATATTAACAAGGAAAATATTTGGGTCATTATGCTAATGCAAATCCCGTTTGTCAGTTCAACAATCGCATCTGTAATTTTGGAGAGATATAAAACAATCCCCCAACTGGTATCATCGTTGAGAGAAAATGAAAATTGTTTACACGATTTATTTACAGTATCAAACGATAAGAAGCGAAAAATACCCAATAATGCTATCAACAATTTAAAACTATTGTTGTTATAGTTTATAGTTTATAGTTTATCGTTGTAAAATGATATAAAGAATATATGGAGTATATATTTGTTATCGTGGTTTTATAGTGTAATGGTTATCACTCGGGATTTTGATTCCTGCAATCTGGGTTCGATTCCCAGTAAGACCTTTCGAACCTGACCTTAATGTCATTAAACTGTTTATAATCAGGGTGGCGCAGAGGTAGCGCGTCGGGCTCATAACCCGAAGGCCGAAGATTCGAATTCTTCCCCTGATAGTTTAATAATAATAAAAATATATTATTATTAAAAATTGATAGTATAATATCATTACCAAATATTTACTAAAAATAAATTTACATCAAATATGTCAACAAAGTTAATGTGTCGAAATATAACATCACATATGATTGTATCTCATATTGCAATAATTGCACCTTGTATATGGTGGATATTTGGGTATAATTCTGGAACATATACATCTCATTGTATAGATAAATCAATGGCTGTAATTTTAACTGCGTCTATTATGATTACGACAACATACCACTATTACTATGAATGCGTATTTCATAGTATAGAAGCAGAAGCAATGACTGTAAATACATTAATGTTAAATATATATATGTTTTATAGGGGTGTCCAATATATATATATTATTATTGGGGGTGGTATATTATATGTGTTGAGTGTCAGTGTAGATTTCATAGGTAAGAAAAATGGAATTGAAAATTATGAAAAGTATCATCCATACATTCATTATATCGGGGGCTTGTATGTCATGTATTGTGTATACCTAATACAAGGAACTTTTACGTAAAAATAAATTATAGAATTTCAAAAATTATATAATTTTTAACACGCGTATGCATATCTCATTATTTATCCCATCAAATATCTAAACTAATCGTATTTTTTTCACTGCCCTTTCTACGTCTTGAACGTTTTGGCACTGTACCATCTAATTGCATTTCTTGCAATTCATTTAAACTAATAGTACTTCCAGCATCGTCTTGACTTGCGACATCACTTATCTTAGGAATATTCACATTTTTTATTTCCTTTACAGTTGATTGGGTTGATTGGGTTGATTGGGGTTTATCGTTCATAAATGGTGTATTTACAGGGGATTTTGCAGTTGAATGCGTTGGTCCGCTTGATTGTGATGATGGTTTTAATCCACCCAACAAATCACTTATGTCAGTTGGCCCTTTCATTTCAGGACGAGTGATTCTTCGTTCTTGTGGTGGGGGGCGTATGGAGGATGTACTTTCTTCAATAGAAGTGAAATCATTATTAATACTTAGACCAGAATTTCTGGCACTAGTAACATCTGGTCTATTTGATTTCGGTTCAGTAAACATTGAACCAGGGCGTCTTGGTGCTGGCATTTCTTGCGTTGCCATTGCTGCGGGAGGGGGTCCCATACGCATACCTCCTCCAGAATTTGATTGTGATGGTTGGTTGGTTGGTTGTTGTCGTCCTTGGTTCATTACATTCCCCATAAATCCTGAAAACCCAGGATTAGTATTCCCCATAGTATTTACTGCTGCCTTATTAAATTCACTCATTAAATCAGGGTTTTGACGCAAAATATCATCCATATTAGGAATTGAACTCTTAAACATAGTATTTGTCATATGAACCATCATACCACTTGCTGCTAGTTGGAAGATTAATTTAACTTCTGGTGCCATTTGTGCGGTGGAACTATATTTATCGTGTAATTCCGCAAATATCTCATCATAATCATTTAGATTTTCGCTAAATTGTTCACCCCACCCATCCAATTTTATATCAAAAGGGTCAAACCGACTATTCATAAATTCAACACCATTAATAAGAGCAGATAACATATTACCTTGAAATTTGATTGAATTTTGTCTTTCTTTCTCTGCCATAACCATTTGATACTCACCCATCATTTCCGACAAGTTGCTATCCATACTATATTTTTTTGTTAGTTCAACTCCCTTCTTTTCAAGAGCTTCTAATTTCCTCAAATAATTAAATTTCTCCCTTATGGTTTCTTCCTTTGACAACCTAGGGCCAGATGGTAACGTCATTCCAGGGGTAACCGGAATATCATCAAACTGCGCAAATCCATCCCACGTTTTACTATTTTCATTTGCATTTCTTGTTGATTCGCCAATGGTAGGTGCTTGGGGAATTTTTGACGAATCAATTTCATCAAACGAAACCGATAATGGTTCAAAATCATTATTTCCTAAACCAGATTTTCTAGGGGCTACATCAATGTCTACTAAATCATTTAACTCATCTGCAAGATCATCTAAATCATCTATTCTAATACTATCATTATTATTATTATTACTACCTGGTCTTTTCTTACCATTCATCAATAATTCAATTCCGCTTCCAAAATTTGCGGATTTTAATCCAGAATTTGATCCAATTTCAATTATTTCAGGTTCCATTGGTTCTTATGATTGTATTAGATGTTTTAATTTTAAATCATACGAATTATTAATTAATATTATATTTAATAAATAACCCAATTAAATATTAACAATTTGTCCCTACAAATATGATAATTAGATGCTAATGGTGAGAGTTTATTTAACAAATAATACAATTTACTCCAACAGGGTATTTTACAAAAATATCTCAGAATCGAGTTAGGAACGTGGGTCGAAAAAAAAAAATGCACAGCTTTTTCTTGTGCATTTTTATTTTTAGGC
>ENA-UOXV01001110-UOXV01001110.1-marine-metagenome-genome-assembly--contig:-NODE-1110-length-38329-cov-6.817448_pt1 | contig 38329 bp, 40 predicted proteins | sample MGYA00238165_ERZ766961 | MGnify/ENA primary metagenome ERZ766961 (study PRJEB28924, sample SAMN03173240) | marine metagenome | biome: Marine; feature: Water; material: Subsurface seawater | place: North... | reverse complement strand
TAAAGATCAGACAGATCAAATAATAAACGCGCAAGAAACCAGAGATCGTGGTTTTTTAAAATTAGGTTATAATTTGGTATTAAAACAACTAAAGAACGAAAAAAAGATTTAAAAAAGGGGAATAAAGATGCGATCAATTATAATCACTTATTATATTTATCTTTTAATTCTAAAATGATTTTTAGATAATTTATTTCACAAGTAATATTAGATTTAATAGGTGTAACTGCCCTCTTGCTAAAACATTAAGCAACCCTGGTAATTTTTAATATTTGGATAATTCAAAAAGGTTATTTGCAAGTTAGAACTCTATCCAATTTGGTGTATATGCCAGACTAACATAGAACGCCGTAATTGAATGGTCTTACGATTGGTAGAGAATTATCTGGGTTCGATACTTGCAATAAAATAGTAGAGTCTAAAGTTCCGGAATTACCTGATAAACCCTGTTTGATTATAAGAGTCCACGGTGGTGGTGATAAGAAAGATACTACTAGAAAAAACGCAGTATTTTATAAATTGGTTATGCAACTTTAATTTTCGCTGCTATCACATTAATAGCACATTTAAGCGCAGTATGAAGAATGCATATCAAAAGATGATATTTTCATGACGAGTTATGCTAATAATATCGGGTTTTAAATAAACCAGAAATAAATAGTAAAAACATTTATTTTTTATAGTATTATAGTAGAAGTAACTTGGTTTTGATTGAAAGCTACATATTTGGACCGAATCCTAATAAAAGATTTATGGCCAAAGTAGAACTCTGCATGATGAAGGTTCAGATTTAAGAAATATGAGAGAAAAATTAAAACTATTTAATGTAACTCCAAAAGTAGATAAGTATGTTGGAACAATCTTTTTTGCATATTTCATAATATGGTTCTGGGTCATTAATCATAGTTTTAGTCTTTCTCATTTTGTTATTCAATCAAAGTGGGCATTTCCAGAATCTCAAAGTTATGCTTGGCAATGGTTATACCAAGCATCTTTTTTACCACCAGGATGGACTGATGAATTTTGGTGGATATCACTGATGGCTTCGATTTATTGTGGATGGGAATTTAAGCATATACCAATGAAGGTTGTGCACAGAATGGCAAAAACCTTTGATAAGTATGTTTGATCAATAAACTTCTATTTTGGATTGCGCCATGCGGTATCACTCACAAATAGAGAATGTGGTAACTTATAGAGAGAAGTAATTAAGATTGACTGTTTTTGGCTTGAACACCCACTATATCTATATTAGCTCGCTAGATATGTTCTAACTAAATATTGCGTGTCTTAAAATCAATAACCAAAGTGTATTAATAGCTCAATATCTGAATGGAACCTTGCGACCATCTATTTTATCTTATGTTAACAGGCTCTTTTTCCTAAAAGGTAAAATTCTGCAATCGGAATAAAAGTAGTCTATTGCAGTTTGATTAACATGTATTTTTTTGTATTTTATTTGATTTCTCTCTTAGGACGTTTTTGTAAATCCCCACCGCAGTTCTTGCAAATAAAATCTCTGCTAGTTGCACATTGAACACAGTAGGTGCATTCGTAAGAGCAAACATGTGCTTCAGAATCATAAGAAAGATTCGAGTGACATTCCAAACATTCACTTTTCATTTCAAGCATTGCAGTATTCTCTATTCAATAAATTGATTTTTTTGAAACTTTAAATACATTACGTCAAATACAGCAGGTAGTCTAAATGAATTTTATTTTTTATCCGTGATTCGAGCGTTACTTAGAAAATAAATAGTGTAAATTACTTTTTTTATAGATTTGCGAGAACTAAGATAAGAATTTAGTTTTATCAAGAATTACTGGCGATGAAATTAAGAAATATAAAATACTAAAAAGGTATTGAGGGAAAAACGTTATTTGGTTAGTAGATTATGATGGAGATAATTGGCATGTTCTGATGACTTGTATCTAATTACGCAGATTTTTATCATAATTGATTTCATACCCATCAAGGAAAATGAGATATTAATTGGGGATTAAGCGTGTGATAAGAATTAGCCAATGATAAATTTTAAAATAGACCTTGAAAATGATAAGATTGCATTAATCCAAACCAAAATATCTCATTTCGATGAAATATATTTGGTAGCAAGTAATCGAGTTATTTGGGAGCAACATCCCGAGAAAGATCGATGGAGAAGAAATAAGTTTGAAAAATTCTTCAAGGCTGGAATAGAAAATAATCTCGGTTGTTTCTCAATATATGTTAAAATTTTAATAAGAAGATTGGTCTAACAAGATTCTATTCATATAATGAAGATGATAACGCCGTGAGAATTGGGTATACATTTATTGATCCAGAGTATTGGGGAACAGGGTGCAACAAACAAATTAAAAGATTGATGTTAGATTATGCTTTTAAATATATTGATAAGGTTTATTTTGATATTGGATTTAATAATTTTCGTTCGAGAAGAGCAGTGGAAAAGTTGGGAGCAATATTAACTTCAGAAATTAGTGATGGCATGGTTGAGTACCTCATTAAAAGAAGTTCTTGTAGTGTTTAGAGTTTATTGTCGTGAATTAGATAATCATAATATTCCTGTAATGGTATTTCACTGATCTAGAATGCCTTGTTCTAAGGGTATTTCTCTCAAGATTTGGATATGAGGCTTTCTATATCGCGAAAAGCTCTCATTTGATGTCAACCCAGCATTCCGAATCATCAAACAGTATAGGTTAATATAATAAAATGACTAAAGGTATTATAATAATTATCTCGTTAATATTTGGATTTACTGCTAGTGCAGAGATGCAACATTTTCATAAGTCTAAACATCACCATAATGTTTATCAGGCAGCTAAAACCTATCCAGAAATTCAATTAGAAGTAAAAAAAGATAAAATGGATGGTGTTAATTTAACGGTTATAACGCGGCATTTCACGTTTGCTCCTCAAAGGGTTAATCAAAGAAATGGTCTTATATGAAGGACATGCGTATATTTATATTAATGGTAAAAAATAAGACAATATTCGCCTTACTTCCATTTATCTGGCGAACTTTTGATTAAAGGTAAAAACGAAATTCGAGTGAGCCTACATGCTAATGACCATAATTATTTTATTGGCTAGACTCGAATGAAACTCTCTAATTAATTATTATTAAATATTTAGGAATACTTCTTAATTATATAATGAATTTATACCTGGTCCTCATTGCTGCAATAGCATTTGAAGTTTTTGGAACAATGCTATTACCAGTATCTCAGAATTTTACAAAAGTATTGCCAAGTACTGTTTTGCTTGTCTCATACGGCCTATCTTTTTATTTGCTATCATTTTTATCTCAAAAATTATCATTAGCATTAATTTATGCAACTTGGGCTGGAATGGGTGTATTCTCAATAGCACTCTTTAGCTACTTTTTCTATAAACAGACCTTAAATTGGCAGTCAATTATTGGTTTATTTTTAATTATTGTTGGAGTGGTTCTGGTGAATTTTTATAAAGAGCCATTTCCCTAATAGAAAAATTCTAAACTGATATAAAAAGATTATTAGAAATGCGATTGTTGAATTGGGTTTATTCGTTGAAATCTATAAAGTAATAGTGACTTCTGCTGGGCTTCCTGCACTTTGATGGAAAGTATTTGTCAATTTATTTACTTAAGCTTTAGTATTTTAAATAATCGGTTTTGTATGTTTTTTGATCGGCAAGTTTCCTTTGAGTATAAGAATAATTAAACATAAAATGCTTTTGTATAATGAACCCTAAAAATACTTTAATCACTTGCAGTTTGGGATTAATAAATAAAGTTCCTATACTGATCTGATAAGAGTGAATAATATTTGGTAATGAGATCTAAGTTGAATATGAAAAAAGAGATAATTAGCCCGTGTATAACAGTGTGCCGTTTGGACCTAGACGGAATATGCATAGGATGTAAACGAACTCGAAAGGAAATTAAAGAGTGGCGTGACTATAGTCCAAAAAGAAGAAAGAGAATTATTGATAGGTTGTCTATGTAATAAAGATCATATGGTTCTTACCTAAAGTTATAGTTTTGTGACAAATAAACTGAAGGATGTAAAAATCATCAAAAGTATTTTAAAGTGTTCTAGTTCTTATTTTAATAATTTTTATATATGAATATTGATGAATTCATCAGATCTGTTGGAAATCAAATTTTTTACCATATTTATAAAGTTTTAAGATTGGAAAACCGGGAAAGTTTTGTTTTATCATTAATATAGGCAGTATGAAGAAATAGTGAGTTGTAATTTAACGTAAATCAACTTTAATGTAAAAAAATCCAATATGCATAAATTAAAAGGAGTTGGTTGCAATGGTACTTTACAGGAAGTCGCGATTGCATGACGAAAAAGATAACATTGCACCTTTAAGTGAAATTCTCCGCATACCAATTATAATCTCTCAGGCGATTTTAAAGAAATTATTTAATTACTACCCTTCTTCTCCGTGCATTGTTTATGGGGCAAAAAAAGTCCTAGATTCAATAATAGATAATAATATGTTAATTGTTGAGTTTGGAAGTGGTCAGTCTACGCATTGGTATGCAAAACGATGTCAGAAAATTATAAGTCACGAGACTTCAGAAAAATGGTTTGTAAAGGTAAAACAAAATCTACTGAGAGCAGGTTGTTTTAATGCAAACGTAATAAAATGGGATGGAGAATCAATTAGTCAAGAAATAAAGACTCTTTCACCAGATCTAATAATTATAGATGGAATCCGAAGAGATATTTGTGTTGATTATGCAACCAAAGTTGCAAAAGATTCCACTTGGATTTATTTAGACAACTCTGATAAAGATATGCACCCTTCAAATCCAAATACAGAAATGAGGGTTTGTGAGCAAGGGCTTATCGAATTTGCCCGGTCAGAGAATCGAGAGATAAAGTATTTCACTGGCTTTGCTCCAGCACAATTTTTTGGAGAACAGGGTATGTTAGTGTGTCCCAAAAATTAGTTGCTGGAGATTAAGTGTTAACGTTGAAAAATTTTTCGTATCAATAAGTTAATTGTCTAAATTTCTTCTGACGCATACTCTAACTTAATATCCGCCTATCCTGATATTTGAGCGACCTAAAAAAATTTTGACCCATGGGACTTATTGGTTTTGCTGGCTTTAGAATCCTACCAACAAATTTTTCAGCTGTAATTATCAATTTCGCGCCTATACCCGAACGCCTAAACATTGGGTGAACAAATATGTATTCAATCGTGTTTGTCTCCTTATTAAAATGTGCATATCCAATTGTAGTATTTTTATTATTTATGACGACTGTGTCATCGTTAATAATAATTGGTTCATTAGTATCCATTTTTCTACTCCGTAATTATATTAATTACGTTTGCTTTGATAATGTAGATGAAAATATAAATTTTTATTTTAGATATCCCTATAAAGTCCAATTATTTTCATTTCCTCAAGTTCTTTAACTGAAGTAATGCCACCGAAATTATTCGGCACTTCTTTGGGTGGTCCCGCTTTATATTTTTTACGTAATATTGATTGTACAGCACTATCTTTATTTGCATCGTGATTAATATTTGTAACCCAAGTTTGTTTTTCGTCCATAAAGTAACCTCCAAAAAATTATCTAATCTTCTTTTTTATTAAAATTTATTTATTCAAAATTAATTGGTTTTGCAATAATTAACAGCTAAATATTAACATAAGAGTGTGCTATAATTTTAAATTTATTTAGATTGTTAACTTACAATACTTAATTACTGTTTTTTTTAGATTATGACAGCGATGGTATTTTATATTTTAACGGTCGAACTGTTTTCATTTTTTACCATTAAATAAATCCGAGTATGAGATGATAAAAAAATATACCGATGATATCATAATTGATGGTTCTAGTCGTTTTCAAGATAGTCTTCCATTATCATCGGATCGTTTACTAGAAATAATGGATAAATGGAATATTGAATATGATTTACATTACCACACCCCCGTTAAAACGGTTAATCAATCGAGAGAAATACAAGGAAGTTTTTTAAAATCTGAAAGTGGTGGTTGCCACGTAAAAAATCTCTATCTTAGGGATCGTAAGAAAAAAAATGTATTACTTGTGGCTCAACAAGATAGGATTATCGACCTAAAAAAGTTAAAATTAACGATTGGAACAAGTCACCTGTCTCTTGGTTCAGAGCAACGTCTAATGGAGCATCTTGGTGTTCGTCCTGGTTCTGTTTCTCCATTATCAATGATTAATGGAGCGAATAAGGGTGTTATATTATTTATAGATATAAAATTGCAGTCATGTTCAAAGATCTATGTGCATCCTCTTGTCAATGATCGCACGGTTGAACTTTCGGTGAAGAATTTAGAAAAGTTCTTTGAAAAAATAGGAATAAAGCCGAACTGGATTGTCTTGTGAAAATATAGAAAAATTTTAAGATACAGTATGAAAACTTAATTTTGACACCAACTACCTCCAAAGCACTCTCTAAAACTTCGCAATGACGCCGTATATGGTTCTGAATAGTTCCACCATACTCATCTTCTCTTACATTTGCGAAATCTGTTAACAACTAATCCAGTAAATAGCCTTTCGCTCCGCGAATTTCAACTCCATCGAAACCGGATTCTATGGATCTTAAAGCTGTATTTGAAAAGTCTGTAGCGGTATTTCTTATTTCTTCTTTAGTAATTTCTCTTGGAACTGAGAACACGCCTTTCCCAAAATAGTAGGGCAACATTTTTTCCATTTGGTCAACAGCAGAGGGTGCAATTGCTTTTCGGCCATAATGATTTTCTTAAATTAGGGCGCCAGCATGTATCAATTTTTGAAATATAGGGGTATTACGCTTATGAACTATATCGACGATTTTAGACCACTCGCTAACATGTTTATCGTTAGCAATACTTGTTCGGTTCGTACAGCCTTGTAACTCACTTTCATTGATATATGTACCCTCTGTAAAAATTAAACCCCACTTTCCTCTTGCAAATGCTTCATAATAGTCTCGCATTATTTCAGTCGGAATTCCGTCTGCCGTGGCACTCACCCGGGTCATCGGCGAGACAATGGCTTTGTTAGAAAGTTTGACATATCCAATATTTGAAGGGCCTAGAAAATACGGATATTTTTTTCAATCATATTTTGTGTGGCACTCGTTATTTTTAAACAGGGTATTAAATATCTATTCGGAGTAAGTCATAAGCAATTTGTAAAGGGCCGTCATAATTATTCTTAATATCCTTTACAACCTCATCCATAACGTGCGGCCCCATTTCATTTACTGGCATATGATTTTTTGCCGCATTTTTTATTACCTGATTTGTACTCTCAAAATGGCCGAAGTGGGTAGCGACTAATTTTTTTACTTTTGCTTTCGCCGCTATCTCTCCGAGTTCACGTGGTGAAGTATGGGCGTGCGTTCCTACTCCGGAGAGACGCCTAAATTCAATAAATGACTCAGGAAATGTGCATTCATGAAATAAAATATCAACATCCATAGCAAGTTTAATCATATTTTCACATGGCTTAGTATCTCCTGAGAAAGCTATAACTTTTCCCTCAGCCTCAAAACGAATTCCATAGCATTCTGATATTTCACGAGGAATGTGTTCAACATAATCACAATAAATTTTCACATTTTCATCTTCGTAAGCAAGACCTGGCGAAACTTCGCGAACATCTGGTCGAATCGCGTTTAAATTTTTTTGTCTTAATGGGTAATCCCCGCGCGCTCGGAAATCTGCATCGAAGGCTCCACCTTCAAAAAGATGATTACAAAAATTTTTAGTGCCTTTTGGACCTAAAACTATGGGGGGCATTTTTCTATCCCACATCCAACCTGTTATTGCGAAGAGAGGAAAATCGCAGATATGATCATGATGAAGATGTGTTAAAAAAACTGCAGTTACATCGGCTGGATTTGTATTAGCTCTCACCATATTATGAGTGGTTCCAGCTCCACAATCGAATAAATATGTTGCGCCATTATTGAGTGTCACAAGTATACCAGACTGAGCTCTATCTGGATCAGGGAAAGCTGCACCAGTTCCTAACATGGTAATTTTCAATGGATTATACCTTTCATATTAAATTGGCTAAATTGCATAGATCGACCACTATTAACAACACCTATAGCAGTTGTTAAAGCATTTTAAAATGCATAGTGCTGAGATAATTTTATTAGTTAATTTATTCTAGAAATAGAGTTACAATCAAAAATTCTTAAGATTAAAATGATATGAAAAATATAAAACACAAGCAGGAGAGTTGTTATAAATCTTGAGATTCATTGAGAGAATATGTTGCTTAAAAAATTTAATCAGATATTAGAGTGCTCGGTATTTCGGTAAGTTTTTGATTTATTTAAGAATAGAGGATAATGAAAAATCATAGACTTTATTTTTATTTGTATGCCTGGTAAAGGTCGAAAAATCTATTTGGCCCCAGTTTTGCTTCTCAAATTTTGAGTTCCAGGTTTCAATATTTTTTTGGTTAATCGCCATCATTGGTATCATCAATTTCGGGGGTACAAATAGTCCTTTTGAGTGGTCTTTTATTAACACTAATGACCAGCCTCCTAGCATAAAATGACCGCCAACTGTCGTGATCATCTTTCTGGATAGAACATTTTTTAATCCCTCTTTAGAACAATTTAGGCCTCCAACAAATACATCTACGCCCGGTTTAAGCTGTGTTTTGTCTAATGCATCTATAGCACCGAGAGCCATATCGTCATTGGCAGCCCATATTCCTCTCACATTTGGCCATCTACGTAATAAGCCGGTAATTTGAGCTTCGGCATTATCTCTACGCCATTGACTATAAATTGTTTGATAAATTTTGATATTGGGAGAAGAAGAACTGTAAGATTTAAGGCCATTAACTCTCAGAATTGAGGCTGGCGTTCTTTTATTTCCCCCAATAGCAATTATACCAATCTTGCCTGTTTTATTTTGGTTGCGCGCCGCAGTAATAATGTGATTAGCAATATCTTTGCCAGCTTGAAAGTGATCTGGTGTCAAGGAAGAGATTAATTTATACCCAAATTTCGAAGAGGCCCGAAATTGAGATTCTTCTCTATCACCCAAAGCGTTGTTAATGAATATAACATTAGTGTGAGGAGCAAGTATTTTTAGTAATCGACCCCCAGTATTTTTTTCATTTACGATTACAGTATAATCAGGTTTGTGATTGCTCTTTATTGCATTCTCAGCAATTTTTAGCATCTTGAACATGTCACGTTCGGCATACTTAATATTAAGCTGTATGTTTAAGTCATATGCGGCTGCTTCCATAAAGTTACTTACCATTGTCCAGAAAGTACCGCCAGTTTTACCAGGATTAATAAATAGTACTTTTGTATTTTTTGCCTGCACATTTGTTAGAAAACAAAAATATATAACGACTAAAATAATGAGCTTAAATGAAACTTTGGGGATATAGGGGGTATAATTGAACATGGTGTTTATTTTGTATTCATAATAAACACACCATCCCAATTATCAGGCGGTGGGCTCTTTATATAATTATTTATTCTATCAACATAAATAGAAACTAGAGGATCACCCGCTTGTTTATGAACATTAACCGAATTGTCAGTTGATGAAGCGCTCTCGAATTCTAAAAATATTTTCTTTGCTTCCTCCCAAGCTTGATTTTTGAAGGCTGAAATGCCCGTTTCCCAAACATCCAGAAACTTAATCTTTGGACTATCCTTCGGAAGTGCCTCAAAAATCTTAACTGGGTCAGATTTGCCTTTAACCCTGAGTAGATCAGCTGAGCGGAAAAGTTTTTTCTCCTCAAAACCCAAAAGGTTGAACGTAAATTCGCTAATCAGAATATCTGTTTTATAAAATTTTGTGGCACCCTCTAATCTGGCTGCAAGATTTACGGCATCACCTATAACCGTGTAATTCATGCGTTTAGATGATCCAATATTCCCAACTACCACCTCACCCGTATTAATTCCCATTCCCATTCGAATTGGGATATCCCCCCTTGCTTCCCGTTTGGAGTTGAGTATTTTCATCGCTGACGACATTTCATAAACAGCCTTAACCGAGTTATTTGCATCTTCTTCGGATGTAAACGGCACCCCAAATGCTGCCATGATTGCATCGCCAATAAACTTATCAAGTATCCCATCATTTTTCTGTATCATATCCACCATTTCTGAGAAATATTCATTAAGCATTGCAACTGTTTGTTTTGCCCCTATCGATTCAGATATGCTCGTGAAACTTCGAATATCTGTGAAAAGAATAGTTGCTACTTGGGATGTGCCTTCTAACTTATCTCCATCAGACTCTAATAATTGATCAACAATTTTTGGAGAGACATATCTTGACATCGCTCCACGTACCCGCTTTTCCTCACTAATATCTTCAAATATAATTAGGTATCCACCATCACTGTCTTCTATGCTTTGGAGGGGAGTTATGACCAAGTTAACTTCAATTTTACCTCCTGATGATAAATTAAGAACATTATCCATTATCTGTTTGGCTTTTCCAGAGCTAACGACGTTGGTTAACAACTCGGTTATCCAGATATTCTTATTCCCAATAATTTCTTCAAATGTTTTTTCTGCTCCCGAGATTTGTGATAAATCCATAATTTCTTGGGCCGCGGCGTTAATTTTTTGAATTTTAAAGTCTCTATCTAATGATATCACGCCATTGGTTAAACTGCCTAAAATACTCTCATTATAATTTCTCATTTTAAGGACACTCTCAAATAATTGAGCATTTTCAATAGCTGCGCTTGTTTGGGCATTTAAAGAGGCCATTCTCTCGATGTCGTGGTCCGAAAACGCTCCATTTTTTTTGTTTAAAACCTGTGTCACACCAATTTTTTGCCCAGATTTATTTGTAATAGGCATGCTGAGTATATTTTTTACATTAAATCCAAGATCTTCTGAAATTTGTTGCTCCCAGCGATCATCAGATGAAGGATCAAGAACAATTTCAGCTTTGCCGGTTTGAAATACACTACCTGCGATTCCCTCATTAGATTTTAATCTAATTACATGGTCCCCAATGCCTTCGGCTACGCGGGTCCATAAAGTGTCGCTCTCCGCATCAAAAAGATAAAGTGTGCTGCGCTCTGCATCTAGTAGTTCTGTAGAGGCTCTTATAATTTGGGCTAGGAGATTATCTAGATTTAATTCGGTTGCTATAGCTCTGGTGGTCTCGAGAAGTTTAAGTTCATCTCGCCTATTTTTTTGATCTGCTTCGATCGACTTAGCAATATCTCCTATTTCATCTTCTCGCTCCATGTATTGGTCGTCTACATCACCAGAATAATCTCCAATTAATCTTTGACGCATAATTGAACTCATCATCATAATAGGTTTTGTGAAAGATCTTATTGTTAATGATAAGCCAATTATTATGATAGTCAGAATAATTAAGGCGATAAATGCAGATGAGATTAAGTCGTTCCAGAAAGCTGAGGTAATTCTGTCGGTTGTCATGAATATTGTAATATGACCAAGGTTTCTTTTTTTCCCTTCCTCCGTAATAAAAACAATCTTTTGTTTTACCTTGATAATCGACTTAGCATCTTGTTTTTTTATTTTTTCCCTTCTTGCATCGGATAATTTTAGCATGGAGAAATTAGCAAATACTTGGCCCGTATCGTCAATAATTTCTGCGTCAATAACTTCGGGATCCTGTGTGATACCGATTAAATTGCCGCGTGCTCTTTTTTGGTCGTAGTCCCAAATTAAGCCAGCCAAAGCATCTGCCTGAGAAGCCGCTAAAAGAGTTGCTCTGAGGTTTAATGAGTTCAATCTCTCTTCATTGTTGTGATGCAGATTATACGCGGTTTGTACTACAAAAATTGCAGAAACTATCGTTGAAAGTGTAATAATTATACGAGTAGAGAGTTTTAGCTGTTTGATAAAAATAAATGACATCTAGAATTTTCACTTTTTATGAACATTACTGAATCTATCAAAGTTTTCTACATAAAAAAAGCATGTGTTGGGGTTTATTTCTGCCTTTTTTTTGTGCTTAATGCACAGGTAAGTATTGAAAAGGTTACTTTAATAAGATCTGATTGCGTAAAATATGTGTTTTGTTTGTGGAATGGTTTGTAAGTCATATGCTCTATAGAACTTTTATTATAAATAAAATGTTGAGAAATTTATTTTTACTAAGCATAACGTTCTTGTTGCTCTCGGGTTGTGGAAACACGGTCAAGATAAATTCATCTAAGCTAGATTTGGGGCAGGTTAATTTAGGCTTAGAGAGTAAATCCGAGAAAAAAGTTTTTAAAAGTTACTTACCCGACTGTCCCAAAGAATATAATAAGCGTACTTGGACTGATTGCTATGGCATACGAATCTTTAAAGTTTCCCCGGTAACTGGCGATCGTTATGAGGGCGAATGGAAAAATGGGCTATTTAATGGTCTCGGAATATTTTATTACCGAGCTAATAATAAATTCAAAGGGGATCGGTATGAAGGAGAGTGGAAACAGGGAAGGTTTCATGGAGTAGGCACATATTTTTATGGTGCAGAGACTAAATTTAAGGGAGATAAGTATATTGGAGAGTGGCGTGATGGACTTTTTGATGGTCGCGGCACTTACTATCACCTGGCGCAGAATGAATTAATAGGAAGCACATATGTTGGCCAACTTAAGCGTGGGCTAAAAAACGGCATTGGTGTGTATACTTTTGGCCCACGATCAAAATACTCCGGAGATAAGTACCAAGGCGACTGGGTATTAGGTAGAAAGGAAGGTAGTGGGAGGTATACTAGTGGAAGTGGAGACATTTATGAAGGGACAGTATTAAATGATAAGCCTCATGGTAAAGGTGAATTCGTTTATGGTCCAAAATCGATATTAGCTGGTTCAACGTACGTTGGTGGGTATAAAGATGGTAAGTTTAATGGTTACGGAGTCTTCACTTTTGGACCGAATACGGACTCAGCTGGTGATAAATACGATGGCCAATGGATTGGCGGAAAACCCAACGTTAAAGGAAAATATATTTCGATAAATGGTACCACCTATGTTGGTGAGATAAAAGATGGTAAACCTCATGGTAGAGGGAAATATAAGTGGGGCTCAGGCTCGCAATTTTCTGGTGACACTTATTTAGGGCAATTTGTAAATGGTAAAAAAACTGGAAGGGGTTCGTATAAATACGCAAATGGCGACAGTTATACTGGCTGGTTTCTAAATGGAAAAAAGCATGGAATTGGTAAATATATGTTTGGGTCCAGGTCGAAATTCTCTGGCGATGTTTACGAAGGTGAGTACGAGCATGATAAGTATAGCGGCAAGGGTAAGTATATATTTGGTTCAAAGTCGAGATTTGCAGGCGATGTATATCATGGAGAGTGGGAAAATATGAGGCCTAATGGCTTGGGTAAATATTCCTATAGTAACGGAAACGTTTACGTTGGACGTTTCCATAAAGGAAGAAAGAATGGGCTCGGCACGTTTACTTGGGGAGTAAAATCAAGATTTTCAGGCAATAAGTACTTTGGCGAGTGGAAAAATGATCGTAAAAACGGCCAAGGAAAACAAACTTATAGAAATGGTAAAATTGAAGAAGGAATTTGGGTCAATAATAAGTTTAAATATTCCAGGCAACCTCCAACACCTTAATGTTTCGGCTCTTTAAATAATCAGAGCTTAAACTTAGAACTTTCTTTAGGTCCATACTATCGTTAACACAAAACTATAGGCGAGTGAAATTAAGATATGGCAGATTATCAATATGATTTAATTACTCTAGGTGCTGGTTCAGGCGGAGTCCGCGCTTCTAGATTGGCGGGTGGTTATGGCGCTAAGGTAGCGGTTTGTGAAGAAGACAGGGTGGGTGGAACTTGCGTTCTTCGCGGCTGCATCCCCAAAAAATTACTAATATTTGGAGCCCATTATGCAGATCACATGGAAGATGCAGTAAATTATGGGTGGACTATTGGAGGGGCTCATCATGATTGGCAAACACTTATAAGAAATAAAAATTCTGAATTAGACCGTTTAAATGGGATTTATCTTAATATTTTAAAAGATAATAACGTCGATTTAAAACAAGGTCGGGCAGTTGTAATTGATGATCATACCGTCGAAGTTGGAGGAGAAAGATTAACTACCGAAAATATTTTGATTGCAGTTGGTGGTTGGCCTAATTTACCCAGTATTCCGGGCATAGAACACGCAATAACTTCTAATGAGGCCCTAGAATTGCCTATTCTGCCTAAAAAAGTCGTGATCGTGGGTGGTGGGTATATTGCAGTTGAGTTTGCTGGAATTTTTTCTGGTTTTGGATCGTCTGTAACTGAAATTATTCGCGGTGAAGAAGTTTTGCGAGGTTTTGATAATGATATCAGAAAATCACTATCAGAAGAAATGCGAAAGCGTGACATCAAAATATTGGCTAAAACTGAAGTTACTGAAATTAAAAAGTCAGGTCAAAATCTTTTAGTAACGCTTAATAGTGGTTCTGTAATGGAGACAGATTGTATTATGTATGCAACAGGTCGAGCTGCAAATACTAAGGGACTTGGTTTAGAGAAAGCTGGTGTAGAATTAAAAAAAGATGGCTCGATAGTGGTCGATAAGTGCAATAGAACTTCTCGATCAAATATTTATGCCGTCGGTGATGTAACGGATAGAATACAGCTAACTCCAGTTGCTATTCAAGAGGGCCATGCCTTGGCTGATATGTTGTTTAACAAAAATAAACAATTTGTTGATTATTCAAATGTTCCTTCGGCTGTTTTTTCTACGCCACCAATTGCAGTGGTGGGCCTTACTGAAGAAGAAGCCAAAGAACAATTTGAATATATTGACGTTTATGAATCAAATTTTAAACCGCTAGTTCACACAATCTCTGGTCGGGATGAAAGAACATTTATGAAGCTTGTGGTTGACTCAAAAACTGATGTTGTTCTTGGTTGTCACATGATGGGCATTGATGCCCCAGAAATTATTCAAGGTATTGCTATTGCAATTAAATGTGGAGCCAAAAAAGGACAATTTGACGCTACAACAGGAATACATCCCTCATCCGCTGAAGAATTTGTTACCATGCGCTCCAAAAGGTCCAACTAATAAAAATATTATTTTATTTTTAATACTATCTTTCCTCTTACGTGTTGAGTATCAACAAGATCGTGCGCTTTTTTCACAAGAGCAAAAGGATATGTCTCAATTTGAGGAACCCGCACTGCTCCAATTTCAAACAAATTAAGAATTTTTAATAAATATTTTTTATCACGCTGAACATCGGGTCGCATCGACTGTATACCAGATGGGGGAGAATTGGATTTATTTGATAATGGGGCTATATACGCAATTTTGCCATTGGGTTTTAAAACTTTCCATGATCTTGTGTGAACATCTCCTCCGATTAAATCAAAAACAACATCAATATTCTTCAAAATTTTAGTAAAATCATACTTGTTGTAGTCAATCACTTGGTTGGCTCCTAAATCAAGAAGATATTCGTGATTAACTTGGCTTGCTGTAGTTATAACTTCGGATCCAATGTGGCGTGCCAATTGCACAGAGAAACTACCCACGCCGCCAGCACCACCATGAATTAAAATACGTTCATTGGATTTTAATTTTAAGCTCTCTTCAATCGAGACCAAAGATGTCAGTCCAGTTAAAGCTAGTGCTGCGGCTTCAACATGGGATAAATTTTTTGGCTTTGTGACAACTAAATTCTGGTCTATCGTGAGATATTCTTGATAAGTTCCTTCTACGCCTCGCGGTAATACTCCAAAAATAGCATCACCAATTTTAATGTTGTCTACTTTCGTACCACATTTAGCAACGACGCCTGAAAAGTCTCGTCCGATAGAGCAAGGAAAAGAAAAATCAGAGGAAACTGGGTATGCGCCCTCGCGCATTTTGCAATCTGCTGGGTTTACACTTGCAGCATAAACTTCAATTAAAACTTCTTCAGGTTTAGGTTCAGGTTTGGGCATCTCTTGAACTTGTAAAACATCAGATCCACCGAATGATTTTATGTTTACAGCTTTCATTATTTAAAATTCCCTTTTTAAGCTGGAGTTTAATAGTATAAAGGTTTATAGAAAGCGCCAATTTTAGATAGTATCTAGGTAATGAAACAAAGAGTAAAGAGTATGGCTGAAAAATGGACACCAAAAAGTTGGAGAAGCAAACCTATACTTCAGGTTCCAGAATATCCTGATATGGATAAATTGCAGATTACTGAAAAAATACTATCAAATTATCCTCCCCTAGTATTTGCTGGTGAGGCACGTGCACTTAAAAGGCAATTAGCCAAAGCGGCACTTGGAGAGGCCTTTCTTCTTCAAGGCGGAGACTGTGCAGAGAGCTTTCAGGAATTTCATCCAGATAATATTAGAGATACTTTTAAGGTATTATTGCAGATGGCTGTTGTTTTGACGTTTGGCGCATCGTGCCCTGTTGTAAAAGTTGGGCGGCTAGCTGGCCAATTTGCTAAGCCAAGGTCCGGTGACACTGAAACGATAGATGGGGTGGAATTGCCAAATTATCGTGGCGATATAATTAATGGGACTGAGTTTAGCTCGGATACTAGGGCACCTGACCCAGAGAGAATGTTGCAGGCATATAATCAATCTGCTTCCACCTTAAATTTATTGAGAGCTTTCGCCCAAGGTGGATTTGCAGACCTACATCGAGTTCATCAATGGAACATGGGTTTTGTATCTGACGATGCCATAGGAGATCGGTATAAAGATATCGCGGAACGCTTAGACGAGTCTCTTAATTTTATGGCGGCGTGTGGTTTAACTTCGGAGACGGCACCTCAGTTAAAAGAAACTGATTTTTATACATCTCATGAAGCATTGTTGCTGAGTTACGAGGAAGCTATGACTCGGATAGATTCATTAACCGGTGATTGGTATGATACATCTGCTCATATGCTTTGGATTGGAGAGAGAACAAGACAATTAGATGGAGCACATCTGGAATTTCTTAGAGGAGTTGCAAATCCGATAGGTGTAAAAGTTGGGCCTACGACCGATCCTGAGTATTTAATCAAATTAATTGATTTTCTTAATGCGGACAACGAACCTGGTAGATTAACATTAATTTCGAGAATGGGAGCTGATAAGATAGAACAAGTGTTACCAGCACTTGTTCGTAAAGTTAAGGAAGAGGGACGACATGTCGTTTGGTCATGTGACCCAATGCATGGTAATACGGTGAAAGCGAGTAGTGGCTACAAAACAAGACATTTTAATGAAATTATGAGGGAAGTTGCGGGGTTCTTTAATGTGCATCATGCTGAGGGCACTCACCCGGGAGGAGTGCATTTTGAATTAACAGGACAAGATGTTACTGAATGTGTTGGAGGGGCCCAAGCAATAACTGAAGATGACTTGTCTAGTCGTTATCATACACATTGTGACCCTCGTTTGAACGCCAAACAGGCTTTGGAGCTAGCTTTTGTTTTCGCTGATCGACTAAAAGCGGATCGTGATAAGACTAAAAGAAGTGTAATGAAGAAAGTACTGAATAACCGGTAACCCTTCTTACCCTCGCTCTAGTCATAAATACGGTTATTAACCTGAGTATTGACTGGAATAATACCATCTTCTAATTCTACCGTACAAAGGTTACGAAAAAACGAGTTAATAAATGCGATGACCGATCAAATTATCATTTCCCTAGCGCAAATTAATCCCATCGTAGGCGATATTGATGGAAATATTAGTTTAATTAAAGACGCTCGAAAAAAAGCTGAACGTGATCAAGCAGATCTGCTTGTTTTGGGGGAATTATGTATTTGTGGTTATCCACCTGAGGATTTGGTTCGAAAATCGATATTTCTGGAGTACATTGAGAAACAAGTTTTATTGTTGGCTAAAGAGACCAATGATGGCGGCCCAGCTATAATTATTGGAGCGCCGTGGCGTGAGAACGAGAAAGTATATAATGCATTATTGGTATTAGACGAAGGTAAAATATCAGCAATAAGGTACAAACATCTTTTACCTAATTATGGAGTATTTGATGAGAATCGGGTTTTTGATTTAGGACCCATGCCCGGCCCTGTCTCATTTAGAGGTAAACTACTAGGGTTGATGATTTGCGAAGATATGTGGAGCTCTGACGTGACTGAGTGTCTGGACGAGTCTGGGGCCGAGATTCTGATCGTTATAAACGGGTCACCTTTTGAACTTGATAAACCAGATAAGCGCCTTAACCATGCTGTTGCTCGTGTTAAAGAGGCAAAGTTACCTCTTATCTATGTTAACCTGGTTGGCGGCCAAGATGAGTTAGTTTTTGATGGAGGATCTTTTGTGTTAAATGATGATTTGCAGCTTCAAGTGCAAATGCCACCGTTCGATTCTGCTCATATTACAACGAAATGGCTCAAGTCAGAAACACATTGGTCTTGCTCAACCAAAAGTGTTGAAAAGGCAAGTCAAAATATGGATGGAAGCTTGAAGGCGGTTTATCAGGCTATTGTTTTAGGACTAAGAGACTATGTAAATAAGAACGGTTTCTCCGGTATAATTATTGGTTTGTCTGGTGGAATTGATTCCAGCCTATCCGCTGCAGTCGCCGTTGATGCAATCGGCGCTGACAGGGTTCATTGTGTAATGATGCCATCGCCTTATACTTCTGAGGAAAGCTTGGAAGATGCTGCCGAGCAAGCCAGTGCTCTTGGCATAGTTTATGATACAATTCCTATCAATCTTGCTATGGAGGCGTTCGACAAACTGCTAGAGCCCATATTTTATGATAAAGAGACTGATGCCACTGAAGAAAATATTCAAGCACGAACTCGAGGGCTTATTATTATGGCTATTTCCAATAAATTAGGGTTCATGCCGTTAACTACGGGTAATAAATCCGAGATGTCTGTTGGTTATGCCACTCTTTATGGAGATATGTGCGGCGGTTATTCAGTTTTAAAGGATATATATAAAACTACGGTGTTTGCTGTATCTCGATGGCGCAATAACAACCACGTTTCGAGTTTCTATGGACCAAAAGGATTGGTAATTCCAAATCGGGTTATAACAAAGAAACCATCTGCAGAATTAAAACCAGATCAATTTGATGAAGATAGTTTGCCAGCTTATGATTTATTAGATGATATTTTAAAACGTTTAATCGAGGGTGAAGCATCAATTGATGACGTTGTTTCTGAAGGTCATAATAAAGATATCGTTAGGAAGGTTTGGCAGATGCTGGATAGAGCTGAGTATAAGCGCCGCCAAGCACCCCCGGGTGTTAAAATCTCATCTCGAGCCTTTGGTCGGGATCGGAGGTATCCAATAACCAACGGATTTACAAATATTATCTCGCGTCTTGGAGAGGAGTAGTTCTTGAATTTTAGACTGCAAAGAGAATTTATTTAAATATTTTAAAACTCAGAAGAAATATATAAAAAATATGACGGTCCTTAAACTTTATAACACTAAAACCAGAGAAAAGCATGCTTTCAAACCTATCAACGAAGGTGCTGTAGGAATGTACGTTTGTGGCCCAACCGTTTACGATTATGCTCATATAGGGAATGCTCGACCAGTAATCATTTTTGATGTTTTGTTCAGGTTATTGAGGCAAATTTATGGGACAGGAAAAGTTAATTATGTGCGGAATATTACAGATGTTGATGATAAAATTATCGCTGCCCAGCAAGATAGTGGAGAAGATATTAATGTCATAACATCACGCACAATTAGAGCATTTCAAAGTGATATGAAAGTTTTAGGTAATCTGGAACCATCAATAGAGCCGCAGGCTACTGATCATATTCCACAAATGATAAAAATGATTGAAAAACTAATTTTAAAAGGTAACGCCTATCAGGAACAGGGACATGTATGTTTTCATGTGCCTTCAATGGCAAATTATGGCCGCTTATCAAGGCTTAATCGTGAAGAATTGATAGTGGGTGCTCGCGTTGAAGTAGCTCCCTACAAAAGAGATCCCGCCGATTTTATTTTATGGAAACCTAGTAGTTCCGATCAGCCTGGATGGGATAGCCCATGGGGAAGAGGGCGTCCAGGTTGGCATATTGAGTGTTCGGCGATGTCGAATGAATATCTAGGTATTACATTCGATATTCACGGTGGAGGCCAGGATTTAATTTTTCCGCATCATGAGAACGAAATAGCCCAAAGTTGTTGCGCAAATGGAGAGGATACTTTTGCTCAAATATGGATGCACAATGGGTATCTAATGGTCGATGGCGAAAAAATGTCAAAGAGCTTAGGTAATTTTATTACCGTTCGAGACTTGTTGGATAGTTACCATGGCGAAACGATAAGGCTGTGCATGTTAATGACACATTACAGACAGCCTTTGAACTGGACTTCCAATGGACTTGCTCAAGCTAAAAGTAGCTTGGACAGTTTTTACGGAGCGTTACGCCAGGTGAATGATTTACCTCAGTTTATTGATGAATTATCCGAAGAGTTTATGACAGCTTTATTAGATGACATAAATACTCCAGAAGCGATAAAGGTTTTGCATGAATTATCTAAAGATTTAAATAAAGCTGAAACAAAAAAGGCTAAGGCTCAGTTAAAAGGTAAACTACTCGCAGCTGGCAAGTTGCTGGGTATTTTGAATTGTGATCCTGATAATTGGTTTGAATCTGAAAATTCTAATTTAAAGTCTGGGTTAAGCGAAGATCAGATAAATAAATTAATACTAGCACGTAATAATGCACGTGATGATAAAAATTTTGCCTTATCTGATAAAATAAGAGACGAGCTTTTACAAAGTGGCATAGTGTTGGAAGATAGTAAGAGTATAACGAGGTGGAAACGACTTTAACTCTCTATTTCATGCTGTCTTTTTATTAATTTGGTGCTTAGCAAAACCGTTATTAAGATGCCTATTATGCCTGAGATAATAAGTGAATTTTGTAAACCTAGGTACTTTGATAACCATCCAATAGCCATCGCCGAAATTGCTGGTGATCCAACCGCTATCGAAACAGCTATACTTATAACTCGTGCCCTATAAATATCACTGATGGAATGCTGTATTAGGGATTGAACCGCAATAGAGGAAGAGACGAGAAGTCCTCCAAGAGCTGATAATAAAATTAAACCTATTGCAAAACTTTCTGTGATGGCAAATAAGATAAAAAATATCATTGCCCCAATTTGACTGTAAATAAGATATAAGGTTAAACCGCCCACCCGTCCGCGAATTGCAAAGAAAACAGCAAAAAAAATTGAACCAATACCTGAGAAAGCAGTGAGTAGAGATAAACCCTCTTTTCCTGTTTGAAAAATTTCATCAGAGAATTCCGGCAAAAAATCTAAGTAGGGACGAATGAAAAATGAACCTGTAAACAATAAAAGTATAAGTAATCTGATATTTTTATCTTTGTAACTGTAAACAAAGCCAGAGGATAAATTATCTAGAATACCAAATATTTTATTTTTATATTTATTTTGATCCTTAGGTGCTTTCAAAAAAGTTAAAGCTCCAACCATCCACGCCATGCAGATTGCGTTAGTGATAAAACTTAATCCTGCTCCAAATTCGGTCGATCCTATAGTTAAGAGTAATCCACCGAATATTGGTCCGGTAAAACTACTTGTATAGAATGTAGTTGAATTAACAGCAACGGCTGCAGGCATGTCCCCTTTGCCTACTAAAGTTGGTAATAACGACTGCCGTGCAGGAAATTCAAAAGAAAAAGCTATTCCTTGTAACATTGCATGTAATAACAAGAATATAGGTGTAATATTTCCAGTCCATGTTAAAATAGCTGCCATTATCGCAACTAAGGAACCCAATAACCCCATAATTATCGCAGTATATTTATGACCATAATGATCAGCTAAAGCTCCACCAACAGGTCCCAGAAATAATACGGGCAAAAAATATGCAGCTGCTAAGAAACCTAGCCACGCCGAGGAATTTGTCATTTCCCACATGAGCCAACCTGCTGCTATTTTGTAGATCCAAAACCCTTGAACCATAACGATCTGCCCAAACCAGTATGTCCGGTATTCTTTATTCGATAATGCGCGGCTAATGCCGCCAAAAGATTGCAGAAAGCGCTCTAGTTTTATCATTTTAATCAAGAAGCCATTACAGTGTTGCTGAATAAATAAATTTTCAAGTAGGTTGTTTGCATACCTTTTGTTACAAAGCCATGCAAGAAACTTACTATTTATTGTGTTTGTTAGGCACGCTTAATCGATTAGTGTCTCAAAAAAATGAGTAAAGGTAATTAGGATAAGCTCTTGAGATTATCATTATTATTGTGCATTGTCCGTCAATTATACAACTATATTAAGTAGCAAGAGAATTATGATGACCGACAATAGAGTTTATCTTTTTGATAGTACGCTTCGTGATGGAGCTCAAACACAAGGCGTTGATTTTAACGTTACAGATAAAATCGCAATTTCAAGCGATTTAGATATGTTAGGCATTGATTACATAGAAGGGGGTTGGCCAGGTGCAAACCCAACAGATGATGCCTTTTTTTCAAATCTACCAGAATTAAAAAACTCACTGTTCGTCGCTTTCGGAATGACGAGGCGGCCAGGGCGCAGTACCAATAATGATCCTGGTTTGAATGCGATTCTAAGCGCGGAGACACCATGTGTCTGTATTGTGGGTAAGACATGGGATTTTCAAGTTGAAGTTGCACTTGAGATAGAGAAGGAAGAAAACATTAAAATGATCGCCGACTCTATTGAGCATGCTGGCCAAAGGACTGATCAAGTAATCTTTGACGCAGAACATTTTTTCGATGGGTACAAAGCGAATTCCTCTTATGCTTTGCAGTGTCTTGTAGCAGCCCTCGAGGCTGGATCTCGCTGGATTGTACTTTGCGATACGAATGGCGGCACGTTGCCGTTTGAGATCGAAGAGATAGTTAACGAGGTTACAAAAAAAATTCCAGGTAAGTATTTGGGTATTCATTGCCACAATGACACGGGTAATGCTGTTGCTAATTCCTTAGCCGCTGTTAAGGCGGGAGTGCGGCAGGTTCAGGGAACTTTAAATGGCTTAGGTGAGAGATGTGGAAATGCAGACCTGATCTCAATTATACCTTCTTTAGTGCTGAAAATGGGATTTGAGACAGGGGTCTCGCAAGAGAACTTAAAAAAATTGGTTACTGTTTCTCACTCATTGGATGAACGCTTAAATAGGTCTCCTAGTCGCAGTGCTCCGTATGTTGGCGAGTCAGCTTTTGCTCACAAGGGTGGTTTACACGTTTCTGCGGTAGAAAAAGACCCAAAGTGTTATGAACATATAGACCCGGAGTTAGTCGGTAATCATCGACATATTGTTGTATCGGATCAGTCTGGTAAATCAAATATTTTAGCAATGTTTCGTCGAATTGGCTTAAAAGTCGATTCTAAAGATCCTAAAATCTCCCGTTTGGTTGAGCAAGTAAAGGAGCTTGAATTTGCTGGCTATGCATATGATGGAGCAGACGCGAGTTTGGAATTATTGGCAAGGCGATCGCTCGAGAATATACCAGAATATTTTCGTTTAAATAGCTTTAGGGTAATTGATGAACGTCGCTGGAACGCAAAAGATAAACTGATTACTTTATCTGAAGCTACAATTAAGGCTCAGGTTAATGGAGAAGTATTTATGACCGTGGGAGAGGGTAATGGTCCAGTAAACGCACTCGATAGAGCTCTGCGTGAAGTTTTGCTTCCAATTTATCCGAGTTTGGAAGATATTAAATTGATAGATTATAAAGTTCGAATTTTAACACCTTCTGATGCGACAGGAGCCGTAACACGAGTTATGATTGAGAGTTCAGACTCTAACGGAAAAAGGTGGACCACAGTTGGCGTTTCTGCAAATATTGTTGATGCTTCATACGCGGCACTTCGTGATGCTATTATCTACAAGCTTTATAGTGATAAAGTTGTGCCACTAGCCGCAAAAGGTAAATAAAAAATTTATTTTATGGCTGGAACAGACCGAAGCAAAATCAAATTAAAATCTGAAGCCGGGTCAACGGAAAAAAATATTCCTGCTGTTATACTTGTCGAACCACAGTTGGGTGAAAATATTGGTATGGTTGCAAGAGCTATGTTGAACTGCGGCTTAACTGACCTCAGATTAGTGCGCCCACGTGACGGGTGGCCTAATTCCGATACTATAAAACCTGCTGCTGGAGCCGATATTGTCTTAAATAATGCAAAGGTATTTCGAGCGACGGATGAGGCAATAGCGGACTTGGAATTAGTCTTTGCCACAACAGCTAGAAACCGCGATATGACTAAAGAAGTTGTTACTCCTGAGATTGCAGCAAATGAGATGAGATCTTTGCAAAGTAAAGCATGCGGGGTTTTATTTGGCCGGGAGTCCAAGGGATTAAAAAATGAGGATATAGTTCGAGCAAATAAGATTGTGATTATTCCCCTAAACACCGGGTTTACATCACTTAACTTATCTCAAGCTGTTCTAATCGTTGCCTATGAGTGGTTTAAATTAAAAAATACTAAGGTGGAGAATGCTGGATTAAAAAACAAAAATACTCGATTAGCAAATAAACAGGAATTGCTTAAGATGTTTGAACATCTTGAGAGTGAGTTGGATTATCACGGTTTTCTAAGAATTAAAGAGAAGCGACCTACGATGGTACAAAATATCAGAAATATCTTTGAGCGAGCAAAGATGACGGATCAAGAGGTCCAAACTTTTCGAGGTATTATTAAAAGTTTGACGAAATTCCAACGTAAATGCTAGCGTTTACAATTTAGCGAACTAGCTCTACACCTTTTCTGGCAAGTGCATCTGCCCTCTCATTTTCTTGATGTCCTGCGTGTCCCTTTACCCAACACCAATCAATTGTATGTTTTTGATTTAAGTCATCAAGCTCTCTCCAAAGGTCGTGGTTTACACGATATGTACCACCCTTTATTTTATAGTCTTTGATTTTCCAGCCTTCTAACCACTGTGTCATTGTTTTTTGAACATAAGTACTATCCGTATATACTTGAACAAATGATGTTTTTTTTAGTACTTTTAAACCCTCTATCACTGCTTGGATTTCCATCCGATTATTTGTAGTATTTCGTTCACCTCCATAGAGCTCTCTCTCGATGCCATTCCAGCGCAGCAACACCCCCCAACCTCCAGGGCCCGGATTGCCGCTACAGGCACCGTCACTATAAATTTCTACTATATTCTTAACGCTTATTGGCATTATTTTATTTGTTCAAATAGTTTCAGTTCTTTATTCTTATGTTTAATTTAATCACTGTTTTATTGTGTATTACAACAACATAAAATTCTTAAATAGATAATTCACTTTTTTTTTAACTTCTGCCATTGTATGACTTAACTTTATTAATAAAACTTACTCTATTATGGAATAAAAGATGTCTCAGAAGCCACCAACTAACCTTATTACGGGATTTTTGAAAAAGTATATAATCGTTGTGAGTGGTATTTTCTTGATTGGATGCGCTAGTTCTTCTGATACTAATCTTTGGGGAAAGAGGTTTAAAGTTCCGCAGTGTCCAGTTGTTCAACTATTAAAAGATACTGATATAATTATTGTTTATAAAAAAGGCCCAGGAAGGGACATAACGGATATTCGATATGAAGCCGAACTAAAGAGTTTTAAAGGTAATTGTGAATATATTCGGGAAAAGAGTAAATACAAAGCTGTTAAAGTTACTTTCCGAGTTTCTTTTGATATTGCTATTGGTCCTTCCGAGGTAACGCGAGAATTATCAGTACCATATTTCATTGCGCTACCAACTTATTATCCGGCACCATATGGCAAACAAGAATTTATTGCCAATATAAAGTTTCCTGAGAATCAAGATAAAATAAGTTACACTGACAAAGACGTGGAAATCACAATACCTTTGGATAAAAAAACTCTCGGGCCAGATATTAAAATTTATATTGGTTTTAAGTTGACGCCCGAACAATTAAGAGGCAACCGACTAAAATCACAAAGTTTTCGTATTAATTAGATACTTATTTTTTTATTACAAGGATATTAAAATGGTAGAATTATTTTATACACAGGAACATCAGTGGATTTCCATGGACAATTCTATTGGAACGGTGGGAATAACAAATTTTGCTCAAAAACAGCTTGGTGAGTTAGTTTTTATTGAGTGTCCCGAGGTTCAAAAATTTTATTCCAAAAATGAAGAAGTTGCCGTTGTTGAGTCGTCAAAAGCAGCGTCAGAAGTTTACATGCCGGTTGATGGAACTATACTAGAAATTAATCTAATACTCGAGACTAAACCTTCACTGATAAATTCAAACCCAGAGAGTAAGGGTTGGATTTTTAAAACAAAAATTAGTAATATAACAGATTTAAACCAATTAATGAATCTAGAAAGTTACAAATCTTTTCTTGATGACAGCAATTAAATAAGTTTCAGATACATATAAAATCTATTTATTTATTAGGTATCGAAGTTTGCTGAGACATTCGTCTCTAGTAGCTCTGCATCCTTTTGTTAACCACCAAACTTCGGTCAATTTAAGAAATTTAGATATTTGTGGTCCAGCGGGAATCCCAAGATTTATTGCGTCTTGACCTTTAAGGGGAAAAACAAGAGTGTCTTCGTTTATAGTTCTGATGATTTCTATAATTCTTAACCAGTCTTTTTCTCGGGGGACTAACTGATTTCTGACGGTGCTATATTGTTTGGAATATTTTACGAGAATTGAATCAATTAATGCGATTTTACTATATTTATATAATATCCGGGTAAGGTCAGCTTTTTTAAGATTTATGTTTACTTTTTTAATAAGGGATGCAAGCTGCGCTAAATAATGAATCTCAGTTTTTGACAGATTCAAGGCTGTTGAGATTTCTTCGGTTTGTGAACAATCAAAGTCCATTAAAGCTGCTAATCTTCGAATTGATCTGAATGCAAAAATATTTGGGTCGTTAACTTTATTTTCAATCTGAATAATCGTCTGAAATGATTTAGTGCCACTAATATTTGGTATAATTTGTTTTAAAATATTATGGTTATGGAGTTTTTCAATAATATTAGGAGCAAAATCTGAGTCAATAATTTTAAAAAATTCACTCCTTACTCTTTCTTTTGATAATTTCTTAATATTATGGGCTAAAGTGATACATGCGGCAAAATCCGACTCATCTCCAACTTTTACATTCAAGGTAGCTATAAATCTGAAATACCTCAGAATACGAAGATAATCTTCATGTATTCTATCCGTTGCGTTCCCCACAAAGCGTATGGTCTTCTCTTTAATATCATTTAAGCCACCACAATAATCGTATACTTTTCCCTCTAGGTCCGCACTTAGTGCATTAAATGTAAAATCTCTGCGTTCAGCATCCATTTGCCAGTTGTTAGTGAAATTAACCAAAGCATGACGTCCATTGGTTTTGACGTCCTCTCGAAGTGTAGTAATTTCATATTTTGAATAATTATGAAACGCCAAGATTGTCCCGTGTTTAATTCCTACATTGACTGTTTTAATCCCGGCTTCTTTAAGGAAAAATTCTATATTTTTTGGGTGTTCTGTTGTTGCAATGTCAATATCATTCACCTCTCTATTTAAGATAGCATCTCGAACGCAACCTCCTACAAACCTCGATTCTTTCTCACCTTTGGAAATAACTCTAATGATTTCTTTTGTATTGGTATTTGACATCCAACTATGTTTATTTGGATTAAGTCTATAACTATTTCCCATCGCTTAAACGGAGCCTACTTGAAATAACCAGGCACTATTTTACCATTCTTTAAAATCGGCGACTGGTATTTTTTTCCTAATTCATTACCTAAGGTTGATAAATAAATTAGAGAAGTAGCAACGAGCATTAAGCCGATTAAAATTGACCAGAACCAACTCTTAGTTTTCCATTCAGGTTTATTCTGCCCCTTTCTTCTTGCATCTACATAAACCCAAATTACATAAATAATTATTGGAATTATTAGAGGTAAAACTATATGTAAAAGTAATCTCATTAAAGTATCCTATACCCGATGTAAGCGCTGAGAGAGGTTTTTTAGCATACCCGCTGTTGCTCCCCAAATGAAGTAATTTTTCCAAGTTATTGCAAAATGCTTTCTCGGTATGCCATTAAATTTCTTAGAATATAGGCTAAAATTATTAGGCGCTATTAAAAAATCTAGGGGTACCTCGAATATTTCAGCAACTTCTTGTTCTTGTTTTACAAATTTAATCGGTGGTTTAATGATTCCAATAAATGGTTTTACCAAAAAACCTGTTCCTACGATATACTCATCCAACTCACCAATGATTTTAATATTATTCGGGTGAATGCCAACCTCCTCATGAATTTCACGAAGAGCAGTATGTTGTGATGACTCGTCTTGGCTGTCTACTCGACCACCTGGAAAACTAATTTGGCCAGCATGATGCTTTAAGTTTGAGGACCGTTTTGTCAATAACACTTTAATCCCATCATTTCTGACTATTAAAGCGACTAAGACTGCGGCTGGAATTAAAGGTTTAGTTCCATTTTCCCAATCGTTTCTGTTATTAGTATCGTAATCTGGATCCTCGGCCTCCTCATTCGACCTTCGACCTAATGTTTGGTTGTCTGTCTTAAGTCGTGCCCTTATTTCATTTAGATTTAGATTTCGTCTGGTATTTTTCCAATTTGGAAGAACTGTTTCATGCTCCATACTCCAAAAACCTTTTCTTTAGTCATATTGTTTACTTTTGATTCTTCCACAATTCTCTCTACACCTTGATTAATGAGATGATAGAAGACAGATCTTGTAAGGCGTGCCTCTAAACCATCACGTATCATAACGTATGGAGTAGGTTCCCCAGTATTTTGATTTGTTTCGATTCTAATCGGATTATCCTTACTCGCAATCACATATTCATCAACATTTGTTCGGAATATAAGATTTTGGTTATTACCTTCACCTTCAGTATTAAGCTCAACAGCCTGAAATGGAACATCATCAACTTTTATCCTGACTTTCTCTGCGGGTGTGCAAAGCCAATAATGCCCATCCAGATCAATTTCTAAAATAGAAGAAAATAATTTTACCAATTCAGTTCGTCCAATTGGGCTCCCATTGTGAAACCACAATCCTTCGTAATTAATATGAATATCTATATCACCGCATAATATCTGCTCGTTTGTAGCTCTTGTCTTAGTCGTTGCATCCGAGGTCATGCCTTTAGTTTGTGTTGGCCTAAGGGACTGAACGTTTGTTTTATTTTGGTTTTGCATCAGTAGTTAATTCTAACATTTAATAATAATCTTATTTCCAAGAAGCTGATGGGGGTAGAGACATCAATATAGCTTCAGTATTTCCACCCGTCATTAGTCCAAATTTAGTTCCGCGATCGTGTATTAGGTTGAATTCTACATAACGCCCTCTTTTAATAGATTGGGCCTCTTGATCCTTAATTGCCCATTGTTTATTCATATTTCTACGAATAATTCTTGAGTAAACATCAAGAAAAGTTTTGCCAACGTCTTGTGTATAGGTAAAATCGTTATTCCAATCTCCACTATTTAAAGAATCAAAAAATATTCCTCCGACGCCCCTCATTTCATTTCTGTGAGGTAAAAAGAAATATTTGTCGCACCACTCTTTATACTGCGGATAGTAATCTGTATTATATTTATCGCATGTGGATTTAAAAGCTAGATGAAAATCTTCAGTATCTCTATCTATTGGAAATATAGGTGTTAGGTCTCCACCGCCCCCAAACCACTGTTTTGTTGTTACTATCATGCGAGTGTTCATATGTGCTATTGGTACAAAAGGAGACCTCGGATGTGCTACCACCGAAATACCTGACGCCCAAAATCTAGGATCCTGCTCTGCTCCTGGAATAGATTCTTTGAACTCATCAGAAAATTCACCAAAAACTGTAGAAATGTTTACTCCCACTTTTTCAAATACTTTACCCTGCATTAAGGAGATGGTCCCGCCTCCGCCATCATGCTGTGTATTAGCCCGTTTCCAATCTTTGCGTTCAAAAGTACTGTTTAAATTATCCCAATGTTGATAGTTGTCACTCGCGTCATTCTCAATTGATAGAAAGCCATCACAAATTGAATCTCTTAATTCTTTGAACCATTTTTGAGCTATATTTTTTTTATTTTCTAAATTTTCCATCTTGGGCAACTCTTATCAGGGGTAAGTATTCGTTTGTCTCATCGCTTCACCCAACACCATTGCCGCAGAAATTGCAATATTTAAGCTTCTCGATTCTTTTGTCATAGGAATAACTATATTTTCATCCGCTTGAGATCTAACATGGTCCGGTACTCCGGCACTTTCACGACCCAGCAAAAGTATATCCGTTTTTTTAAAAATAAAATTTATAAAATTATTTTTAGATTTCGTTGTAAGAAGTATAATCCTAGCTTTTCCTGAATTTTGGACAGTATTTAGAAACACGTCCCAGCTATCGTGGTAATTCAGGTTCACTTTCTCAATATAATCCATTCCTGATCTTTTGAGACGACGGTCACTTATTATAAAGCCACAAGGTTTAATTATATCTACTGAGATTTTGAAGCAGGCTGCTAAACGCAAAATTGTACCAGTATTTTGTGGAATATCAGGCTCGTACAACGCAATGCGCATTTTAGTAAACCTTTCTTTCGTTTTAACCGTATAATTACAAGTAAACTTTACGCTTAAAAATCAGGATTTTTTCTTTTCTAAGTCTACATTCTGCATTATATAGATGACAATTAAAAATTATTAGTTTGATAACTCTGAAAGCGGAAACAAAAAACCTACTTACAAGAATTCTTTTTGGTAAGTTTATTTAAAATATTTGATCAGAGCTGTGTAAAATGGAAAGGTAAATAGTGGAATGGTAACAACCTCACAGGATAAAAAAAAGGAAACAGTAGATGATACTAAAAGAGACTTCCTGCTATATTCCACATATACTGTTGGCGCTGTAGGAGCTCTGGCTGCTGCATGGCCCTTTATCGACAGCATGAACCCCTCGAAAGATGTATTGGCACTTGCGTCGACAGAATTGGATTTAAGTTCTGTTGAGGAAGGGCAGAGCATAACCGCAATGTGGCGTGGTAAGCCAGTATTTATCAGGAAGCGAACAGCTGATGAAATTAAACTCGCCAAATCAATAAAATTAAGCGAGCTCAAAGACCCACAATCCGACGGTGATAGAGTGCAAAAAGACCAGTGGCTTGTTTTGGTTGGAATTTGTACTCATTTAGGTTGCATCCCTTCGGGTCAAAAAGGTGGAGATGTTAAAGGTGATTTTAACGGTTGGTTTTGTCCTTGTCATGGGTCCCATTACGATACGTCTGGTCGGATACGAAAAGGTCCTGCGCCAAAGAATCTAGACGTTCCACCATACAGATTTACTAATGAAACAAATATTATTATAGGTTAGGGCTAAGTGATGACTAAACCAACATGGAAAAATCCGGTTGTAAAATGGATCGACCACAGACTTCCTATTTTTACTTTTATTGACCATTCTGCTATTCAGCATCCAACCCCCAGAAATTTGAATTATTTTTGGAACTTCGGCTCCCTGCTAGGGTTTATTTTAGTAGTAATGATTGCTTCTGGGATTATTTTGTCGATGAATTATACAGCAAATGCGTCTTTGGCATTTGACTCAGTTGAACGTATAATGCGCGATGTTAATTACGGTTGGCTAATTCGCTATGTGCACATGAATGGTGCATCAATGTTTTTTATTGTTGTTTACCTTCACATTTTCCGGGGGCTTTATTATGGCTCATACAAGCAGCCAAGAGAATTGCTTTGGATTATTGGAATTTTAATTTTTCTAACCATGATGGCAACTGCTTTTCTTGGTTATGTGTTGCCATGGGGCCAAATGAGTTTTTGGGGTGCAACAGTTATCACCAATCTGTTTTCTGTCATACCATTTTTTGGCGATACGATCGTGACTTGGTTATGGAGCGGCTTTTCTGTAGATAACCCAACATTGAATAAATTCTTCTCACTTCATTATTTATTGCCTTTTATAATTTTTGGATTGGTTTTTATTCATCTGTGGGCACTCCATACTCATGGATCTAATAACCCAACAGGAATAGATGTTAAAGGTGATAAAGACGAGATACCTTTTCATCCCTACTATACAGTGAAAGATGCCTTCGGACTTGGGTTTTTCTTGGTAATATTTTTAGGCTTTGTATTTTTTGCACCCAACTTCTTTGGGGAACCTGACAACTATATTGAGGCAAATCCACTGGTTACCCCGCCGCACATTGTTCCAGAATGGTATTTTCTACCGTATTATGCGATTTTAAGGGCAGTGCCTGATAATTTCATCGACGTGTGGGGTTGGTTACCTGTTATCATCCCAGCTAAGACAGCAGGGGTTATTTGTATGTTTGCTTCCATACTATTGTTAGCTGCCTTGCCGTGGCTTGATACTTCTAAAGTGCGAAGCGCAAACTATAGGCCAACTTATTTTTGGTTATATTGGATCTTTTTGATTAATACCATTATTTTGGGTTTTGTAGGTGCAAAACCTGCAGAGGGTGCATGGCTATTAATAGGAAGATTGTCTACTCTCTATTATTTTCTTCATTTACTGGTTTTAATCCCATTAGTTGGGAGGTTTGAGAAAACAAAACCTCTTCCAGATAGTATTAGCTCTTCTGTAATTTCTGTTAGTACAAAAGATGAGGAGCCGGCTAATGCTTAGACATAAGTTTATTATTTTTTTTGCTGCAGCAACTATAAGCGGATTTTTTTCAAATGTAGTTAATTCAGCTGGCGTTGCAGTAAAACCCGGTGAGGAAGCTTGGACGACCAATGGTGTTTTTGGTTCTTTTGACCGCAAGCAACTTAAACGCGGTTGGCAAGTATATAACGAGGTTTGTGCAGGTTGTCATAGCATCAGGCTTATTTACTATCGGAACTTAGCAGAGATGGGATTTTCACCAAATGAAATTAAGAAAATTGCTGGTTCTGTGGAAGTTCCGGCCGGACCAAATGAGGATGGTGAAACTCATAAAGATGACGAACCTATTATGAGGCCAGGGAAGGCATTTGACAGGGTTGTGTCACCTTATGCAAATAAGATTGCAGCCCGGGTAGCGAATGGAGGTGCGCTTCCGCCTGATTTGTCCTTGATGACTAAAGCCCGCATAAATGGCGCCAATTATGTCCATGCTTTGTTGACGGGTTTCAAAGAGGCACCTTCCGGATTCAAACTATCGGATGGAATGCATTATAATCCATATTATCCTGGGGGCCAAATTGCTATGGCTGCACCACTGAGTGCAGAGGCTGTAGAATATTCAGATGGAACTAAGGCAACAGTTGAACAAATGTCCAAAGATGTAACTGCGTTTTTAATTTGGACGGCAGAACCTGAGTTGGAGGAGCGAAAAAGATTAGGTATAAAAGTAATTTTCTTCCTTATCATTTTTACTGCCATGCTCTTCGCTGTTAAGCGGCAGATTTGGTCTAGGCTCAAGTAATTAATGCAGTTCACATTAACCATTGTAAATATAACTTGAGTTTTTAAAACTAATTCTATCTGTGGGGAAATATTTGAATGAAGAAAGTTTTTATTGTCTTTTTATTTTTAACAATAATGGGTTCGATTATGGGAAATGTAGATGCAGCGGAAAAGCCCAAAGTTTATTTCAAAACAAATATCGGTGATTTTACTATTGAGTTAGAACCAGAGTTGGCCCCTAAAACTGTGGCTAACTTTATTCAGTATGTGGAAGAGGGACATTACGATGGCCTGATATTTCATAGAGTAATTAAAGCTTTCATGATCCAAGGTGGAGGATTTGACGCCTCATATAGTAAAAAACCAACAAGGGCACCCATTGAAAATGAGGCAGATAAGGGATTGTCAAATGAACGCGGTACCATCGCCATGGCGCGCACCGGTGATCCCCACTCAGCCACTAATCAATTCTTTATCAATGTAAAATTTAATGGATTTCTAAACTATGTGTCAAAGTCCCAACAAGGCTGGGGTTATACTGCTTTTGGGCGAGTCATTGATGGGATGAATATTGTTGGAAGAATATCTCGGTTAGAAACGGGAAAAGGCGGTCCTTTTCCGAGCGATGTACCTGCTGAGCAGGTTATAATTGAAGAGGCTAAGCTGGTCACAAATTAAAATAGGGTAAATTAATGGCAAACTCTCGCGTTATTGGAATAATCGGCGGAAGTGGTCTTTATGAGATTGGTGGATTAGCGAACGTTAGCTGGGAAAGAATTGATAGTCCGTTTGGTGCGACTTCTGATGAATTTCTTTTTGGGGAGTTGGGTGGCCAAAAATTAATATTCCTGCCAAGGCATGGACGTGGGCACAAAATACCCCCATCAGAATTAAATTTCCGTGCCAATATCGATGCATTAAAGCGCGCGGGTGTAACCGAAATTATTTCATTATCAGCATGTGGATCTTTTAAAGACGAGTTAGATCCTGGAACGTTTGTGATAATTGACCAATTTATTGATAGAACGTTTGCCCGTGAAAAGAGTTTTTTTGAGACTGGTATGGTAGCTCACGTTGCTTTTGGACAACCGGTATGTTCAAGATTAGGCGATGTTCTTGAAGAAACTTGTAAAAAAATTAACATTAAATCGGTTAGAGGTGGAACTTATCTTGCCATGGAGGGTCCTCAGTTCTCTACTTTGGCTGAGTCAAGATTGTATAAGGAATGGGGGTGTGACGTTATTGGGATGACTAATATGCCCGAGGCAAAACTAGCGCGGGAAGCCGAAATGTGCTATGCAACCGTCGCCATGGTTACAGACTTTGATTGCTGGCATCCTGAACACGATAGCGTTTCTGTCGACTCAATTATTAAAGTATTATTGAACAATGCTGAAATGGGTGCTTCCCTAATTAAAGAAGTAACGCCTAAACTGTCAAAGCAAGCAATACTCTGTAGTCAAGGTTGTCATCATGCTCTCGACAATGCTCTTATAACTTCCCCCGATTCAAGAGATCCAAAAGTAATGGCAAAGCTTGATGCTGTTGCTGGAAGAGTATTGTAACTATGAAAATAAATGGGGTTCCGTATCGGACTATTTGGTTAGCGGATGATCAGTCAACCGTCGAAATTATTGACCAAACAAAATTACCCCATGAATTTAGAATAGAAAAATTAGACTCGGTGTTTTTGGCAGCGAATGCCATAAAGAATATGTTGATTAGAGGCGCGCCGCTTATCGGAGCTGCAGCGGCTTATGGCATGGCACTTGGAATGAAAGCCGACCCTTCAGACGATAATCTTGAGAAATGTTATGACCTTCTATTCTCTACGCGTCCAACTGCTGTAAATTTACGCTGGGCGCTTGATGATCTGAAGTCTCTATTAAGTGGTATTTCTCCCACTGACCGAAGAAGTGCTGCATACAAAAGAGCCGCGGATATTTGCAATGAGGATGTTGAAATTTGCTCCAGTATTGGAGACCATGGGCTCTTATTATTAAAAGAAATTTATGAGAAGAAGAATAAAACAGTTAATATTTTGACGCATTGTAATGCTGGATGGCTTGCTACAGTTGATTGGGGTACTGCGCTTGCTCCGGTTTATAAGGCGTTTAATGCTGGAATAGAGTTGCACGTTTGGGTTGATGAAACACGGCCCAGAAATCAGGGGGCAAGTTTGACCGCGTGGGAACTTGGTCAGCACGGCGTGTCGCACACTATAATCGTGGATAATGCCGGAGGCCATTTAATGCAACATGGTCAGGTCGACATTGTAATTACTGGAACTGATCGAACGACCTATACGGGAGATGTGTGTAACAAAATCGGAACATATCTCAAGGCTCTTGCGGCAAAAGAAAATAATATACCGTTTTATGTGGGTTTACCCTCCCCAACTATTGATTGGACTGTTGCAGATGGAGTTAAAGACATACCGATTGAGGAGCGAGACCAGCATGAGGTTAATACCATGAGGGGTAAGGCCGCTAATGGTCAAATTGTCGACGTACAAATCACCCCTGATACATCTTTATCAAAGAATTTTGCGTTTGATGTTACTCCGAGACATTTAATTACTGGTTTAATCACAGAGCGTGGAATCAGTGAGCCTAGTGCTGAGGGGTTGAGGTCACTTTTCCCGGAATATTCATAGTCATATAGTATCATTATTATACATTTATTGCATAAATGTAATAACGCCTTTACATTAACGACTACAAGTCTGTATTTGTATATACGTATATTTGACATTCAATCGTTGTAACAGGAGATTTAAATATGAAAAAAATTATTATGGCCGGGACTGGCATGTTAATGTTTGTTTCAGGTGCGCAGGCTCAAAGTATAACGCTCTCGAGCGCTGCTGCAGCCCCTGGATTATCCACAGATGTTGTTGCCAAGTATGGGGCAGAGATCGCAGCCGCTAACAACATTGCAACGATTCAAGTTCAAACCGGGCAAGTTTTAACGAAAACGTTGGTTCAAGTAGCTAAGGGTGAAACTGATATATCTGCGACAGCTTTCATATTAAATTTCCTAATGTCTAAAGGGCTGGGACCTTATTCTGGAATGGGTAAAGAAAAGGGAAAGGCGTTAGCAAGTAACGTGCGACTGTTGTATCCATATCATCTCGCAGCTTTCTGCCTGATTTCATTTCAAACAACGGGAATAGACAGCTACAGTAAGCTTAAAGGAAAAACAGTGCATAACGGGCCACCTCGAGGTGGTGCACTAGTCACTGCTCGCAATACTATTCGATTAAGCACTGGGGGTTTTAAAGAGGGCAAAGATTACAAAGGAAAACAAATTGCTTGGGGACAAGCGAATTCTATTTTTCTTGATCGATCGGTTGATGCCGCGGTTCGTCCTTGTGGTAACCCGACAAATTATATTCCGGTAATGGCAGCTGCCGGAAAGATTAATATAGTATCTGTACCCAAGAAATTATTTGAGGGCAAGGGATGGCAGAAATTTTTAAAGGCTCCAGGTATGGCTGCAGTTGTCTGGAATACTAAAGATATGAATGTTTACGGACCGAATGTAAGAATTATATCAGATGATGATAAATTCCGTTCAGGCGCAAATTCCGGGGGCACAGTGGTAAATAAAACGATGAATAAGAAAACTGCTAAGGCTTTAACAGCCGCATTCATTAAAAATATAGATTTATTATTCCAAAAAGCTTCTTTTATGAGATATCATTACGCTGGTAGTGTTGATGATAAGCTTCATGGCGTGTGTAAGGTAGGTATGAAGTATCATCCAGGAGCAGTTGAAGCTTGGGAAGAGGCTGGTTTTAAAGTACCGGCGTGTGCAAAATCTTAGTTATAATATTGTGAATTAAAAGAGGAGTTTTTAATATGAAAAAATTTTTAATGGCTGGAACTGGTTTGTTAATGTGTGTCCCAGGTGTACAGGCTCAAGGTATAACACTATCGAGCGCAGCAGCATCGCCGGGCGCGTCAACTGATGTTGTTGCGAAATATGGAGCCGAAATTGCAGCGGCTAATAATATTGCAACAATTCAAGTACAGGTCGGTCAAGTTCTAACAAAAACGATTGTTCAGGTGGCAAAAGGCGAAACTGATATGTCTGCGACAGCCTTTATTCTAAGCTTCCTAATGTCTAAAGGTTTGGGGCCTTATTCAGGGATGGGTAAGGAAAAAGGCAAGGCATTGGCTGCCAATATGCGGCTACTCTATCCATATCACCTAGCTGCTTTTTGCCTAGTTTCGTTTAAATCGACGGGGATCGATAGTTATGCCAAACTAAAAGGTAAGACAATACATAATGGACCTCCTCGTGGTGGTGCGTTGGTAACGGCACGTAATGTAATAAGGTTAAGTACAGGCGGCTTTAAAGAAGGCAAAGATTATAAAGGTAAGCAGATTGCCTGGGGTCAAGCTAACTCCATATTTTTAGATCGCTCAGTTGATGCTGCGGTTCGTCCATGTGGTAATCCATCAAGCTACATCCCAATAATGGCAGCTGCTGGTAAAATAAATATCGTTTCTGTTCCAAAGAAAATGTATGAAGGTAAAGGTTTCCAGAAATATATTAAAGCACCCGGTATGGGGCCAATCGAATGGTCTGTGAATGAAATGAATGTGTATGGACCGAATGTAAAAATAATTTCAGACGATAATATTTTTAGATCAGCGGCGAATACGGGTGGAACAGTTGTAAATAAGAAAATGGATAAAAAATTGGCTCGAGCTTTAACGGCTGCATTTATCAAGAATATTAAGTTATTATTTCAAAAGGCATCATTTATGAAATACCATTTTGCTGGTAGCGTTGATGATAAAATTCATGGTGTTTGTAAAGTTGGCGTTAAATATCACCCCGGTGCAGTTGAGGCATGGGAAGAGGCTGGCTTCAAGATTCCAGCATGTGCTAAGTCTTAAGTGGTATAATCACTAGGTGAGTGGGTCTAAATTATTCAGTCTTACTCACCTTTTTTTTAGCGTAGGAATAG
>ENA-UOXV01001100-UOXV01001100.1-marine-metagenome-genome-assembly--contig:-NODE-1100-length-38472-cov-6.176276_pt1 | contig 38472 bp, 35 predicted proteins | sample MGYA00238165_ERZ766961 | MGnify/ENA primary metagenome ERZ766961 (study PRJEB28924, sample SAMN03173240) | marine metagenome | biome: Marine; feature: Water; material: Subsurface seawater | place: North... | reverse complement strand
GTCGCTCGCGCCGCCGAAGCTCGCGAACGTGGCGCTCGGGCTGACCCTCGCAGCCGGCACCATCAAAGAGGAGATTGTGCAGCTGCACTTCACCGAGATGCTCGTCCCGCCCGCCCCGAGCGAGCTCATGTGCGTCGAGTCGACTGCGGCGAGCCTGCTCCTCAGCTGGAGCTGCGAGACGCGCCCGGGCGACGCGTGCACGTTCACCGTGCAGCAGGCGCCGCTCGAGGTCTCGGGCGAGGCGACGGTCTCGGCCGAGGAGTCGTGGACGGAGATCTACAAGGGTCCTTCGCGCTCCTGCACCGCCGCGGGGCTCCAAGAGCGCACCTCGTACCGGTACTTCTCCCCCCCACCCCCCCGCCCATGAGTCGACGCGCGGCCGCTGTGCGGCGCCCGCGCTCGCGCACCGGCCAGCCTCGCGCCCTGACGCTCGGCGCGGGCGGTAGCTTCCGGATCGTGGCGGCGAATCGTAGCGGCAAGGGTGAGTGGAGCTCAGTCCGCGTCTTCACGACGGGGGTGCCCAAGGCGCCCGTCAGCCTCACGCTGCTCGACCGCACGCACCGCTCCCTCGGGCTGGCGTGGGGCGCGGAGCCGTCGGTGCGCACGCGGCACTGCACGTACGTGGTGGAGATTAACGGGGGCGACAAGGACGAGCAGGGCAACGCGGACGCGGCGGAGGACTGGATGGAGGTCTACACGGGGCCCGCGCGTACGTGCGTGGCGTCAGACCTCTCGCCGTCGACCTCGTACCGCGTGCGCGTGTGCGCCGTGAACGCCTCCGGGCGCGGGCCATACGGACAGGCCGTCGCGCTGGCGACGCTCGCGCAGCCCGTGTCCGGAAAGGGCGAGTCGCTCCTCGCGGACAAGGCGGAGGAGGCGGAGCGCGCGGAGGACCTGGCAGAGGAGAGTATGAACGCGCCGAGCGTGAGCGGGCAGGTTGTTGCGTTGTGCGTTGTTGCCCTGCTCGTGCTGCTGAAGGCATCGCCTTGTTCTCTGTGGCTCTTGTCCGTGAACGCACGTTTCCTCTCTCGGCAGGAGGACCAGGGCGTGGAGAACGCGGTGGCCTCGCTCTCGGGCACGCCCGCCGAAGAGGAGGTCGTCCGCCCACCGCCGAGCGAGTAGCGTGCGGGCCCGCCTCCGGGCGAGGAGCGGGTGGGTGTGGGGAGGCGCGTGCGGGGGCGAGAGTTAGGCTTTGGGCGGGAGCGAGGTCGGTGTGATCACGTCAGGGGCTGGAGCGAGGCGGAGCGTTTGTGTCTTGGGCAGACAACCATGTAAAAATGTCACGTCGCGTTGCCCTGCCGGCCCCTCCCGGCGCGCACCCCGGGCGCTCGCACACCCCCGCACCCTCATGCAAAAGACGGCACGAAGAGCGTCGTTCCTCCGATGGTGATGGTCCGGCGCCCGCCGTCCACGCTCTGCGACGCGCACGCGAGCGTGGACGCGCCCACCTTCGAGAGTGCCTCGCAGATCTCCTCTGGGGACTCGTCACCCTCGAGCACCATCGACGCCAGCTGGCGAGCGTTGACACTCGGAGACTCTCCTGCCGCGCCCGATCCAGCGCTGACGACCGCTCCCTCCTCCGCGGCGATGATCGCGACGGTATCGTTGCGTCCACCGCCCTCCTCACACTTGATGAGCGTCCCGTTGCCATCGCTGGGCGCAGGCAGCAAGTGGAAAGGAATGAAATCTTCGGGACCATCACCGCGCCACTCGTCGGTGTACGGGAGTCGCGCTATGATGTCGTCGGTGGAGAGTCCGGTTTCAACAGTCACACCCGTGAGCCCCACGTGGCTGATGGCCTGAACAATCTCCCTGGCACGACCGCTCGTCGGAAGCGCAGCGGCAGGGTCGAGCCCGGGCAAGTAGCTCTCCACCTTCGCACGTGCATCCGCAAGGATCTCTAGGCGCCCCGCCGACCGCAAGCGCAGGCGATTGGAGCCGTCCCCTGCAGCCAGAATGGCTGCTGCCTCCGTTCTGCGCTGGCGACGCGCCGCCTGCTTGACTTCGTACGCTTGAAGCAACTTGGCCATCTGCGGCGTCTCCGCCTGCTCACGCTTGTCGAAATAATCCGCAGGATACGTTGTCCGCCGCTGCATCAACTTGACACATTTCCGTCGGAGCATGCCGGCGTCCCATTTCATGTCATTGCGCATGTCGAACCGCATCGCATCCCAGTCGGTACCGTGTGTCATGAGAAGCTTTGACAGCGCACGCCCGATCCTCTCGTGCTCTGGGCGCGTTGCGTATACTTTCCCGAAGTTGGGCGACTTCGGGTCATCGATCTCAACGAAGCGGGGGATCTTCTTCCCTTCCGCGCGCAGGTGCGCAGCGGACGTCAGCGCAGACTTGCGGAACGAGGCAGGGTTCCGCTTCCACTGGATGGCCTTGTACGCGGAAAGCTTCATGACTCGCGTCGGCACCGCCCGGCCCCCACCCTTCGCGTCCCGGACACTCGGGTTGTCAACCATGTCCTGCCGCGGGGCAACCCGCTCCTCTGTCAGACCCGCCTCGGCACCGCAGTTCTGAGGCGGGCACGGCGCGGGCCGACCTGGCGCAGCTCCATCTTGGCGTAATTCTGCAGCACGCCCTTCTTCAGGAGCGGGAGATGCCCCAGCACCCCCTGCGACGTCGCCGCGCGGAACCACCTGCCGGCCACCGCCCGCGATTTTTTTAGTTAACTTTGTTCTCGAGATCTATCGTCGTCACCGCCTCTGCATGTGGCCACGGGCCCGGGCTTCGCTTGCGCGCCGCGCGCTGTCCACAGGGCGGAGAGCAAGCAGCCGGCTGCGAGAGCGCGGTGGGCGGCCGAGGCGCCGCCCCCCGGGGGTCACCTCGCGGCGACGACAGGGTCCTTGGGCACGCCCGCGCCGTCGGTGTAGCGCAGCGCCAGGTTGAATTGCGCGCGCCCGTGCCCCGCGTGCGCCGCGCGAGAGTACCTGCCACCCCGCCCAGCGTCACCTCTCCGCCCCGGCGCCCGCCGCCGGCGCGCGCAGCCAGCCTGCCCCGCGCCGCCGCCCGGCGGCGCGCGCAGGCCCGGGGCGCGCACCAGTATACAGCAGCTGCGTGGTCGCGCGGCACGCCGCGCCCCCGCGAGTACGCGACGCCTGCCGCGAAGGCGGCGTCGACGTGCCCCTGCGCGGCCGCCTCCGCGTACCACTCCGCAGCCATGAACTTATCCTGCCCAACCCCCTGCCCGTGCTCGTACAGCACCCCGAGCCGGAACTGCGCCTCCGCGAGCCCCGCCGCCGCGCCCTGCGAGTACCAGTACACCGCGATGGTTGCGCTTGGGCTGAGCCCCCACATTCCGCGCGCGTGCGCCATCCCGAGCACACACATCGCCTGCGCGGCGCCCCGCCTACCGTCACTGGCGCGCTGTCGCGGCCGTCAAGGCAGCAGCGGGAAGGCGGAGAGCATCCGGGCTCCGAGAGCCAGCGTGGGAAGGGACCTCAGGGTTCCCCTGCTCAGCTGCCTCCTCCAGCATCTTCAGGCCGCACGAGCGCTCCGAATCATCGCCCGTCGCAGCCAACCACGCGCCATATCTGCCGGTCCGCGCCCACGGACGGCGTCAGGGCGCTGCTGCAGAGCGAAGTCACCCCCCCGATCGTTGCCGGGGCTGCTGCGCGCCACGCCCGCGCGCAAACCGACCCATTAGTTGGATAGGTAGCACCTGCACAGGCTCTCTGAGTCCTTGAGCTTGGCCAGATCGCGCAGGAGCTCCGCTGCCGACTCGACGACGCGCAACCCCCCCGGCAGCTCGACCAGCGCCCCGCTGTCGTCTGTCCCCACGGCCATGATCTCGTTGGCGAGCAGGCGCTTCGCCTCGAGAACGCCGCGGGCGGCGGCACCGCGCACCCACTCCATGTCAACCTGCGCACGAACGCACGGCTTAAGGCGGCATCCACTCGTGTGCCACCGCAAACGCCGCGGTGCACGGGCGCTGTTTGGGCCCAGACCTCTGCGCCGCCCTCGCGGGCGCGGGCCATCCAGAGGGCTCCCTCCTCCTCGTCCGCGTCCACACCGCAGCCGGCCGCGAGGCAGCGCCCGAGCAGTAGCATGCCCCCGATGTTCCCGGCCTCGGCGGCCTTGCGGAGCCACACCGCCCCCTCCGACGCCCTGTCGTCCCCGCTCTTGACCAGAAACGAACCCAGCGTCAGCAGCGCGCCGCTGTGACCGCCCTCCGCTGCCAGCCGCAGCAGCCGCTCCGCCCCCACGTCGAACACCTGGATAGCCCCTGCCGCCGAGCCCTCTTCGGCAGCCGCAAGCGCCGGGACCCCGCCCGTGTTCACACCGGTTCGGATAGCCAGCTGATACTGTGCCTCCGCGCTCGGCTCATCGGCCGTCGCAGCCTGAAGGAAGAAGCGCCGTGCCTCAGTCGCGTCCTGGTCACCCCCCGTGCCGTTGGCCCAGCACCACGCCAGCAAGCACGCCGCCTCACTGTCCCCGCTCCCTGCCGACAGCTGCAGCCAGCGCCGCGCCTCGAACGCTTTGTCGTCCCGCGTATCCTCGGCCGCGCGCAGCAGGCCGCGCGCCAGCCCCACTGCGCCCCGCGTGTCGCCGCGGACCGCCGCCAGGCGGAAGCAGCGCAGGGCCACGCGCTCGTCGCGTGCCACCCCGACCCCCTGTGCGTAGCAGTCCGCGAGCATGAGCAGCGCGGGGTTGTACCCTTTGATCGCCGACCGCGCCGCCCAGTCCACAGCCTGCGGGGGTGAGGGTGGTCAACGCCAGGCAGGGCAACTTTACCGAGCGCGGTCGCGCAGCAGCGTCGCAGCCGGGCACCGGGGCGGCCGCGCGACTCCGGCTGCTGCTGCTGGCCCAGCCGCGCCAGCCGAGCCAGCGGGGAACACGAGCGCACACGCCGCGTGAAAGCGACGAGGACCCGGCATGCCGGGCGGGGCAGCGTGCCTTGAAGATGTCCTGTCGGACGCCACGCCCTTCGAGGAAGCGCCGCGCTAGCTTGAACAGAGCGCGCGCGCCCTCGCGCACCTCGCTGCTCCCCGACGCGTGGCTTGTGCGGTAGCTGCGCGCCGCCCGGAGCAGGTACATCTCCGCCATGCGCTCGTCAGGCGGGACGCCGTCGCGCCCTTCCGCGAATAGCACGCCGAGGCGTGTGGCTGCGCGCCGGCTGCCGCTTTGCGCGGCGAGCCGCAGCGCGGTGAGCGCGGCCTGGGCGTCGCGCGGGAGCCCGAGCAGGCCGTCCATGTGCGCGACGCCGAGGTCCTCTTGCGCCTGAAGGTGCCCCTTACGCGCCGCCTGCTTCAGCAGCTGCACCGCCGAGGCGTTGTGGCGCAGCACACCCTCGCCGAAGCGGTAGCACTGTGCCAGCTCGTGCATGGCGCGCAGGTTCCCCTGCTTCGCGGACCGCGCGAGCCAGCCGGCCCCGCGCGACTGGTTGCGCGCCACGCCCGCGCCTTCCAGGTACGCCAGGCCCAGTTGCAGCTGCGCCTTGTCGTTGCCCTTGACAGCCCGCTCGCGGTACCACGCCGCATCTCGCCGCTTGCGCCCCGCGGGCGCCCTGGTGCCCCAGACCGCGCCTTCCGCGCCGCCGCCCTCGCCGCGAATGACCTTGTGCGGGCCCCACGCGCTGTCCGTCGTCAGCGTGCCGTTGGCCATCCGCGCAAGCGTCTCGGTCGAGTGGCCCTGCACGTGCTTGAGGTACCGCTTCGCCTTGCTCAGCCGCACTGAGCGCGACCGCAGCGCCGCCACATGCTCCACCAGCGTCTGCGCGAACGCGCCAACGACGCTCAGCCCGCCTGCGTGGTGGGCGCGCGCGTGCGCGCAGGCAGCGGGGCGAGGCGCGCGCGCAACCGACCTGGTTCTGCTTCGCTGCATCGGCTTGGATCAGCGCAACGGCGCGCTCGCCCTCTTCCAACTCCTCCGCACTCGCCCCGGTGCGTCCGCCAGATGCTCCTGCAGCTACTGCACCGTCGCCGATGACCACCCCCTTCGGAGTATACCTGCACCACACCAGGCCCGCCCAGCCGCCGTGACCCTCGGGACGAAACGCTCGCGCAGGGTTTGGCCGCCTGTACCCATGCGCCAGAGAGCAGCAGCCCGATATAACGCGCTCGGTCATACGGCTGGGCGGCACGGGCAGGGGCCGCACGAGAACTTGTGCTCCTGCTCTGCGATGGTGGGGGCACGCTCGCGCCCTTCGGGCAAGGGGATCTGCCGCGCACGCGGGGCGCGTCAGACGCACATGCTGCACGGCGCTGAGCTTGAGGGTAGGTGGCGGCGGATTGCACCCGGGCTTCGGAGACTGGCTCGATGGTGTAGTTCTTGTCGGTGTACTCCTGCGGAACGGCGCCGCGCTCAGCCGCCGCGGCGGGGCGGCGCGCCCGGGGGATCGCGAGAGAGCGGGGAAGGTGCAGACTGGCATCTGACGGCCCCTTTCGTCGAACCGGAAGCGCCCTGTGAAGTGCAGCCCGGCGCGCTCCGCCTCGATGGCTGCGCGCAGGTGCGGGAAAAGGTGCCTCTCCCAGCTGTGCCTGCGCGCTGGCTGCCCGTCCGCCTGCGCGCCAGGGGGAGAAGCGTCATCTCCACACGCGAGGGCTCTCGCAGGGAGGCAGCGCGATGCGGGCCCGATCAGCACCTGCAGACCGAGCTCGCCGAATGCGGGTCCATCGACATAGGGGGAGTCGAGCTCCCTGTTTTTCCGGGCCGCTTCCAGAATCGCTTCCACCCGGCGCTTGACCACCTCCTTTTGACGCCACTTCCCGCGCTTCGGGGGATTTGCGGGGACCGCGCGTATATGCTTGCCATCGTGGGTCATCATCTTGTACACTTTTCCATCGTGGCCCTCGAAATATGGGTCGTAAGGGCTATCGTCGACTGGCGCCCCACCCGGCACCTTCCGCCGGAATGTTTCCCAATCTATCCCCGACCTTCGCTTTTTCTTCTTGCTCTTGGTACTCACCGCATCCATCGCATTTTCAATTCTTTCCTCGCTTTTCTCACTCTTCGCACGCTTCTCACCCTTCGCCCCCCGATTTCTTGCATCGTACTGTTTAGATTTCCCGGACCATATTGCAGCGTCTCCGTCCCCCGATGCACTTCCACCTCCCCGGAGGCGCAACCAAGACAGGCGTCGCACCAGTGGATGATCGGCGAGAGAGCAAACCGACGTCGCACTCGCACTGATTCGCTTGCTGGTGGCGAAGCAGGTCGCTGCAGTGACAGAGGCTGTGCACAGCACTGTCAGGAGCGCAATGCACAGTCCTGCGCGCCGTGTGCGCCTCATGTCGACACGGCGAGGCAAGTTGGGCGCAGGAATAGGCACTGCTCACGCGACCATGGCTACTAGTGCACGGCCCCAGCTTCGTGCCCACCTGCCCCGCCCGAGCAGACACAGAGATCCGCCTCACTACGCGTGAGAAAATTCAGAGTCGCTTTACATGAATTGGCGCGGCGGCGCCGTCCCAGCCGCGATGGCGGAAAGCGCGCTTTCCGATGCCTTCGTCGAAGGCGATACGGTGGATAGCTCGGCAGATCCAGACTCACAGCCTGTTCACGCTCATGTGCTTGGCTACGCCTCCCCGCATTCCAGGCAGGAAGGTGCCCAGCGACGTCTGATGCGCCGCCATGTGGAACTCTGCGAGACAGAAGACGAGTGCGTGCGCTACATGTCACGGCTGGCATGCTGCCTGCATTCGTTTATCACTACAGGGCCCTGGAATCGCGGGGACAAGTGTGTCTTCACTTGCACTCACGACGCGTTGCAGTCTGCATCCCGGGTGCACATCGGGGTTCGAGGCAAGCTCGCTGCCTCGCTCACAGATGCGCACCGATTGGGCAGCGTCTTTGAAGGGGAGGTACGGGATGATCTGATTAAATGGCACTCTGTATTTGAGGAGGCTGCATCTGCGTGTTCGAGCATCTTACGCAGCAGCGAATGCGGGGAGGAGCAGATCGAGGCGCTGGATCTGCTGATGCGCCCAACGCAGCGACTAATGCAGTATCGTCTCTTTCTTGAGGAGATGCTTTCTGACTGCCGTATCCTCGATTCAGCGCCATTGACGCTGCCTGCTGCACTCGAGGAGAGCCTCGCCGCTGTGAAAGCAGTCTGTGTCGCAGTCAACGAAAACCGGCGCGAGCGCGAACGAGTGGAGCGAGTCATGCTCCTCGCCGAGCGCGTACAGGGTGTGCCAGAAGGCGTCTCACTGAATCGCCGTGGGCGGATTTTGTTGCTCGAGCAGGAGGCAGTAATGCAGAAGAACTGTGCTGCCTACCGTACCCTCGTCTTGTTCAACGATGCACTGCTGGTGCTCCAAGGTAGCGAGCAGCGCTCCTTCTCCTTCTTCACCGCCAGCGCGCCGGCCGACGCCGCGCCGCATGCGCAGCCCGAGCTTCACTTCCGCGACCTGATTTCCCTCGCTGGCTTGGACCCGGTAAGCTGCGTCGTGGCGGAGCCGCCCGCGGCCTCACGCGCCGGCGCAGACTTGGGAACTGCAGCCGCGCGAGAGCGCAGCTGGTCCTTTGAGCTGCGCGGGCGCGTGTTCTATGCCGCAGAAACAGTGGTCAGAGCGTTGGTCCACGCAGTGCAAGAGGCTGTTCTCGCCCTCGCGGAGAGCAGCCGGGTTCAAGAGGACGACGCGCGCGCCTGTGCGGACTTCGGGGCAGGGTGACGCTTGTCAAGTGGTGTGCTGTGTATTGAGTAGGATACTGTACATGAATTCATTTCAAAAGAATGTCACTGCACCAAAGTTGCGGCATGCTGTTCAGCACGCTCATGACAAGGTACTGATTCTACCCGCCTCGATTGCCGATCATCAGTGTTCAGCGCTGCTGCAAGTTGCTCAGCGCCATCATTGCCACCACTGTTTGACGAAGCTTCTTTGGGAAGTGCGCCGTATTTCTCATGGCGGATGTGAGAACTGTCATTTCTGAGTAAGATCTGCATCTTTGGTTGCGCCATGCCGGACCCGCGTATTCGCAGGATGAAGACGCTGCAGTTGCTTGCTGTGTTGCCTTGCTTTGTTTGTGGTAGGTGCGCATTGATGCACTCCTGTAGCCCCCCCCCGATACCGCATGGTGTCAATAGGTAATGGAACAGGAGTGCGCGGGCGGAGCTGTCAGGCACGCAATTAAGGGACAGGGGTTTGCCTTTATCCATCCTCCGTGAGTAATCACGAGGTTACGCCCATGTGGGCGCGGGGATAAAGCAGAAGAGCGGACGAGAAATCGGACGAATGATCGCGCACGCGTCGCCACGTCTTCCCAACTCTCCCCACCGCCTGCTGGGCGGAAGATGCGAGCCGAAATCCCCTGCCTCCGCGCCTGGCCTTCGCTGATCCCGATGGGCTTTCCCTCGTTTGCCCCGGCACCTTTTTCGCGTAGTCGGCTATCGCTGACCCATTCTAGCGGGATCTTACGGACCGCATCTATCTGTTGTGCCGTCATTTCCGTGCGCCGAAGGTCGCTCACGTACATGGCGTCGAAGCCTACGTCGCGAAGCCGCGTTGCGAGCTGCCTCGCCTGCTCCACCCCCGCAGCGCTGAGCTCACCAGTGTTCCATCCAGCAGCAGTTCGAGTCTGATTCTCAGACGTTTCACCGTGCCGACATATCCAGACTTCAACAACCGCCTCTGGGTGGCGCCCGCAGACAGCGCCGCGGTCCAAGGCCATATGTTTGGACCAACTTGACTTTTGTCTCTCAACAACTTCACTAAGTTGATTATCGCTCTTCCAAACTGCCCTGATCCATTGGCGGGTGGCAGAGCCGTGCTTCGTGGGGCGTTCCGGAGAGGGACGCGTTTGCGTCCCACACGGTCGGCCTCGACGAATCCTCCGTGCTGTTGGGGTGCATCTTTGTTGCTCCGCTGTGGAAATGCGACCCACAGTAGAGGAACTAGATGAGGCGGGAGCACTTGTCGATCGCCGGCGTGAGGACGGGGATAGCGCTGGCGAGGAGGGGCGTGCGAGGCCGTACGGCGGCTCGGCATTGCGAAGCCCCGAGTTTATTTATAAGGGGCGAGCAGGGGTGTTCACCATTTCGCTATTGTTGCTACTCTGTTCTGGCCTTCTGGGCGGCGGCGGCCTCGTGGCGACGCAGGCGCAGGAAGTCCCGCGCGCCGACTACGATACAAATTGCGGGCTGGGATTCGCCGGGTTACACTGTGGAGAGGTTCAGACATGCGAAGAGCTGGACTACTGCACTGGGCATGGCATTTGCGTAAGAGGCGGGAGCTGCGTTTGCGACGTCGGGTGGGAGGGACCCACCTGCGCGGAATCCAACTGCCCGAGCAACTGCTCTGGACACGGATCGTGCGCAGCAACAGGGGGTTGCGTATGCGATGCCGGGTACAAGGGGGTGATTTGTGACTCTGTTGAGTGTTTGGGGGGCGGGAACTGCACCGGGCACGGGGAGTGTCTCGAGGGTGGGGTCTGCGTTTGTGACAAGGGTTATGTTGGTGGCGGTTGCGAGAGGATTGACGTGGCTGAGAAGTGCTCCAACCACGGACGACCCGACGTAAACGGTGACTGCATGTGCGATCTGTGGTTCACGGGGCCCGACTGTTCGCTGGCCTTGTGCCTCAACAACTGCTCCAAACACGGATCGTGCGACACCAGAACGGGGCGCTGCTGGTGCGACCCAGGTTGGGCGACAGAGGACTGTTCGAAGCAGCTGTGCCCGAACAATTGCTCGAGTCATGGCAATTGCTTTCAGGGCGAGTGCATGTGCCAAGACGGGTACAGCGGAGACGACTGCAGCATTCGGCCATGCCCCTCCGCGTGCTCTGGACATGGGGCCTGCTCGAATGGGACCTGTATCTGCGACCGAACCTGGGTCAATGACGACTGCTCTGTCTCAAATTACTATCCTGTCGAGTGCCCTGGAAACTGCACCTCCCGAGGGGTCTGCATCAACGCTACATGTCTGTGCGACCCTGGGTGGACAGGACCCGATTGCTTTACGGCCATCGAGTGTCCGGGCAATTGCACCGGGCGCGGGGCGTGCATCAACGCGACGTGCGCGTGCGACCTCGGCTTCTCCGGGCCGGACTGTGCGTCGGCGCACTGCCTCAACAACTGCACGAACCACGGGGTCTGCGACACGAACGGGACCTGCGTGTGTGACCCGATGCACCACGGGCCGGACTGCTCACTGTCAGACCTCACCTGCGCCGGGATGGGCAACTGCTCCGGACACGGCGTTTGCATCGACCGCGTCCTTACGCAGTGGTGGTCGGGATCCAGCCGATATCCCGACCTCTGGGCGCTCGAACAAGAGTCGCAGCATCTTGTGCGCCGCGACGTGGGGCGCCCTGCGGCTGCATTGGGCACAGAGCGCCCCGTCTGCCTCTCGGACTTGTACGGCCCGCCCACTGGGCTTGACGCAATTGCGAGCTTCGGCGTTGCGGGCGACCAACGCGTCATCGAGTCGACGGGGGTGCCGGACCACTTTGTCTCTTCACCCGACTTCCCGCTCTGCGAGTTTGCGTGGCGCGTCTCAATGCCGCTGCGCCCCGAGCGCGCGTCGGCGCCGACGCCGCTACCGCACGCCGCGCCTGCGCTGGTCGGCTTTGCGCTGAACGGTGTGCCAATCTGGTCGGCGCTCCTTGCGGACGGCTCGAATGCCGTCGCGGGCCCGCGGGCAGTTCCTTGTTTCGGGCACGCGTCGCGCACTGGCATGTGGCATTATCTCCACCCGCTTTTCGGGTGCAATGCTGCGGCGAACCAGGCGCGTCCCGGGCACCAAGCTGCCCTGCCCACTCCTTGCATTACTTTCCGCGGCCTTTGCCGTCCGTGTGGCACTAACCATGCTTGCGCCACTTCAGGAGTCGCTGCTTGGATACGCACTCGACGGTTTCCCAATCTACGGCCCGCTCAGCGGCAGCAAATCGCAGGTGGACGCCCGGCTCGACGAATGCAACGGGCAGGTCCTCGAGGACGGCTCGTACCGCTACCACGTGCGAACCCCCGCGCAAGTGGACGGGGCCGCGCCGCACGCGCCGCCCGGCCGCGCGAGCAACTGGAACTACGTGCTCGGCTGCTTTGCGGGCTCGCCAGTCTCGTCGCTCGGACTCCGCGAGGTGGACTCGCCGATCGGGACGGCGTCCGACGCGTGGATCGGCGCAGCGGCAGGCGGACTGGCAGACCTGGCGCTGCTCACGACCGCGACAGTTGCGGAGCAGTTGGGGCTCTCGGGGCGGATCGGGGTGTGCTTGTGCGACCCCGGGTGGGTGGGCGCGGACTGTCTTATGCCTGGTTGTCCCGGGAACTGCACTGGCCACGGCACATGCGTTGGAAATCTCACGGAGGCTCGATGCGTGTGCGATGTGAATTGGGGCGGAGTGGACTGTGCCACGGCGGCAAACACGACTTGCTTCAACGGTTGCAACGGTCATGGGACGTGCCTCTGGGCCGACTACCGCAACGCGACGTGCCTGTGCGACGCAGAGTGGGGAGGTTCGGGTTGTGAAATCCCTTTGGCAGCACCGTGCGACCGAAACTGCTCATTCCACGGATCTTGCTTCAACAAGACTTGCGTGTGCGATCCAGGCTGGGTTGGCCACGACTGCGAGGTCGAGCAGCTGAACCTGAACGCCACGCTTTGCTGGCAATGGATCAGCGGCGCACTTGTCAACAACTCTTGCTCGGGACGCGGCAGCTGTTTCAATGGCACGTGTGCATGCGACCCGGGCTGGATTGGGGGGAATTGCTCGACTGAGGTCACTCACCCTATCGAGTATATCGACTGCCCACATAATTGCTCCTTCCACGGCGCTTGTTCGTTTCAGTGGGACAGTACGTTTGGGACGTACAATGGCACATGCCTTTGCGATGCCGGCTGGGCGGGGCCCGACTGCTCGCTGGATTGGGGAAGCAGCCAGTGCGCAGGGAATTGCTCGGCGCATGGCACTTGTTTAAACGGGACATGCGTGTGCGACCCGAGCTGGATGGGCTTTGACTGCAATGAGCGGTGGTATCCGCGCTTGTGTCCACTAAATTGTTCTGACCATGGGACGTGCTCAAACGGGACATGCACCTGCGACCTTGGCTGGCTTGGAGAAAACTGCTCGTTGCCTCTCCCGTGCCCGAACGATTGCTCGGGTAATGGTGTTTGTGACCGTGGTAACTGCACATGCGATCCTGGCTTTGCTGGCGCAGATTGCAGTCACTCGCCTTACTGCCCTGGATTTCTCCCCGACGTTGGTGTCAACTGTTCTGGTCACGGTGTCTGCACCAATGGAAATTGCTCTTGCGACCTGCAATGGGGTGGTCTCGACTGCAGCATCCAGGGCTGCCTCAACTCGTGCTCGAAGCAGGGGATGTGCATCAATGGAACATGCGACTGTTACGCAGGGTTCATCGGAGATGACTGTAGCATGGGCCCGTATGCTGGAGAGTGCCCTGGCTCGTGCAGTGGCCACGGTGCCTGCGCTCTGGTCGCTACGGTGCCGCTGCCGACTGGGGTGTCAGACATCCGCCGCGACGGCATTCTCGGGGGCACAGTGGGCTGCGTTTGCGACGAGGGCTGGACGGGTCCAGACTGCACGATCCGTGCGTGTCCTGAGGACTGTAACGGCAACGGGGCGTGTGCGCAGAATGGCACTTGCTTCTGTTACCGATTCTGGGGCGGCAAGGCTTGCTCTGAGGCGGCGTGTCCGAATCGATGTAATGACCGCGGGACTTGCGTGGGCGGCCAAGGATGCCTCTGCGACGTAGGTTATGAGGGAATCGACTGTGGTGTATCGGCCTGCCCGCGCAACTGCTCGAGTAATGGAGTGTGCCTCGCGACCCCAGGGGACCAGTATGGTGACAACCTCGGCGAGCGCGGCTACGAGCATTCGATCAATGCGTCGCTCGCACGCTGCCTATGCTTCTACGGATGGGGTGGGGAGGACTGTTCACAGCTCTCATGCGCATTGAATTGCTCCTATCCTCAAGGGCAGTGCTTCAACGGTACTTGTGTGTGTGACCAGTCTGCTGGTTATTTTGGGCGAAACTGTTCAGAAATATTTGGCTCCGTGGAGCTTCGGACAGACGGAAAAGGTGTGTCTCCTTCTTATGGGATTTTCAAGGGCGGTTCCTCAGTGACGGTGCGTGGCAAAGGATTTGTCAGCGCAGAAACGATGAGATGCAAATTTGGCCAGAAAACGTCGCCAGCGACGATCGTGCAGCCGACACCACCTGAGATGCCGTACGCGATTTGTATAACTCCAGCCGTCGAGAACCCGCGGACAGTGTTTTTCCAATTTTCCATAGACGGTGTGTATTTTACCGAAACCGACTCGCGAATACGATTTGTATATCATGGGGAGGGCTTGATCACAAACTTGCAGTGGCCGACGGGCCCAGTTCAAGGAGGGACTGAGATCACATTCTTTGGGCTCAATTTGCAATACGCAATTGGGACGCGATGTCGCTTTGGGACTTTCGAGGTGGAGGGAACATACAACACACTCTTTATAGAAGACGAAAGCGGCGAAGAGCAGACTCTTGAAGGACGGCTCATGTGTCCTGTTCCGTCCATCATAGCTCTTAATCTTCCGGAGGAAGCCACCGGCACAGTAGAACTTTTCGTGTCAATGGACTATGGCACCAACTGGATGCTTTATTCGCAGTACCCGTACTTTCGCTACTACGGGATAACACATGTATCACCCTCTTTTGGCCCGCGCCAAGACCAAAACACGATCATGACAGTTTATGGCTTCAACCTTTTCCAAGGCCTCTCGCTCTCCAACATCTTCCCGGGTTTTACGTACGACTACGCATGTCTTTTCTACCTTCCGTGGCTTGACGAGCCAGTGCGCGTACAAGCTGATCCGGCGACTTGGACCCTTGTGACGGCGCCGCACACACGCGCAAAGTTCGGATGCACTGTTCCGCCGGGACTTGTTCGGTCGGGAGGCTACTCTGGGCCTGTCGAGGTCGGTGCGAGCATCAACCCGTGCCTTCGGCTCCTGGCCGACGTGGACCGCACAGGAGTTTGCATCGGGGAGCTTCCATTTGCTCGAGATCCGATCAACCCTGTGATGTTTTATTACGCTCAGACAGGCATCACGTCCCTCTCAGTCACTGTCGGGCCAATCACGGGTGGGACGTACGTCACCATTTCTGGAGAAAACTTCGTCCGCCGAGACCAGAAGGCGTTACCCGCGGGCTACGAGCACGCGCCCGTCCTGTGCTCATGGGGCGGTCAGGAGTTCACTTCGCAGGGTACCTACGCGAATGAAACGAATACAGTGACGTGCGTTTCACCTCCTTGTGACTCCCGAGAGTGCAAGATTCTAACCTCTGAGCAGTGCCCAAACTGCGCGGTGCCCATCTACCTTGAGGTCGCACTGAACGGGATGGACTATTCAGTGACAGAACGGCAATTCTCCTACTTCAAAGACCCAAACGTACTCTCGATCGCTCCAACGCTTGGGCCCGTGCTGGGTGGGACACGGGTCACAATCACCTCGGAGGGCTTCCACGATCCTTGCCAAGGCTGCGAGGCCATCGGCTCCTGCACCGATTGCGGCAACCTGGTGCGATGCAGATTTCAGTCGTTCGATATCGTCGAATACTCAAGTGCACAGTGCGTTCGCCTTGCCGACGGTACCTGCGATCCGATCAGAATTGCGTGTGAAACGCCGTACGGGCGTGATCTTCGTGGAAACCTGGTATCCCTTGACCCATTCTTTGTGGCTGTATCGGTCTCGATTAACGATCAGCAGTACTTCCCCCTCCATCCGGAGACGATGCAACCGTACAATGTGTTTGATGACGCGTGTTTACCGCCGACGGTTACAACTGGCTGCGCGTTTCGCTTCAAGTTCTTCGAGGTTCCGCGTATTTCGAGCGTATATCCCACTGCCGCACCGGGGACTGGGGGCGGTCGTATCACTCTCACAGGCGTCAATTTCCTTAACGAGAACACAATTCGCTGCCAGTTTGGCTTAAAACAGGGTGCTCCGGCGTGCACGAGCGGCGCGACGGGCACCTTCGAGCCCTGCCTTGCACCCGGCTGTTGCCAGGGCGCTGAAACAACTTCTGCGGTTTTCATCTCGAGCAACAAGGTCATTTGTCCTACGATCGATCTAACGGGACCCGACGGCGAGACGCCGCTTCTTACACGGGTTGGCCTGACACTTGGTGGTAGTGGTGGTGGCCTGAATGACGCATCGTTTCTGGTTGACACGGATAACAATGTCGTCGAGAATGCCCTGACGCTCTATTGGGCGGTCGAGCTTTTCCCTTCCATTGGGTTTTCAACGGGTGGTACGCGTATCACTGTCACGGGTATTAACTTTGATGCACTCTCGCCCACAGGCGACAACGCTGGCATGCGCTGCAAGTTTGGCGATGCGATTATCTCGCCCGACCCGACGGTGATTGTGGACGGCGAAGTACAGGACCCAGTCGACTTTTCTGGGGGGCGTATCCTCTGCACTGCTCCCGCCGTGACGATGGGCGGCGAACCCACACGACGTGTCTCGGTGGGGATTTGCATGATTGACGTCGACTGCCTCTACACGGGCCCCGCAGCGCAGGCTTCAACAACTGAGGAGCAGGACCGGAGCATCAACCACTTCACGCGTGGGCTCGAGTTTCTGCACTACGAGGTGCCGACGATGGCAACACTGAGCCCAAGTCTTGGCCCGCGAGAAGGCGGCACCCGCATTATCGTGACTGGGATCGGTTTCTTTGATTCGCCACTGCTACGCTGCCGGTACGACCTCGGACATTTGTCCGAGGGCTCAAATGTAATTTTCGTTTCGCCCACAGAGGTCCACTGCATCACGCCACAAATAGCCCTGGGCAACTACAAAATGGAGCTGACATTCAATGCGCAACAGTACGCGGCTGGATGTGGAGACTCGGGCGAGTGCACTTTTAAGGTCTACGTTGACCCGCAGATAACAGCACTCGACCCGCTCGGTGGCATCAACACGGGCGGGACATCGGTTACGATCAAAGTGGCGTCGGCTGTTGATAGCTACGCCGACATAAAGTGCAAGTTCCTCGCAAACAATCTGAACGATGCCAGCCGCTTGGAAGCAGAAGATCTCTCGCTTGAAGTGCAGGCATTCTATGCTGCGGGTTCTGTCGGATGCTTTGCGCCCAGGACATCTAAATCGGACAACGAGCCAACGCTGCACACGCCCACTCCGGCAAAACCCGATCACGGCAAAACGCAAGTCCTCATTTCGTGGAACGGGCAGCAGTTCGGCCCGCCGACTGGAACGCCATTCTACTACTTTTACCACGACGCTGTCCAAGTCGCATCACTATCGCCCGCAATCCTTCAAACAGGCAGTGACGGGCTGACTATGACCGTTTTTGGCGAGAACTTTCTCAATATCCCGACACTTCACGTGATGTACGGTGACAACCTATTCTTGTGTTCGCCTGGGGCGCCTCAAAACAATTGCCCTGAAGATGCCACCCACTATCGCGATGCGGTTGCGTACGTCAGCCGTTTCGAGATCCATGTCGCGGTTCCAAGATCGGACCTGAATAGACAGGTCTCCGTAAAAGCAGCTAATAATTACGAGCCTGCCGAGCTTTCACAAACAGCTGAAGTCCTGAGGTTTTCATCTGAAGCCTGCCCATCTGCGTGCAAAGGCAAGGCCCCAACAGGCACGTCCTCGCACGGTTCCTGCATGCCGGTCAGTGGATCGTTGAAATGCGTTTGCAAAAACGGCTACACAGGGCGCGGCTGCACCATCGGTCCTGAAATTGTGGGGATTGTCCCGCGCGAGACATTTTGGAAGGGGGGCTACACAGTTACTGTGATTGGGCGTAATTTTGCACCGGAGTGGGCGACTGAAGCATTGATGTACAAGGCCAGGCTGGGGGCTAGGATTGAGGTCGAAGCTGCGATGCTTCCCGATCTGATTCAAGGATACGACGCGGCGGTTTTCACGATTTCATCGTTGCAGGCGTCTACCATCGGATCAGGTCAGATGGAAGTTGAAATTACTATCAACGGTGCCGATTACACAGTGAACCAGCGTTCTATCAAGGTGGCTGGTCCGCCAACAGTGTCGAAAGTCACCCCGAATGGTGCGGACGTCAACGGCGGTGTCATCGTGACGATTGCTGGGACCGGCTTCATTGACTCGCCAGAGTTGTCTGTTGCTTTCGGCGAGTTGGTGTCGCGCTCAATGGTCTTTGTCTCGTCCACGAAGCTCGTGGCCACAACTGCACCTTGCTCGCCATTGTGCCCGAACGGGACTGACGTCTTTGTGAAAATCTTTCTCGAAGGCAAGGGGGAAGTATCGAACGTGCCGTTTCGGTATCTAAACTCATCATCAATCATTTCGATCTTCCCGCCGTTCGGATCGCTCACCGGCGGGACACCACTTGCCATCGATGCAACGAACAAGCACGCAACGAATGACTTCCGTTGCCGGTTTGGAGAGGTCGATGTCTACGGCACGTACGACGCCGAGCGAGACCGTCTGGTGTGCAACACACCCTCGGTGACGACACCGCGTGTCGTATCTGTGCAGATTGCTCTCGACGGGCAGACGTTTTCAATCCCTACAGCATTTGAATACCGCGCACCAATCAGTGTTTCGTCTGCGCGACCGTCGATGGGTCCAGTCGCTGGTGGGACCCACGTGACGATTCACGGCACTGGTTTCTACACTGGTGATGGGGCTTCGCCATTGTGCTTGTTTGGCACGAAGTCGGTGCCGATGAGGTATGTGTCAGAGACTGAAATGAACTGCACGGCGCCTGCTGGCGAGGGAAGAGTCACCTTACAAATCACTCTCAACGGCGTCGATTATCCGAATCAGGAAGGCTTCACCTTCCAGTACTACGTCCAGCCAGACCTCTTCGGCACCACGTCCGACACGCTCACGCCGATGGGGTCGCCCATCGTTGGCGGCACGCGCCTGACAATCACCGGGGTCGGGTTTCTCCCCTCGGACGACGGAATCCGCGCACGGTTTCGCGACCTAAACACCGGGACCGAGGTCATCTCGGCGCCGGCCACTCTTGCCGAGGACGGCGGATCGATGGTTGTCACCACGCCGCCGTTCCCGATTCACTCGCAGAACGTGCGCGTGTCGGTCTCGCTGAACGGCGGCCAGCAGTTTTCCGTCGAGGCGATCGACGTCTTCACGTACTACCGCCAGCCGGACTTCAGGGAACTTATTCCGCCGCTCGGGCCGCGCCTCGGAGAAACGAGCGTCGTGGCGTTTGGCTCGGGCTTCATCAACATCGGGGCCGGCATCGCGCGCTGCCGTTTTGGCTCGATGACAGTTGAGGCAGTATTCGACGACTCCTCCGGGTCCGGGGAGCCCGTGCTGTCTTGCCGCTCACCTCCGTGGCCCGCACCCGAATGGGTGCCCGTGGAAGTGGCACTTGACGGGCAAGTCTTCACCAAGAAGCGGACTGTGCTTTTCCAGTACTATGGCGAGTTTGACGTGAACACGCTGACGCCGGCCGGCGGCCCAAAGGCAGGCGGAACGGAGGTCACAATCACGGGCGTCGGCTTCTTCATGTCTGGCATCTATCTGAACTGCTTCTTCGGCGACGGGACGCTCCCCTGCTCCATCGATGTGCAGTACCCTTGTTACAAGGCCGTTCAAGCCGAGTACTACTCGCCGACGCGAGCGACGTGTGTCGCTCCATCCATGCCGGACGGAGGCGTCGTTACGACGCCCTACCCAGTTCGGCTTGGCCTGAACGGTCAATTCGGACAGTCTTGTCCGAACAGGGACACCTCTTTCCAATGTTTGTTCAAGGCGGGCCTGCAGTTCACGTACTATGAGGACGTGTACATCACACGGATCTTGCCGAACTCGGGCCAGGTCATGGGTGGCACCCGCATTACGATCTCAGGGCGTAACTTCCGCACTGATCTCACCTCGCGAACGCGCTGCGTTTTCACATCATGCACGTCACGGGATGTATGGATCAGTGGCACGGAGGTGGGAAAACTGAAGCCAGGCAAAATTGCTTGCTCGGGCACAACTATTGCGGCCAAGGCCGATGGCGTTCTCTCGAGTACAGAGATTGTTTGCCGCACCCCTCTCGCCACAACGTCAGACTCACATTTTGCCATGGTCGACGTATCGCTCAACTCAGGGGTCGTGTATCAGAGGTACTACGGCCCGACGTGCATCGACAGCACATGCCCAGTCATGTTTTTCTACTACGCACTCCCGCTGATTGGCACTCTCTCTCCCAACCTCGGTCCCGAGAGCGGTCTTACGATTGTCACGGTCAACGGAGTGGGATTCATCGGCCAGAAGACAAATGAGGCCACAACAGGGTTCAAAAATACTGAGACTCGTTGCCGATTCGGAGGCATTGAGAGCTCCCCGGCTACGACAGGGAGTGTCACGCCTGTCCGCTTCATCACCGAATCCTCCATCTCGTGCCTTGCTCCTCCTCAGCCCGTATCGGAAGTGCGGATCCAAATCTCACTCAACGGGCTGGACTCGGACTTCACAGACCCAATTATGGGCTCGCTGTATATCTACTACCGCCAGCCGAAACTTTCGGGTGTTCCGCAGCCATCGGCGGGGCCGACAACTGGGGGCACGGTGATTACCCTCACAGGCACAGGCTTCCGCGACGGAGATCTCAAGTGCCGCTTCTTTGTCGACACCTACCACAACGACACCGACGCAATCTACCTCTCGCCGACGCAGCTCTCGTGCCCAGTGCCGCCGGTGCCGCGCGAGCAGCTCGTCGACGTCGCTGTCTCACTGAATGGGCAGGACTTCTCGCCGTTTGTGCTTGAAAAGCTCTTCAAGTACTTTCCGGAGCCGCGCGTCACCTCGGCGTCTCCCGCAGGTGGGCCTGCGGAGTCGACTGGCGTCGCCTATGTTCGTGGGCAGGGCTTTCTCGATACTGACCACGTCAAGTGTCGCGTGGGAACCGTTGTGTCGCAGGGATACTACTTGAACTCGTCCATGATCCAGTGTGTGATCCCGCAGGCGCAGCCCAAGGTCTACTCACAATCTGTGCTTTCACTTGGCGTCGTGACACCTGAGATCCTTCCAGACGACTACGAGTTTCAATCTGTGCAGACGCAGCCTCTAGAAGTTTCTCTCGACGGGCAGATCTTCTCGAATTCCAAGATCGCGTACACGTACTACATCTCCCCTGAGATCAAGGTCATCGCGCCATCGTCTGGGCCCAAGACGTCCGCGACTACCGTCGCAATTATCACCGGCTCCTCATTCCGCAATGACTTTGGGGGACCGTTCTGCCGCTTCGGCGGCGACGGCGCGACCCGGGCCGTGTTTCTCTCGGACCGCAACATCATGTGCGCTGTCCCGCCAGTTGTGCTTGGCAAGCGCGTGCTAGTGGAAATATCCATCAACGGTCAAGAGTATGAGTCGCACAAGTCAGTTCCCTACATTTTCTATGGCACGCGCCCCGAGCTCCGTGCCGCGACGCTCTCAGCAACCTACAGCCGGGTCGACATTACCTTTGATGTCCCTACGGATCGTGCAAGACTCGCAGGCGACTTTGGGTGCGACAAGGTGCTTGCGCTTCCCGCGTCCGAGCTCGCAGCGGCGCTTTCACCTGCGGAGTTGAGCGCACTTGGGCCGAACCCGTCAACCGGTGCCGGGCTTACCGCATTATTCGGGTACGGGTCCTTCTGTCGATTTGTGAACAATCAGACGCTTGCCATTGTGACTGGTGCACAGCCAAAGTTCACGACGCTCAGCAATGTCACACTGAAAGAGGGCGTCATCATGCGAGGCAACGAGCTCACATATTTTGCCGCGGGCTTTACGCAAATCATGCGCCCTACCCAGTCCGCAGCGCCGAAAGCAGTACTTTCTGGTGCTCAGAGGATTGGGCGCTGCGACTTGCTGGCGGTTGATGGCTCTGGCTCAACGGGTGGAGCAGGGCGGCAGCTCAATTACTACTGGACCCTGGGGTCGGGTACAGTCATCACAGACGACAACCTCACACCGACAGAAAAAAGTGCGTTTCTAGCAACGTTCCGCACGCGAATTGAGGGATTTGCGGGTGCAGCATTCGACGCGTCAGGTGTTGAATGCCGGAATCCACTATGTGAGCAGAGCGATGGCAGCTATGCAGACTGCTACTGCACAGCTATTTCCGTGGTAGCAGCGGATCTCCCGCTCGGCAATTTCCACATCGAGCTGCGTGTAGAAAACTGGCTGGGGGTGCTCTCAGAAGCATCCACTTTCGTCGTGACCAAGATGCTGACAGCCATCCCCATCGTGAAGATTGACGCCGTCGAGCACGACGGCGCGCTCACCTTCTCTGGAAACAAGGCAATCGCGTTGTCTGCCAACGCACAGTCCTCAGCTTGCGAAGGATCGGATTCCGAGATTCTCGAATTCAGCTGGTCGGTTGCAGACGCAGCGACTGGTGCAGCTCCTGCATTTCTTGAGTCCGCGTCTACAAAATCGGCAGTCTTCACGATCCCGCAGCACGGACTTACCGCAGGGCGCTCATACGTTATCACGTGCACCGTGAACGTTCGCGGTTCCACGCTGCTCGTCACCGCTGACTCGGTGCGCGTCACGGTGCGCACGACGGCGCCTGTCGCAATCATTGCCGGCGGCGACCGCACGCACCGTGTGGACCTTGAGCTCTTGCTTGACGGCTCGGGGTCGTATCATCCTGACCACGCTCCGTCCGCACAGCCTGCCCTCGAGTCCAAGTGGGCGTGCGCGGCCACGGCGGTCGCGGGCGGCGCGGCAACTTGCGATGGCACTGGCACGGGCAACATGGCGCTCCTTACTGTACCTGCGAACTCTCTGAAGCCTCTCTCTGTTTCCTACTACACCTTCACGCTTTCTGTGCGACTTGAGGAAGGGCCCTGGGTGACAGCATCAGTGCAAGTGTGGCCGCAGGCTGCGGATGACAACTCGCCGATTGTGGAGGTTCACGGGTCCGCACTGCACCTGCCAGTGACACCGAACCAGCGCTTTGTGCTGTCGTCGCATGTGGCGGGCGAGCAGACCGATCTCGCGTACCAGTGGAGTACCTACGCAGGAGACAAGGACCTCGCGCAGGTCCAGTTTCTGCGGTCGCCGAACTCGCGGACGCCGTTGCTTGTTGTCAAGCCCAACGTGTTCACGCCGGGCACGTCTTACACTGTGCGGCTGACAGTGACGCGCGGCGGGAGGTCCGGCTTCGGGCAGGTGACCTTTTCGGTCGACGACCCGCCGTCCGGCGGATATCTCCATATCACACCTACATCTGGATCGTCGATCAGCACTGTTTTTACGTTTGCGGCTCCGGACTGGCAGGAAGATAGCGATTCGCTCCCTCTGTCTTACCAGTTCGCATACACTCAGCCGACGGACAATGTGCGCAAACGCATCGCTGATTATTCAAGTAGCTTTAGCCTGAAAAGCACACTGCCTGCAGGACCATCAATCGACAACAATGAGTGGGACGTCAGCGTCAATGTGCGAAATTCCCTGGGAACAGAAACATACGTGACAGGATGCAACATGGGGGAGGGGCTCTGCAAGATTTTCGTCATGCCCAAGAGCTACACCGAAACTGTTGCGGACATCACTGCCGCCGTTGGAGACCTGCAGGCGCAGATCAATGCCGGTTCGCATGCCGCTGTGCTTGATTCTGTCACCCAACTCCTGGTCGCACTGTCGGCCGTGAGCGGCACCTCGCGTCGCCGCCGAGCAATGCGCCTCCTCCTTGCCACAGAGGCTGAGCGTGCGGCCAGCGCGGAAACGCGCTGCCGCACGATTGCCCCCTTCATTCTTTCATCTCTCGAAGGCGGAGTGACGACTAATACTGCGAGCTCCGCGGCCAGTGCGCTGAGGTCACTCTACGCGGTGCCGGAGGAGACCACAGACGAATGCACGCAGGTGCTTGATGGGTCCTTGGCTCTGCTGTTGCTGTACCTTGCTCAGGATTGGTCGGAGACGCCGAATGCGGCATTGACCGGGGATCTTACTTCGGTGATTGGCAGCGCCCTGTCCTCGCTAAAGTTCATGTTTGACCGTGCCGAGATCGGCAGCGGACTTGCTGGGCAGCGCATGAAAGCAGTTCTCAGTCATCTTGAAAATCTTAATGCGCTCTCGACGCACGGCACTCTTCCCGGCGAATCTTTCATATCGTTGACTGCTCCAAATATGGTTACGAACGCTGGGCGGATCTCGGCACCCATCACATCAGGCCGCCGTCGCTCGGAGGCCGAACAGCGGGGACAGCAGATCGCGCAGTTGCGTGCGCATGGGCGCGCTCGCCGTGAGGCAGAGGCTGAAGCAGAGGCCGAAGAGGAGGCTGCTCGACAGAGCCTCGGCGTCGAGATTGAGGAGTTTATTGACGATGGAATCGCATCAGGGGGAGGCGCGCGAAGGAAACTGCTGTCAGCCAGCACGACAACGGTGAGTTCGATTTCTGTCTCATTCATTCAAGCAACGATCGAAATGCCGAGCATGCCATTGCCATTCGCCATCCCTGTGGTGCCGTGTAGGACCGCAGACAACGGAGTGCAGGAGTGCCAAGCGGGCACCGTCTCGGCCTCCATCGTTCACTTCACCTTCCTCTTCAATCCGCATTTTTATGCCCCTTCTTCATCTGGCGTCATTGCATCGGTGCTTAGCTTCGAGTTGCAGGCGTTCGGATTGCAGTCACCTATTGTGATGGAGAACTTGACTTCAGCGATAAACTTCAAGTTCACTCTTACGCAAGTTCCATCTGCTCTCCGAGATTCGCGCGGGCACTACCGTGTTGCAGCTTGCGCAATCTGGTCGGGGACGGAGTGGGTGCTGGATGGCTGCACGACAGGGCGGGTCGATGGGCAGGGCAGCATCGACTGCACGTGCACCCGGACTTCACACATCACAGCAATCGGTGCTGGCTCGCAGCACACCGTGCTGGATGTCCCTGGAGACTGTGCCGGTGTGCCCTACGGCTCACTTTCCGTTGACGGCTGTGATGTGTGCGGTGGAGACAACTCTACGTGCCGAGGGTGTGACAATGTTGTCGCAAGCGGCAAGGTGCTCGATGGTTGCCTGGTCTGCGGTGGTGACAACTCGTCCTGTGCGGGCTGCGATGGTGTTCCAAACTCGGGTAAGGTTTATGACGAGTGCGGTCTGTGTGGCGGTGACAACTCGACGTGCCTCGGCTGCGACGGGGTCGCAATTCACATGGCCGTCACTGCCCGCACGAACCTTCGCCCCAAGGCGTATGATAGGTGCGTATCTGCCGAGCACCCGAACGGAGTCTGCGGTGGCTGCGACGCCTCATGCAAAGGCTGCGACGGTGTGCCGAATTCCGGCAAAGAATGGGACAAATGTGGGCTGTGCGGACCTTACAATCCGCCAGGTCCGGGGCAGTACTCGCTTGCCAATAAGGACCAGTCTTGTGAGCTGGGGCTGCTCGACTGCGGTTCGGGTCAAGTGGCAGATGCATGCGGCACGTGCACTGCGATTGCAACGCCTGAAACGGAGCGAAACAAAGCGTGCTTAGGGTGCGACAATGTTCCTCGCGTGTTCGGGCGAAAAGCAGTCGATGCATGTGGGCTGTGCGGCGGGAACGATTGCTCGTGCCGTGACTGCACCGGTGTTGTCAACGGGCCAGCGAAGTACGACAAGTGTGGTGTCTGCAATGGTAACAACACCTGCCTTGACTGCTTTGGCGTGCCGTTCGGACCATACCAGTACGATGCCTGCGGCGTGTGCGGAGGGACCAACGACACGACGCAGTGCTCTGGCTGCGACGGGCGCGTCTACCGCCGGCCACTTGTCCCGCCGCGATTCGACGTCAACTTTGAGTGCTGCCCGGCGCACCTCGTCAGCCCCGGACTATACCCCGAAAAGAAGGTCGGCGAGTCCTGCGGAGACATCTGCAACGCGACGATCGGCTGCGACCTCGAGTGCTCGGCAACGCCCAAGCTGGTCGACCGCTGCGGAGTGTGCGGCGGGACCAACGCCCCGGCGACGGGGGCCTGCGACTGTGCCGGCGTGCCGTACGGGAAGTCGGAGATCGGCTGCGACGGCGTTTGCCGCAACCCACCCGTCCGGCTGGACAAGTGCGGAGTGTGTGGGGGGACCAACGAGAAGGGCACGGGGCTGTGCGACTGCGCCGGCGTCCCTGCGGGCACGCCCGGCTCGACGCCGTCGCTCCCAGACTCTGCCGGGGAGTGCTGCTACCTTTCCGACATGGGCTGCGCCTCTCCCGCGCGCTGCTGGTCAGGGAAGACGCTTGACCAGTGTGGGACCTGCGGGGGAGACGGCGGCACCTGCATCGAAGTGCGCCCCTCCGCCGCGCCGCGCACGCGCCCCGCACCCGCACTTCTGGCCGCGCTTCTGGCGGCGCTGCTCTTGGCGCTGCTGCACGACCGCCGCTAGACCTGAGCGCGCGGCGCTGAGCGGCCCAATTGCAAACACGAGCGGCTGCAGACCTTGCGCCGGCTCTGATACGAATACATCCATGTAAATGCATCCGCACGTGGAGAGATCAGGGTTCAGCGTGGCGTGTGCCCGCACGCACGCTGCGCGCCCCCCGCCCCGCCTCACCCCGCCACCTTATTACGCCAGCATCCCCTTCATTGTTGCGCGCGCGAGCTGCTGGAAATTGTGCGCGACCACCGCGCCTCCGCCTGAATCGCTTGTGGACTCCTGCCGCCCGTGCAGAAACTCAGTGCCGTGCACTTGCGCAGAAGCCAAACAAAAATGGCGCAATGACACCACACCTGCATCAGCACCAGGCAGTCAGCCGCGAAGCAGAGCGCCTCGAAGGGGCCTCGCCGCTCGTCCTTGATAGCAAAGATGACATCGGCAGCCCCAAGCGCGTTGACCCAGCCTGCACAAGGAAGCCGTCAGTGAGGTGCGTGTAGAGATGCACAAAGCTGCACATCCTAAACCTGCACAAATGGTCTCAAAGCAGGGCACCCACTGACTTTCGACGGCAAAGAGTCCATCGAAGTTGCAAGCCACTCGTCCTTTGCCTCCTGTCCGACACGGTCCAGCTGCATCATGGGGCAGCCGCTCCATCGCTTGATCCGTCGCAGCCACAGTGTCTGCAGCTCGAGCCAAGCGCCAGTTGCGTGAGCATCACTGGCAAAAATGAGTACACGGCGGGCTGGCCCAGGATTCGAGAGTAGGGAAGCTGTGCCTTGTGGCGGTCGCCATACTCTGGGAAGCACAACAGCAGCACCTCACTTGGATCGGCCTCGTCTCCAATTACCTACTCAGCGTAGCTACTCAGTGACACTGCAGGCATTACTGTTGCTCAATGGTGCCAGTCTGGATATAGTCTTCGAAGGGATCGGATTGCTCGACACTCACACAGATCGAGTCGGGTCTCCAGCCATTGCGTCGTAGAAGTACCATCGTCTGAGAGCGGAATAACCCACGCCTTAACAATCAACTCGAAAGCAAAGCAGACCCTAGGAAGCGCGGACCACTCCGGACGGGGCGGCACCTGGGCGCCCCGGCCGAGCTCGCCGCCTCCTGGTGGGTACCCAAACCAGTGCGCTGCTAGCGTCATGTCCGCAGACCAGCGGTGGGCACCCGCGTTTGGGAAGGGCCACCGGAGATTGAACAGAGAGGACGGCCGCGGCGTGCGCAGGCAATCTATGTACGGACGCGGGTAGCGAGAGAAGTAAGTGAGTTCCGCAAACGGCGTCGCGTTCACGGCGCGCACCGCGGTCATTGACACCGGCGCAAGACACTCGAGCGCCGCGACGAGCTCCTCGTCTAGGGCGTGGTAGTCGGGCTCGACGCGCACATGCAAGAGAGTCCCAAAGGAAAGAACTGAGGCGCAACGGCGCCGCGCTGAGTCAACGCCGATCCATCCAGCGCGCCCGCCGCTGAGTCGGAAGCAGCTCTCTGTTCGCCCGCCAATGGCTGGATGGATTGACTCAAAAGGGTACAGGTTGGGCAGCTCCGGGAGCTGTTGTAAGCACCGCACACGCAACTGTGCGTTCACTTGCCACTCGAAGCGAAATGAGCACGTGCTCGCAACCGTCGCAGGTGTCCATGGCGGGCCAAGAATGTCCTTGTTCAGGTCCGCGTGCGCCGCTTCGCGCCGTACCGTCCCAACCAATTCCTCTGTCTCCTCGTCCGGGCGCGGAGCTAGCACGACAAAGTTGACAAACGTCTGCGCCTCTTGGGGTGTGGCCTCGACAGCGTGGGCGCGCCTCGGCTGGCGCAGTGCGGCGCCTCGAAGGAGCTCCAAAGCCGGGCCCGAACCTCGGTCAAGAATCGCACCAAGCATCACAGCAGGGTGCCCAATCAACGAAGTGCACCGGCGTATTCAGACAAGAGCGGGATCGTTTTTACTGCACAGTGACCCACAGGGGAGCGGCACGCGGCAGGGGGTGCCGCCCATGCGGCAGGGGGTGCCGCCCGCGCAGTCGATTCCCAGAAGTTTGATTCAACCTGGTCAAATTACCAGGTTGAAACAAATCAAATTGAATTCGAATCCCGCCTCATTCACGCCCGTCCGAAACTTCCGAACTCTTACGACGGGTGCAGGTGGCGACCATGCACGGGCTTGGGCGGACGATTCTGTTGCTCGCAATCCCTCTCACCTCCGCTTTCAAGCCATCGCTGCTTCAAAGCAGTCCAGCTGGGCCGGGAAAGCATGCAGGCCGGCTGCACTGCGCGGTGTGTCCGCGTGTTGCAATGAGCACCCAAAATGACTTCCAGGACCTGCCGAGCGGCAGAACCTACATGAGTGAGGCTTTCACGCAGGAGCTTCTTGCCGACCGGAAATTCCGGAATGTGCCTCGCGAATCAATGGAAGCGGTTGCCACGACGGGGTCTCTTACCCGCCGCCTGAGGGTTGCGCGCATGACGGAGCTTCTGCTGAGGACGGCGCGCTCTGTTGGCACGCGCGTGCTTGATATTCGGTCGAAAACCGAAGCCCTTGGTTCTTCAGTCACACGGCGTGTCTTTGCGGCCAAAGCACCTGTGTTTGTCCCCACGCCGCGGACAGTGCCGCCTCCGCCTCCGAAGAAGGCGGCAACCGTGCCCCTTACGTTCCAGCAAGTGGCGGCACAGCCGGCGTTCGTCCCCAGCACGGTCACCGCAAATGTCGGGGGCCCGTCCGGTCGGATGGACTCCCTCTTGCGGGGCTACGCCAAAAAACACGGTGGGTTCGAGGACGTTGAGCGTCGCACGGTCAACATCAGCCAGCGGGTGCCGCTCGAGAGCGAAGCCGCAGGCCGCATCGAGCAGCTGTTCAGTGGGTACGCGCAGCGGCACGGGCAGACGACCAAGACACTTCCGGTACGTGAGGGCACACGCACGCTCATGGCGCCCCCTGAGTTGCCGCGACCCAAGCTGCAGCGGAGCAAGTACGCCAACGTGGGCAGGGTCTCTGCAGAGGAGGGCGCGGCACACTCGGCGCGTGTCATCGTAGATGATTCGCCCCCTGCCGGAACTGTTCGCGCCGATACAAAGGCCGGCGTCTGGACGCGGTCTTCGGGGCTTCCCCCTCCAAACCGAAGAGTCGCCTCGCCTTCGATTGCGTTCTCGGGCTCGACTGTTGACAGCAAGACCTCTCGGCTCGACCAGCTTGTCAGCAAGTTGTTACCCTCCTGCAGTGCTGTGCAGGGGTTGTGCGCTTGAATTGCTTGCAGTCGAGTCCGCAGGTAGTTGTGTGGTAATTTAGGTGCTTTTTTCTCTGAGCATCCATGTGTGCTTGCCGTGCAGGTACTCCAGCAAGTACGAAACTCGTCATGACCGCGACTCCATCCGAACCCCGCAGGGCGTGAAGCGTTCGGAGAAGGTGCCTTCCTGCACTAAAATCGATGCCCCCGTCATTCTAGGGTGACCTTGGGCCAAGTGGGCCATTTTGAAAGCTGAGAAAGTTTTTTCAGCGACCTCTGTCTGACAACGTTTCATTACGCAGCGCCCAAACCCAAAGCCAAAGAGCTACGCCAGCTTTCTGACTGCGCCATCAGAGTAGCTCACCAACTTATTGAGAATGTTCAGTGTTGCATGCCTCACCAACGGCTAGCGATAGATGCATGGGTGCCAAAATGATGCTGTTTTAACTGTAGAGTAGGACTTCTGCATCGGACCATCCTTCGTGCAGAAAGAATGTACGCGAGACCTACTCGACTCGCTTATTGTTTTACTCGCGTGCGCCTTGGGGGTCAGTAAACGGTGCCAACCTGTGACAAAATGGGTTTGCCGAGATGCAACGCATCCCTCTGCTCGTGGACGGCCTGCGCTCAAAGAGATAGGCATGCACCGTTTGGCGCTCTGCTTCAACAGAGCAGCGAAGCCACGCCGTCTGGTTGGCTCGTGTATCCGTTCTCATGATTCTGTGCGAGGGAATGGTCCTCCAGGAAGCAGCTGTGGGTACCTGACCTTGAGCGTGCGGTAGAGAGACGTGATGCTGAGCGAGCCAATCTCCGTCGCGGCACATGGAAAGGATGCACGCCGAGCAGATGGCCTTCCAGGTATCTCGGCATGATGCCCTGTCACAGCGTGGTTCTTCTCGGATACTGTGGGAGACTTCTTTGGGTGCGTCTCCCTGTATCGCAAGCTTCGACGAACTCTTGGGTGGTACAGCCCGGCTTCTGAGCTCAAGATCCTCCAGCGGCCCCATGTTTCGCCCTTCGACGAACTGCAGTCGCAGGAACTAGCTCGTTTTACACCGGTTCCGGCTGCCCTTGTTGGGATGAAGTGAGCTCGTAGCGACGTCCATTGCGATTGGTGCGCGCGGCCGGGTAGCATTTCAGGAGTCCAGACCCCAGAAGATGCTGGTAGTTCCCAGTAACTTGCAAAATTTTCACAGTCATCCGAGCAATGTGCAGTCCTGATCGTGCACTGCGCTTGAGGCCCATTCCACGGCACGCTCCTCTCTCCACAGACAGGAGGTTCCCCATGTGACGGACTCGTTGGTGTTGAAGTCGCTGAGCTCTCTTGAGGGATAGTCAAACCGGCCATTTGTTCCACTAATGGTGAAATTTGCCCACGGAGTGCAGATGGAGCGCTTGTACATCGCACAAACTCGCAGAGCTGTCTCGCAGTCCTGCTTCGCTTCAATATGCAGTCAAGATCCGTTTCTCCGCAGGCCTCAACACTGGCATCGTCGAAATTCGGTCCGTCCGAACCATCATCTTGCTGGTTGGCGACTAGAAGGTCGGCCTCGCGGTTGGGTGGCAGATGCGAGTCGGCCTGCATGCTGGTTCGAGGCGCAACGTGAAAAGGGTCGAACCCTTTTCATTTCCCTTTTTTGGACGTGATCCGATCGGGGGCCGTCTCCTTTTCTCATCCTTCTCAGCGACGATGCGCAAGACGATCCTCCTCCTCGCCGGCCTCGGCTGTGCCACGGCATTCTCTCCTCTTCCGGCCCCCACTGCACGTACCTCATCGGCCCGATTCACCCCCATCTGCGCGGCCAAGAACGGATCGCCTATTCTGCAGCCCTTCACGGAGCGCCGCGCCCTCAAGGTGCGATCCCAGTCGGCGCGAAATGGCCTAGTTCCAGGGGCCAACCGAACATCCTGAGTGTATGCAACGAGTCAGTTTCTAGCAATGTTGATGCTTCGGTGTCAGCGCACGGCTGATGTGACTAGAGTCTGGCATGCGAGGAACCCACTGAAAACGCTGATCTTCGCAGGTTATCTCTGGTCTCCACAACTTCGACGGAAAGCTCGTGAAATCCGTTGCAGGCGCAGCCAACGCTGGCGGTGCCACGCTTGTTGACATCGCATGCAGCCCGGAACTTGTCGAGATCGCTCGCAACGCGGGTGATGTGCCCGTCTGCGTATCGGCCGTTGATCCTGCCAAGTTCGTTGCAGCAGTTCGCGCTGGCGCCGACATGGTTGAAATCGGTAACTACGATGCCTTCTACGCCGAGGGCCGTATTTTCTCTGCTGAGGAAGTGCTCGCTCTGACCGTGGAAACTCGTGAGCGCTTCGGCGCTTCCCTGCCGCTTTCGGTCACTGTCCCGCATACGCTTCCGCTCGACGAGCAGGTGTTGTACCGAATCCTACGCGCAACGCGCCCTAACGCCGCGCGCAGAGTCATTTACATGGACCGGTTTGCTCGCACTCTGCGTGGTAATGGCGTGTGCATCTTTTCAGTGACCGAGCTGCCTCTCTAAATTTCGCGATGCCAGGTGGCCCTCGCAATCGAGCTGGAACGCGCAGGAGCGGACGTCATCCAGACAGAGGGCGGCATGCCCATGAAGCCCTCGGCTGCAGGGATCCAGGGCCTGATTGAGAAGGCGGCGCCAACCCTCGCTGCCACCGCGGGTAAAACCAACGCACGCAGTGATTCCGCACGCCAGATGCATTTTTCGCCTCGACTCCTGTAGGCTCTTTCGCGGTTGTGTACGGGTGCGAGAGCGCCCAAAACAGTTTCTGACGCTTCAAGCGTGGTGATGCAGCCATCTCGCGCGCTGTCGGCATCCCCACGATGGCTGCATCTGGCATCTCGGCAATCACCGCTCCGCTGGCGCTCGCGGCCGGCGCGTCCGGTGTCGGAGTCGGCTCCGCCGTCAACAAGCTCAACTCGGACATCGCCATGCTTGCTGCGGTTCGCCAGATCCACGAGGCCATGGCCGTTGAGGCTGCACGCGTCGCGTCTCGCGCGTAGATGAAAGACCAAGCAAGGCCGCAGGTCGCAGAAGTTGCCGCTGCTTTTCCGGTCGCACCGGGGTCGCCTGGGCGCGCTTGCTTGCCGCCCGAATGAAAAGAACACTCGTTCGTGTAAAAAACCGCGTGGTGCCCCCGCCTCTGCCCGCCTCTGTTCCCGATCTCTTCCATGATGCAAATAACCTGAGACAAATCCGGAGGCGGGCCCGCCATCACCTAGTCGCAGTCAGGATCTCTTCGCTGGATCATTCTGGGCATGCGATTTTTGAGCGCGATCCTTCTCCTCTCTGCAGTGACAGGGTGCTCGCTTGCGCCGGATGAAGAAGACGTTGTGTCTGGGCAGCCAGATGATCCACGGCGCACGTTTTGCAGCGTCGGGCGGGACCAGGGCGGAAGTAGGATCACGTACGTCTCGCCTCTGCCGCACGCTATCATTTCTGCTGGCCGCGTGAATGTCAAAATCGCTTTGAATGGGGAAGGTGACCGTGTGCGGTCCGGGAGGGTTGTCCTCTACATTGACGCCCCAGCGAATCCGCCGATACTGCTCGAAGATGTCCGGCCTCCTCACTCCGATGCAAATATCGGGGAACGTATTCTCTCCGCCACAGTACTCCTGACAAGAGGTACACACACTCTCAAAGCAGCGGTACTCGACGACAAGGGCGCACAGACCGGAGCAGTCGCTTTCATGTCCTTGCAAGCACGGGGCCCAGAGTTTGACATGGAACGTGCGGCGCGAGCGGAATGCCGCGGCGCTGAGCAGGAAAGCTTGCCCTCCCCATCCAACCCTTGCTATCCACAGCTGGAACAACGCAATCTTCGTCTGACTTGGATTTTATTTCTAGCAGGCTGGGGAAATACGTACAGCGACGTCAAAGTGCGACGCGCTCTTGCAGCTTGCCCGAGAACACCTCGCTGCGCGACGATGGAAAGAGACGGAAAACCTGATTTCAGACGTCGTCCAGATCAGTGCGCAGGAGGGGCGACACGGCGACATGGCCCACACGACGCACGCGTTTCCGTATCTCCTGGGCGCTCGGGCGCTGCATGCACAAGGCCGCGGTCGCGACGTCACGCGCTCCTTGGCCGTCATTTGGCGACTCCAGCCGGGCTACATCATACCGGCGCAAGTTTTTGCGTCGCAGAGTGCCGCAGAGACGCCTATGATCCTGGACCCTGCTGCTGTGGGTGCGATGGACTTATCGCCAATTCACCAGTTTGTCTGCGAGTGGACCGCCGCTGAGCTTCTCTCTCCTGCCGGGATGGTGACCGCATCCGCTGCAGGCAATCCCGGGGGACATTACCGACTCCTCGCACACCTCGCAACAGTCGCTCCGCCTGGGCTGATTGTAGAACTCGGCTCAATGCACGGAGCGTCAGCGCTTGCACTGGCGCTGGGGGGCGCTACTCGTGGAAGCAACGTCGTGACCTACAACATAGTCGACGACTTCAGGCCAAACGCACGTGCATGCGGGCGCACTCCTGACCAATTCCTCGCCGACGTCCGCAACGCCGGTCTCAGGAACGATTGCCCTCCTCTGGCCTTTCAACCTTCTGGCACGGCTATTTTGCTAAAATAGCTGACGCGACGCGCGTGCAGAGTGGAGTGGCGCTTCGAGGACGTGATGCAATCAGAGACGCGCATGAACGAGCTCTTGACTGCGTCGCTGGTGCACATTGATATCAACCACCACGGGGATATCGAGGACGCGATTTTGCAATTCCTCTTCGGCAACGAGTACCGCGGCCTCGTGCTGCTAGACGACATCTACCTCAACGAAGCCATGGACCGAGTGTGGGGCAGCATTGCCGCACCAATCTGCAAGCACGACCTCACAGATCTCGGGCACACCGTTGCGGGCTCTGGGCTCGTGGACTTCTCGTGCTCAGTGTCTGTGCGGGACCTTCAGACAGAATGGCTCCGGGCATAAATCGGGGAAAGTTTTCGCCCACGTGCCAAAAGGCGTATCCGGTGGGTGGGTGCGTTGAATTATGTACTCCATCAGAATTACACACTTCCACCTGACGCTCCTCCAGCAGCGTCAGGAATCTGCTTGATCACGAATTCCCTGAAGGTATCGCGCACTGCCCTGCGCACAAGTATGCACAGAACCCTCAGACGGACCAGAAGCGTGCAACAGACAACAGATGCCTTCCACGGTGCCGGTATTGGTCTTGCGAACCTTTCAGAGGGGACCATGTGCCCCTTAGCGTGGCGAACGAGAACAGGCTCCACAAAACAGTCGCACAGTGCCTCACTCCGAGCTGGCCTGCGAAGACGATGCAGGAGCTTCCCTCAGGAGATTGCTGGCAGTTCACGGGCGCAGGGATCTGCAGCGGGCGTAGGGCAGGGAGTTCACGGCGTGATGGCGTCAGTCTCGCCAATACAGTGGAAAGACGGGAGTTCGCAGCTCCCAGGGTGTACGTATTCAAGAAGCGACGGGTCGCGCGGGACAAAGCCGGACAGGCAACCAACAAATTTGAAGTTTACATGTTCTGGCGCAGACTTCTTCCCTGCGTCGCGAACGGGGAAGCAGACATTGATCCATTCAGCGCCTGTGACTTGAGAGAGTTCCCTCCAAAAAATTATGGGAGGTATCGGGATGCACCTTGCATGCAGGCAAGGGTCGCAGCGAGACAAGCTCCCTGCGAGAAACCAAGTACACCATCGAACGGGCCCTTCTCTTTAAAAACAGTAGACAGGTACGAGAGGGTTTCGTCAAACTTGCCCCACGTCATGTCACCCGTCGTGTCTTGCTGCGAGAACATATACCATGTGCGACCCTCGCCGATCAGATCATGGCTGTCCAGGAACGGGGCAAGAGCGTACTCGAATTCAACAAGGTCCTTCACAGAAGAACGAAAACCTCCGGTCTTAGATCGGAAGCTGTCAGCATCCTGAGCGAAGCCGTGCAACGCAAGGACACGCAGTTTTCGACCACCAAGTGCAGCGATCGGCGATCCTGCTGGCGAGCCACTCGCCGAGGTGGCCATCGTCGCACAACCGAGTGCAATTGCTCTCCCTGGAAGGCGTGCCGCCGTGGGGAGATTTCGAGACCAGGCGAAGGCAGTCAGTACGACCGCAAGGGACATGCACTCGAAAGATTTGCTGTCACCCCCTGTAATCCCCCAGGGCTTTGCCGCCGGGCACAGGAGCAGCGAGCACTGCTCCTTCAATATCCTCAGTGCATTCGTCTTGCTCGGGCCCGCCTCGGTGTAAAGCGGCGTGCTGGCTGCTGAGGCTGCCTCTTTGTGAGTGGCGGGCATTCTCTGCCGCCACACGATGACTGAGCCCACAAACACGGCGACATTATCTTGATCGAATATCACATTAGCTCGGTGACGCCAGTGACCCAAGAAATCACCGCCCCCGACGAGGCATGATCGCCGCGAGGCTGGTTCTTATCGGGCTTCTAGTAGCGGGGGTAACGGATCCGCTGCTAGCCAATGAGCCTGGGAGCGGTCTATGCTACAAATCGGTTGCAGAGGGCCGTTCCGCGCTCAGTGTATGCGATCCAGACCCAGTGCCACTGGCCGAGGCCGTGGCGGCAACGGTGCACACAGAGGCGAGGAGCAGCCTCGCAGAGACATGGATCAGCATGGGAACCCGCTTGCATGACCTCGTGATCGATGGACCACAAGGGATTTCTGTGGCGCGCTGTCATACTCGCGCCACGGACAAGCGCTGGCAGGGCGCGCTGGTGCTGTCGAAGCGCGCAATTCTGACCGGCCTGCGGCTCGTTGCGGACCCGCGCAGCGCCCCCTCTATAGGCACACACGCAGGGTTATTTCTCTCGCGGGCGCTCATCCACCCGTGCGCAGCCTTCGACGCTCCAGCAATTCCAAGCACGGGTGGGCCAGGCGGTGCCGGTGCGCCAGCGGGGCCAGGCTCCTGGCAGGCCGTGGCGCCGCAGGCGCGGCGATTCGCGCAGTCGGACAACTCAGGGTACGGGAAGGACGGCGGGCTCGAGCAGGCGGCGCGCGACGCGCGCACAGGGGGGAACTGCGCAGCGGCGGTGCGTCTCTCGCACGCCGCGGCGGCCGCTGCGCCCGACAAGGTAGGAGTGTGGTACACTCTGCAGGTCACGATGCTCGAGTGCGGCCTGTGGGACTTCTCGCCCACCGCGCCGACGCCGGAGGAGATTCTGCACGCCGCGCCCCCGGCGGGCGAGCAGGCACCGGGAGCGTGCGAGCGCTTCGCTGTCGTGAGCGGCGCCTCGCACGAATACTTTGAGCGTGCACGCAACCTGGCCGGCTCGCTCCGGGTGTGGGACCCCGCCTTGCCCGCGCTCTTCTACGACCTCGGGCTCGAGCCGCGGCAGACCGCGGAGGCGCGCGGCTGGGCGGGTGTCGAGCTGCGGGCGCTGGATTTCAAGGGGTTACCCAAGCACGTACGGCGCACGGGCTGGGAGCATAGCTCGTACGCCTTCAAGCCGGTTGTGGTGCGGGACGCCCTCAAGACCCACGACTGCATCCTGTGGCTCGACTCCGGGATCGAGCTGCGGCGCGACGTGTCCTCGTGGGCGCCGCGCTACCTCTCCCGCTTCGGCGCGCTGCTCGTCGGGTCTGGCTGGCCGTTTCCAAACGCGTGGATGCACCCTGCGTGCGCGCACGCGCTGCTACCCAGCGGCGCAGACCCGCTTGTGTCACTCCGCGACGCACGCGGGCACTTTGTGCGCGAGGTGTGGAGCGGGGTCATGGGGTTCAACCGGCGAGACCCCGCCTTGATGCGCGACATTGTCGAGCCGATGCTGCTCTGCGCCCTTGATCCGGAGTGCATTGCCCCAGCCGGGTCAAACAAGAGCAACCACAGACAAGACCAGACGGTTCTCAGCCTGCTGGCGTACTCGCGGGCCCGCGCCGCGGAGGGGGGCGACGCGCTACGCTACCCCCTCGTGACCTCGGCGCGTGTGCGTGCTTTCGCCCCGGCCTTCTTTTCGCACCTCTCTGCAGACGAGAAAGTGCCCAACGACGTGCTCCTCTTCCAGCGTCGTGGGCACGCGCCGTACCCCTACCACCCGCACGTGGCCCAGCGCAGCGACGCGGCTGTGGCGCTCGAATGAATGCTGTGTATGCGCGAATTCACTTCACCTGCGGCAAACTGCTGCACAACTGCACCTCTACATGCGCACACGAGCGTCTCTCTGGGCGTTGAGCGGTGTGATGCACCTTTCCCCAAGCCCGTCATTGTGAGTGTGCACAGTGCAATGTGCACGCGGGGTTCGCACGCCTATTCGCAACAGCCCTGCGAGTCGGCGCAGACTAAGTCGCTGACAACGGGAGTCAGCTCTCGCGTGTGTGTGCCGTCGAACCGGGAAACAGCTGTTCCGTTCCTGGCCACAAGGAATTTGGTAGCGAAGTTCCAACGAGTGACGCCTGGGAACACTTGCTTCAGCTCTTTCCAGACGGGGCTCATCCCTTCGCCATTCACGTCAACCTTCCCCATCATCTGAAACTTCACACCGAAGCGCTTCACGAAATCCTTGATCTCTGAGTTTGTCCCAGGCTCCTGAGCCCCGAACTGGTTGCACGGGAATGCAATGATTGCCAGCCCGCATTTCGAGAGACGCTTGTCGAGCGAGACCAATTCCCGGTACTCGCTCTCAGTCTGGCCTCATCGGCTAGCGACGTTGACGATGTACATGAATTTCCCTGCAAAACGATCTCCCATCATGAATTTCGTGTCATCGATGTCCACAGCCTCGGCATCGTAGATCCGCGCCCGGCGCTGTCGCGAGCGGTTGATTCTGACATCAGCCCCAGAGATGATGAGGAGGAGGACCAGTGCTATCAGAACCACCGATACCAAAATTGGCCGCGGATTTCTCATCCACGATGCGCTGTGAACCTTCTTCTCGTCGTCACTGTGGTATCCGGGCGTTGCAGCTTTCACGTCGGTTCCTCTATACATGTTTGCAGCTCACGATATAGGCCGATTTCCAAGCCCCCGTGTAGCAGTGCGTCCAATCTTTTTAGTGACACCGACCGCG
>ENA-UOXV01001097-UOXV01001097.1-marine-metagenome-genome-assembly--contig:-NODE-1097-length-38581-cov-6.446036_pt1 | contig 38581 bp, 49 predicted proteins | sample MGYA00238165_ERZ766961 | MGnify/ENA primary metagenome ERZ766961 (study PRJEB28924, sample SAMN03173240) | marine metagenome | biome: Marine; feature: Water; material: Subsurface seawater | place: North... | reverse complement strand
GCCGAGGCGCAGATAGGGGCTTAGCCGAGAGACAGCCTCTTTGGAATCTGCACGACTCCGGTCCCGCTCATAGCGTCCGTACCTCTCTCTGGTCCACCTCACAAGCTCGCGGCGAGCAGCAGACTCACCAAAGCCTCTCCACTGACGCTCGAACTCATCGCTCCAGCGTCCAGGCGCATCATCAAGACCAAGATCTTCGAGCCGTACTCCGCCGGTCTTTGCCAAAAGCGCTTCCGAGTGCGCGGGAGGAAGTTGTTCGTGCTCGGGGAGTGGGCGCAAGTCCTCCCCCAGGGCGCGGCACGCGGCGACAAAGGGTGTGAGCGTCCCGTAGTGGCCGACCCACTTTCCAGGAAACGGTAGCTTTACCTCTTCTGGCGAATGCATGAGAAAGCCAGGGAAGCTTACCACTGCAAAACCGCACGGCGCGGTTAGAACTCCAGAGTCCCGCTATGCGCGCGCGCGGGTGTTGGACCGGCTCCGCACCTTCGAAGCCTGCATCGGAGAGAACGCGACACATTGCCTCGTCGCGTTGTCTCTGGGTCGGCTCGTACCGAATCGCGCAGAGCACGCGTGCAACTCCGAGTACGCGCGCGATCTCGGGCAGAAGCATGGATGGGTCCCCTCGACGAAAAATGATTCCTCGGCTTCCTTGCTGTCGCCTACGCACATCAGCATCGAGCTCACGCAGGGAACGGTGGAGAAAGGCCCGACAAGCACGTCCTAATGGCCACGAAGACGCGTCACTTGCTTGTGCAAACACCGCTGTGTCAACCGCGTCAAGGGCCGCAGGCGATGGTGCTGGCGCCGCTGCACTGTCCTCAGCAATGAATGCAAAGCTTACGGGCCCTGCGGCTCGAGAAGCTGCATTGAGAGCGGGATTGTCGTCTAAGCGGCAAAGTGCAGCGCTTAGGAGGATGAGTGACCCCCCCGGCGCATGGGGTCCTGCCAGCACTGGGAGCATTTCAGCCCTCGGTTTCTTTGGGTGTGGGGTTGCAATCAAAGACAACCCCGAGTTCAGAGACCTTAAAAAAGTCGAATAGCGAGCAGGCGTAGAGTAGCACGCTCTGGTTAGGGTGTACGTGCACTTGTCGGACTGCAGCGGGAAATATAGGACCATGGAGAACTGGATGTTTGCGGGGCTGGTCATGCTAATCGTCTTCTTCATCAAAGACTGGTTTTCTGGGGTCACATTGAAGTTCACCACCGACGGGACAGAAGCCTTGCTTTTGGGGGCGCACAGTGGGTATCTCAGCAATATCGACTGGCAGGAGCTCGCCACACTTGTGGCTAATCACGCGGTCCTAGAAAACATGCTCTTTGGCATGGCATCCGGAGACGTCATCGCTCGGATACGCAGCTGGGCGCAGTTTAATGTCGACGGTCAACGTAAGCTGTGCTTCTCGTCTGAAATCCGAGCTGTGTGCCCCACATTCTTCAATAAGGTCAAACTCGAAGGCGCAAACGCGTGGGTTCTCAAGGTAAAAGCTATTTTCCCAGCTGTGTCGACCCATGCGAATGTGAATATCTGTACTTCTACCATCGCCTGATTCTGTTGCCAGAGAGGCCACTGAATTGACAAATAGTGCCAGTAACACTGATATGTCCCAATGCCGATCTGTAGGTGTTTGTAGCCCTCCCTGGCCCATACCAGGAGAGTTCTTCGCACTACACGTCGTCGCTTGATTTTCAAGGATCTAACACGGCACTACTTGAGGACACTCACAATTTCTGGGTACCGCACCAAGTCGACATCGTGGACGTTCAGGTGCCTGAGGGCATGGTCGGAGGGGAGATACAGGTAGCTGCTTTCCTCAGCAGCCCCTTTTTTCCGTTGCCATACACTGCCACTGTTGCCACGGGGAAGGTGCAAGCGTCAGAGTGATTGTCAGCCCAGTACAGATTTTCGAGCCGCTGGATCATGAATGGGAGCGCCAGCCCCACAACTACAAATATTTTGGGCCCGCCTACATTGAGAAGGCTGAGGTTCTGCCCAATTCCCGACTCTCTGATTGTTCGGGCGCATCGAGCCCTGCTGCTGCCTGCTGGGAGCATCAGCTTAAGGGTCCTGTTGTGAGCGCAGGTCAACAAACTGGTGTCCATATCGGGACAGGCGTACTACACATGGACAGACTTTTCGCTTCAGCACAGACCTGAGTCTCCGCAGGAGGCTGCGCGTGTCTCACTTATACTGGAACAGTACAAGATTGGAAATGAATCGTATTCGACAACTGGCGAGCTCGAACTCTGGAGCACGAAGGCTCGGAGCTACAAGGGCGTCTATGCTTTCTCAGCCGTGCTCTTCGGCTGCGGAGGCGCAGCAGTGGGTGCTATTTCGTCACGTCAGGCCGTGGCGAACATGGATATCGTCGGCAGTGTTGTGCCGGTTCTCGTAGGCTCAGCGGTTGCCGCATGTATTGGAATGGTCGTCGCCTTCTCCTTTGTCAATGCTGCTTGGGGACTGCAAGTGATCCTGCGAGCGGCGTTGGACTTGGTTGAAACGCACTATGTGTACTCTCCAGAGGTGACTGCCTGGTTCGTGATCACAATCGTCGGTAGCATATTCTGGATGGGTATCCTCGAGTGCGTTAAATACTACTTCGACAGAGTCAACCCGAAGGCGCGAGATGAGATTAAGGACTTCATCAACACATTCGCCTCCGGGGAAGCGGCCCTGACAAAGCGCAGCGCCAAAGAGGTCGATGCGGTGACTGGCTCAGACAAAAATGCGGCCTCAAATTCTTTAATCTCCTGACTTAGGCCCAAGGGAAGTCTTGAAAGTGTGTACACTGTAAGAGGAGTTTTAGAGGTAATCTATATTTTAGTGAAGGCTTCACCATTCCGTGCAGCGCTGCCACTCTCATTTTGGCTCCCCACAAAAGGCCAAAAATCGGCCTACTTCTCGACTGCCTGGAAACTGCCATACAAGCCCGAAAAACTGGGAAGCTCTTTCTTGTACGCATCCATAGACGACATGAGGTAGTTGTCGACAATCCAGAATTGAAATGCATTCAGCAAAAGAGGTAGCAGCACCACGACGATGAACAGCTCCAGGTGAGGGTTGAAGCACAGGGGTGACAGTACGATCTTTCCCGCTTCTCCGAGGGGCACCACGAAGATCCATTGCACGCACTGCCGCACATGAACAACTTTAAGGTCGATTGGTTTGAAATTCCAGGACCTGTTACAGCCAGTTGACAGGGGCCTATCCTCCGGACTCGGAAAAGGTTCGCTCAGAGTCTCGGATGGTACTGAGTATTACCGCAGCAGCAATTTTGCAGCCGACTACAACGCCGCACCACACCCCAACCTGCTGCGCCCAGCGCCTCCATTCGGGCGGATCCCCGTACTCCCCACTGGTCACACTGATACCCCACAATGCTTCAATATGTTCCTCCACCTTTCTCAAAACGATGAAGTTGAGCCACACAATAAGTGTCGTGTCGGTGATGATCTGCACCAGGTAGAACGGGCAAGGATCCGTCTTGCCCGCAAAGATCATGGAAAGGAAGATATTGAGAAAGTGGGCCAGCCCCGCGCCGATCCCGTTTTTGGCCGCGTCAAACTGCCGCACATGCATGTAAGCATCCGATTGCCAGGCCAACGCACGGTTTCTTGGGACAGATCAACCTTGAAGACGTTGACGGGACGGCGCGGCGATTCCTGATACCGTTTCACAATCAAAGCAGAAAAACTAAATACAGCAAGTACGGCCTGAACCATGAAGCCGAACGACCCAAAAAAGTCGCAAATCGAATGGCACTTGTGCACCTACGAAGTCCAGCTGTAAGACACCGTACGCGCGAATGTATGCGGCGAGATTTACTGCGGCTTTTCAGTCGCACTTTGGCACGGGCGCACCGAGCTCAGCTGCCGTCTGAGCTCAGGAATTTGGTGTGGCTCAGAGGCCTGAGGGAACAACCTTGACACGGCTAGCCTTCAACATCTCCAGGAGCTCCATTCCGACCACCGGGCCATCATCCATGCCTGTCATTCCCTTTTCGCCCGGAACGCTTTGTGATGCCCTCGTGCCCTTGAGCCGCTTGGGGTGACACGGCAGCGTCGCTGAAGCCCCGGTTCATCTCACACGACAAATTTATCGTTTTCTCAGGAGGATGGCAATTCCAATGGAGAGGGTGCTTGCGTTCCCGCACCTTGCTTCGCAACCCGCAGAAAACACGATGGTGTGTCTTGCAGGATCCGCATGCATCTTCACATGATAGATCGCATCGTTCCTCCATGCTCTTTCAATCCGGGCCATGAACGTGATCCTTTCGACCCTGGGAACTTACTGGAGTTTGCGGGCAGCAGGTCCCCGTTAGCGTCTCTCGTCTCCGGCTCCTCTTCGGCCAGATCGAGCGTGAATTCTTGGTTCTCGCCAGGTGGTGTGCTTGTTCATTCACCAGCAATTCAGATCTGGCTGTGTATCATCCATGCTGGACATAAAATCTTACCATCATCTCATCATCTCATTCAGCGACATAATCGTTGCTGGACCCAGTTCCATCCCATTGTCTTTGGATCCAACGCACGACATGATAAGCGGGATGCGGACTTGGCCTAAATTCTCACATTGCCTGTGGCGCAGTGAAAATATGGAGCTTCGTGCGCGATTGGATAACACTGCGCCGGGTGTGACAAGTACAATGCTGCGACGCTCCGAGACAGGATACAGAGGAGGTCCTCATCCAGTATCCGGCATGCGTCCCATGTTTGCGTTCAGACTTGTGTGTGACAGTCACTGCAGCCGTGGTAAGAGCGGAATTGCTGAAGTGCAATCTGATCAGGTGAGCCAGAACGTGAACATAATGTTGGTGCGCCCTCACCGTCGGGAGCAACAGCCGCTTCTACAAGCCAAGCAGCACAGATGCCGTCGCGAACCGACACTGAGCACCAAAATTTGATGCGGGACGATGCGCGAGGTAGGCGTGACTCGTGGAGGGTGCAGCGCGGTGCGCGGGGCAGTAGTGGGTCGTTGTCGTCGGTAGCGGGAAGCGACTCGGGGATGCAGAGGAACGGGGGGGATCACGAACAGTCGAGTGATTATGCATTTGGTCTGTCTCCCCTTGTGCACAGCAACTCGGAGTATCTGCAGGCTTCGCCGCCCTCCACGTCGCATGCGACGTCCCCGCAACAATCGCTTTCGCAGCAACTGGGCTCTGCAATCTCACGGGTGGACGCCCGCTCAACTGCTGCGGGGGTATCGGATTCACGCACGGCGGGAGCCCATCACCAAGATCAATTCGCCATGGAGTACGGGCACGGGCGGTTGCTGGAGGTGCCCTCTCCGGATGCACGGGGGCGGGAGAAACAAGAGGGCCGAGTGGAGGGTAGTTCTGCAGTGAGCCAGGGCTTGGCTGGAAGCGGCAGCGTTGGACAGAGCGCCGGCGGAGAGCGCTTTAGAGACCGACTTCGCCTGCGTGGTCGGCGCTTGGTCTCACGTGTCCGCGATTCTTCAACTGCGGTACAGAAGCGCACACGATTTCCCCATGAATTGCTGACTCCAGCGGCCAACGGATGAAAAGTGAGTCTGACCTAACCGTTTCGACGCCAGGTCACGCGTGTGTTTCGGTTGAGAGCGGACGAAGATTCGACAGCATGGAAATTGCGCATCGATCAGTGTAACACTCACAACGATGGTGTATGGAAGCTGGCCACAAGTGCTTGGGAGGGGCAGGTAGGTTGCTTGCTTGCTTCGGCATCGGCGGACCGGTCTGCAGTGATTTACTCGCCACAACACCGCCGAGAGCTTGGTGTTGCCACACATCGAGGTGCCGTCCTCTCAGCACGCTTTCATCCGAGTGAGCGCCTTCTTCTTACAGCCTCTGGAGACCGTTCGTGTGCAATATGGTGCGTTCCGGATGCATTTGGAGACGGGGAAGAAAGAGGTGACTCACCCGTGGGATTCGACACGAACGAGGACAACGGGCGAAGCGACGGCCGCCTGCCTGGCGGTGGCTCTTTCAGACTATCGCTGTCACCGCAGGGCGCGCCCGATCGCCGCCTGCTCCGGAACACTGCGACGCTTTGGGGGCACTTGCAGGCGGTTACTTGTGCAGACTGGCTTCATTCGGGTGGCCAAGTAGTTACTGCATCGGCCGACAAGACTGCAATGATTTTTGATGCGGCACGCGGAGCGTCTAAGCCGCTGCGCTCGATGGTGGGGCATGATGGCCCTCTAACTTGGGTTTCAGCATCGCGTACCAGGGGAATAATCCTGACAGCCTCCAAGGATTGCACTGCGCGGCTCTGGGACACGCGCTCATCGCGAGCAGACGCAGCCCAGCATGTCTTCCAAGGACACTCCAATACGGTTGGCGTGGCTGTGCTTGCACCGGATTGCGCTTTTGCCCTAACGGGGTCTGACGACGCCACTATCAAGATCTGGGACCTCCGGGCTGCTCGGACGCCCCTCCTGACTCTGAAGAGTGGGCGTCACGGCGTCCGCGACCTCGCCTTGGACCAGCGCGCGGGACTGATGGCAGCTGCTCTGGGGCATGGCACCACGCGCGTCTACACGCTAGATGGCGCCAAGGCGGGCGTGCTCTCGAGAGAGGGTGCAGTGCAGACGCCTCGCTTCACGTCAGCATGTGCCTTCGGCGGCGACGATGCAGAGTTTGGGCTATTTACCGCGGGCTTTGACCCAGGTCTGGTGCAGCTCTGGCAAGCACCATCTTGCTCGACTCACCCTCCAAACCCGACGGCTACGCTACAGGCGAGCGCACGCGGTGGCGATTCTGGGTCATTCATCGCCACTGAACCGTCTGAAATCTCGCCAACTTCCGGGTTAGACAGGCTAGATGCCGCATAACTCATGCACAGATTGAAGAAAAAATTAATAACGGGCGTGACCACAGAACTGTGTCGGTCAGCTTTCCGCCTTGCACTCTGGAAGGTCGTGCTGCAATGACAGGCAATATTCCCAGAAATGTATTTACAGCTCTACAACAGTTGATGCTCTTCTGCCCCTCGAGTCCCATCCCCCTCGAGTCCCATGCAAGTTCCCAAATCCATAAGCTCGCTTGGCAAAAACTCACACGACCCGCCATTGCAAAATGTTACCGAAAGTCCTAAAACCATGGCATCCACCAGCGATACATTTGCGCGAGGTTAGAAGGCGACACCGCTTCTGCTATCACCGCACGCACCTGTTCGGAGGTGTCAGAATATTCAGCCAGTTGCGGGTCCTGTGTTTGAGAACATCGCTTTCCCCCGACGCTTTCGCGCGGGGAACAACATGTGATTTGACCACGAGGAGAGATACCTGGCCGTCGACTGAGAGCACTTGAGAGATATCACGGCTGTTTGGGAAGCGCGTGACCTCGCCTCGTAGACGCCGCTCGCAGCGTGCCAGTTGCCGGTGGCCCTCATTCCCTTCCTTGCGAGCCCACTCAAGGAGGGGATCATGCGCGAACGTTTCAAGAACGTTCATCAGCGAGTCACGGTTCCCTCTCAAGACATTCATAGTGACAGCACAGAGGTTCGTGAAGCCGCCTTCGTGCCCAGAGACCCCCATCGGATCGACCATGTTGCGGGTAAGACGAAACGGCACCCGCTCAGGAACGGCAAGCGACTCGCCCTTGTTAAAAAGACAAGAAAAGTCGACGTGCACGCAGTCCCCTGTCGTCGAATCAAAGAGGATATTTTCTGCGTGGCGGTCTCCAAGGCCCACCACAAAGCCAACCATGCTCCACACCGCTGTCGTGCGCGTGTAGTTGTTCCGCGCAGCAATCCAAGACGACGGCTCCGGAAAGTGATCTAGAAACCTGCAGGTCGATACGATACGTGAGCATCAGACTCAGATTGCGTAATGCGAGCAGTGCCCCGCAAAGTTCGGGCTCGCAGGGTACCAGCGATGAAACACAGGCGGGAAATCGACAATGATCTTCTCATACAGCTCGAGAAGATCGAGCTTCCCTTTGGGTTTAAGTTCACGTTGGTACAATTCTTGGATTCGCCCGGTCTTGATCCACGCTGCCAGCCCAGCGTGTCGTTTGAGTCAAGATCAAAGTATACAAGACCCTACCCTGACATGCTTCCTAGGATTGGATACAGAAAATCATCACCTGGTCCCTTATCGTTGATGTAGTACTCCTGCAGTATGTTACGAAGCACCATAGTATCATTGACCCACTGAATCATGCCGGTGCTCTCGTTTAGCGGAATGACGGAGAAAGTGCGAATGTAGAGATTACGCCGGCGCGCGTCCGCATCCTTTGCAAGAAGTCGGTTGATAACCTGTTTCACGAAAGAGTGTACAGTTAAGACGTGTTAGGATTAACACATTTGTGTAGGAAACGGTTGGGCCAGCTTGCTTCAGGAACGTGAGGTCCAGACCGAGTTAAAGTCCATCATTCGCGAGTCTTTGCGAAGGTCGTCCTTTGGCTTGCAGAGAAATTTGTACTGCAACGGGCCCGGCACCATCAGGGTCACTATGAGCAATCTGGGATAACAATATGCGACACGCGGGGAATTTATGACCTGTTTGCCATCAGATCCTATGATACGGATTACAACCGGTGACATCAGTGAGGCCATCACGTCGATCTTGTCGCCAAATGCCTGAATTGTTACCGCAGTGTCTGGAAATGGGTTGTGGCCCGACTCTGAAAGTCCGCTAGATGGAAATGCTGGTGTCAACATCGCCTGAATCGGAACTAGGACGGAAGAGCGTGGCGCCATTTCATAGAGCGCTCGACAATCCCCACGCATGGTGAGCGTTTTCTTTTTCCCCTGAGGATTACCCGTCTTCGTAGTGATGTTGCACACCTTCATGAGCTCACTAACGATTCCTGGTGAACCCTCACTTCCAAGAAATTCTTTGGCCGCATCGCGCCAAGCGCGATTGTCTGGCGTAATCTTGTACACAAGCTCGAGAATCTGCTTCGCAGGCTTGGAACGGGCTGATTGTGTGGACTTGATAACGGCCACAAAAGCCCAAAGAGCTTCCTTTGGATGTTTCGAAAGCACTTGCGCGATGATTTGCTTGAGGCACTCGAGCACGCGTGGCTCGGGATGACAGATGCGAGAAACGAGCTGCGGGAAGACCGAGAGCCAAGTGTAAGAAGGAACCTCTTTGCTCATTCTGCGAACAGCCATGTTCAGCTTCTCTTTGATGTCCGTGCTGACCTTGTCATTCGTGCTATTCTCGAACCACAGCGTCAGCAGACGAGGCAGTGACTGAAAGATGTGTTTATGCCCAACTTTGAGACTGTCAGCATAGTGCTTCACAATGTTGGGAAGAAATTGCACAAGCTTCACGTTTGTCACTACGCTTCCATTCCCCTTGTCACTGCTCGGATCTCTTACCTCGTAACGTGAGCGTCCGCCTCGGTCCGGAAAGACCAGCGTATCATAGAATTGACCAAGTACAAATTGAACCTTTTCGCTGCCTGTGTGCTGTGGGGCAGCCATCGCATCTCTTTTGAATTCCTCAATAACTTCCAACGTCGGATGCAATCCCGTCTCCTGCACCCAAGTCCAGTACCGAACCAGAGTCTTGACGTACATCTGCGGATTGGCAACTACCGAGACCTGTGCAGTGCCCGACGCCATGGCTGTGCTCTTCACTTCTTCAATGTACTCCCTGAGCAGCCTCAACGCGTCGTGCCGCTCCGCCGAAACAGCCCACATGAGCTTTGCACGCTCAAGATGAGCCATGCTTGCCCCAAATCTTTCGGCTTGCATTATAGCGCTCTGTGCGGTTGCATCATGCCCTGCCTTGCGTGCCGCACGTGCAAAATCTGCCCACGATGCGCCAACTTCATCATCCTGATGCAAGATTGCCAGAATATTTCGACGCACCGCCAGAAGCGGTTCTCTCGCCATCAAATGCGGCGCCGTTGCGCGCAGCCGTAAGGGCCATTCGTCACGAATCTGAGCGAGAGCCGAGGAAGCCTCTGACGATTCGGGATCAAATGCGACCTGCCATGTGGCTGCTCAGGACATGTCCAAACAGTGCAGCAGAAAAGTGTGAGAGAAATCAGTCGGGTAGGGCGGGTTGGGAGAAGGCTTGGCACCGTAGCCGCGCGGTCGAGCTCATGAAGAATGTGGAGCCGTAGAAGAAGCGGATACGCACGCTGGTAGGACTCCATTGAAGCCGCAGCTAGAGGCTCCAGCACTGACTGACGCGCCTTCTTCAGAACTTTTTGCCAGGCTGGGCGCTCGCGGTTTTCGTCACGCAACGAGAGGAGTAGCTGCGAGACGTGATTCTCGAAAGGGACCTTTCCGCCAAAGTCATTGTGCGTCTCTGCCGCTTGAAGATACTCCTTCTGAAGGTCCCAGCGTCCGAGCCTCCACGCGGCTTGAATCCCTTGTGCGCGGAAGTTGGCCGACTCCCGTTCGTACCTGGCGATGCCCCCATCTGCGTGGGTGAGCATGGACTGTAGGTGCCCCAGGTTGCGGAAACAGCGTAGCAGCCCAAAGTGATTCCGAAGCCCACTCTGCGCCTGCTGCAGCGCTTGTTCGTAGCAAGCAAGGGCCTTTGTCCAGTCACCCGCTATTTCAGCATCAAGAATATGCTCTTCAAGAGAGGTCTGCACACGAAGATGTGCAATGCCCATCAGACCATCCGCATCATCTAATCCCGCGTAGATTCTTTGAAATAGCTCCACGGTCCCCTGGTCGCATCGTTCGTGCAGCAGCGGTGGCACCCGCGTCACATACTCCCCACTGGTGTGGCGCGTTCGTGTGGCAGCACTTGCACTGCCCGAAGAAACACCTGCAGGTTCTCCGCGCTTCCACCGCTCCCGGACAGCAGTCTCAAGATAAAGCAACGCGCGATCGTAGGCCGCGCATCGATAAGAAGTTTCAGCCACTACCCTGCGTGGCACCTCGGAAAGAAATGCTCCCACTCGCCGCTCCTGCTCGACGAGCACCGCCTCTGATTGACAGCCCCCACTCGCATAATCTTTGCTCCTTTCCGACCTGCGAAGCCGCAGCTTTGCAGCCTCATGCCAGCGAGAAAGTGCGTCAATTAGTGCAAACACTGTCTGCGTGATGCTTGTTGCTGTTTCTCCGGTTTCCTCGGTAGACACTGCACTTGAAAACATGCGGGTGATGGTGTACTTAGCCTCTTCTTGTATAGGTTTTGAGAACGGCGTCTCGATTCCGACCACACCAACTGTGTCGGCCTGCAGGATACCTCGTTTTTCACCACCTATCTGCAGGGATAGGTCAGTCATGTCGCTAAGTTTCCAAGCGACCGACGTGTGTGCAGAAGCTGCAAGTACTAGAGAACACTCGTTCACGACGCATGTCACAACACCCTCTTGGACAACATCTTCCAGCACCCGCGCATCCTCCAAGACACACAGCAGCTCCTTTCGTATCTGAGCACAGTGCTCGCGATCTCCGTGCGTGACAATGTTGAAGACTAGGTGTGGCAACAGAAATTGAGAAATGATCGTGTCTTTGCTGATCATCGGTCGCACACGCTTCAGCATTTCTCCACGAGAACCCTCGCACTTGTCGATCAGATCACGCACAAATGTTTTGATCCAACTTTCAAAACGCATCTGGGGTTGAAATATAGGATATTGCGTAGATTTTGAGTCTTCGTTGAACGTCAGCGAGCCCGAAAGAAATGGCCTGATAACTTGCTGCACATCTTTCGGAAATTTTTCCCAATTTTCCTGACCACGACGATCAGGGAAACTTGTCGTGATCGATCGTTGTAATACACTGCGATTGAGATCACCCCCACCAGGATGCTGAGATGTGGCGTGCTGAGTCGTGCGACCCATTTTGGCGGGCGACTCGTTATGGCTTGAGAGCTTGCAACCAAGAAAATCGAGTAGACACTGGATCACAAGCTGTGCACGCTCGACCGTTCCAAGCGTGCTCCGCGCAACAGACGCTGAGCGGCGGTTTTTGTCGGCCTTATCACCACCAGAGCGAACAACCTTGACAAGGTGCTTCACGACGATTTCAATGGCAAGAGAATCGTCAGACTGATCACCGATAGGTTCTTTCTCACGCACAATCTGGCCGATCCGCTCAGGATCGATTGCTCCAATACGTCCAAGGCAGTCAGCTGCTTGCATGCGAACATGAAGCGCACCGATCGAGCAGCGCCGCAGAAGTAGTGACACAAGCTCTTGCATCTTGTCGGGGCTCCCCCTCAGGTCCCCTTCGCTGGAGTCTTCTCGCGAAAAGACACGAGCAAACTCTGCAGAGAAAACTGTAAGATTACTCTTCAATTCTTTGAGTGCGTAAGTTTGGACAGTCTCGTCGTCACTACTGATTCCACGGAGATGGCGAGCAATGAGGGGAGCCAGCAAAGTCGAACGCTTTTCCTCGCGCCTCAACACTTGCAGAATATCACGTAGACACTCAGCTGACGAGTACTCATACACCGGGATACCCTGCAGCTCCTCTGCGAGTTGATCTGACCATTCGATAAGTAGTCGCTGAAGCGGGAGGACTACATTGTCTGGATAGACTTCGGCAAGAGCAAAGAGATTCACAACGACTTGAGTGAGGCTTGCGCGTAGCTGGACGCTGTTTGGGCCTGCAGTGCAGATGAGCACATCCCACACCTCGCAGGCAAGTTGCTGCAGGCCAACAATTGACTGTGCAGCTTTCATAGCCGACACGATTGTGGGGAAGAAGTCGTCCGTGTACCGCCCAAGCATTGGAATAGTGAGCTTCAGAATCCACATGAACATTTTCTGGTAAGGTGTCGCAGGAGACTTGTTATCAACCGAAAAGTATTCATAGGTGAGCTTCTGCAAAAGGAACGTATAGAAGTCTTTGTTCCCACTGTCGTGTAATTCTTGAATAAGAGCAGCACCCACGCGCGTCTTGCCCGGCCGGTCGGGTTTGTCTCTAGCTGTGACAAAGTAGTCGACCACGCGGCGAAATGCAGCCTGCCCTCGCTCGAGGTCAGGCCCGATTTCCGAGTTTGGTAAATAGCAGCAGTCTTGAAGGACAGCCAGGAGCACTCGTTTGCGAACCTCCCTTTGCACGTCGCCTGGTCCCAGAGCGAGACTGCGAAGCGTCTCGCCTCTTGTCTCTTGTTTTACCATTCTGTCAACTGAATCCCAAGCATTGGAGCAATCGTCTGGTGAAAGAGTAAAGAGTAGGTGATGTATCAAGCGATCTGCATTGTCGACGATTAGCTCGACAATGATATCTTTCCCATCTTTCCCATAAGATATCTTTCCCATACGTTTACATGCTGCATTTATCACCTCCGCGTTGCCCTCAACCATCAACTGTGGCAGCAAATATGTCACAGTCTCCTTGAGTACATGATCTACTGTCTCTTCCTCCAAGAAGAGCACCACGAAGGCTGAGACAAGGTCCGGGTTTTGCGAATACTGGCGAACCAAAGTTTCAAGAAGCAACAAACGGTGTTCCTGGATAAGTTCGACAAGGCTGCTTCCACGAGCGCGAGCGACTAGCATCAGTGCCGTACGCGCGAATGTAGACATGCGAGAGGCGCCATTGACGAGACAATTCACAGCCAGACCAACCAGGTCTTGGACTACCATATCCTCAAGCGTCGAGCCGGCTGCAGCACGGCCTTGCGTAGCGCAGTGTACAGCACCTACAAAACCACATAGCTCGATGCATCCTGCCATGATGCCCTCATCGGACGGATGTATCCGCGCTACGTTTTCGCGCACAACGAAGATGAGCGCTTCTGCTCCTGAAGTGTCCGGTGAACTTGCCTGAAGAAGCGCAGTGGTGCCACCGTACCCGCTGGCAAGGCTTCCGAGCACAGCAGCTGCCGATGACCGCACACTCGAAGTCGTGCTGGAGCTCATCACGACTTCTATGCAAGTTGTGTAAAGCCATTCGCAGCAAGAGATCACACGCGCTGAAACATGTGCGAGGATTATCGGCAGCGCCCTTAATGCTGCCGCAGCAAGGTCCATATCTCTGGTTTCGCTGAGAGCTGACTGAAGCATCGTGCATATCGTCTGAAGGATCTCCGCCGCTGGCTGGATACCTCGACCTGTCGTGACACTTCGATCGGTTGTTGATTCCGGCAACACAGCCCCGAAGATTTCTTGTGCGTGACAACAGAGAATCGTGGGGCGTCGTCGCATCAACATCGACACCTCCGTTGCTGAATCCTGGCCTTCATCGCCGGCACCTTTCTCCATCTCGCAGTGCCCGCCGATGCTGTGGCAAAACCGTTGTGCAACATCGAAAGGTGCTTCCATCTGCGAGGCATCACCTGGTAGTACCTTTCCATGCTGACAAGAGCAGAGTACGCACGTTAAGCTTGCAATCGCACCTGGAAGGTTCAACGCAACGGCCAGATGTGCTTTTGACGCAAGCTGCACCAAAGCCGTCATCCACTGAGCCGACGACCTTTGTGCAGGGCGAAAGTGAGCAACAAAAATGGGAAGCTCAGCTACAGCGTGAGCGCAGATCAACACATCTGAGCTCCCCAGGCATTGCTGAAACATTTCAAGAGCAGACTTCGGAATCGCTTCGCTCTTTAAGCTGCCCAGCATCTCAAGGGCAGCGATGACTGCACGCCGCGCGTCCTCATCACCCCCTGTCTGCACAGACTGCTGCAAAGCTTCAATGCCTTTGTTCACGACGTGTTCGAGCCCTGTAACATCGATCGCGATTGGCATGGCCTGTGAAAGCGTACGAACGAGCACGAAAAAGTCCTCGAGGAGATGCTCCTTCATCAGTATTTGCATCGAGTTGCCTAAAGTAGCCACGTGCCCTTCCAGTACTCGCCATACCTGCCGAACGGAATATCGTTGCTTCGTTAAAACTTGAAGCGTTCATGTCCCACAACAAATGTGCGACAAATCCGAGTCATTTCAGGAACCGGGAAGCACCGCTTCGTGCACTGTCGAGTCAAGCATCAGCACAAGGGTTTGCAAACTAGAGAGTTCTACTCTGAGCCGCACTGCACGGTCAATGTCGCGTATGCCTGCTGCACGAACATCGCCTATAAACTGCACAAATTGGAAGGCAAGAAGATTCGCTGCGCTCTCGCATGTCCCGTTCGACCCTCTCTCCCAAGCACCGAATCCCCGATGCGCATCAGCGCTCTGACCCTGCCATGGAGCAGGATTCAACATGGTGGCAAATTACATTGCAATATTTCTAGGCGTGAGCGGGGCACTAAGACCGACGGACTGTAGCTTGCTCCCTGAGCGTTGCCAGTCTGGCGCTTCGCGGGAAGTGCACCCTGTGCCTCCCACCACTCACGTGCCCTCTTCCGCTGCGAAATGGACAAACTGACCGATCCCTCAACCGAAAGGCCCGGAGCTTCTTTTTGGTTTTCAACGACGTACTTGTCTGAGAAGTCATCTCCATGGACAAATAGGTCGAGTATTGCCTGTGCGTGCGTGGGAGACTTCCGCAGCAGCACCAATGCCGCACGCCCAAGGCGTACCAGAGAAAGGCGAAGATCCTTGTCGTGTAGGAGCGGGGCCAATCGTAGCAGGGCTGGCGCCTGACCGGGAGATGCCTGTACAGTGGTTTCGAGCACGCGGCAGAGTGCTGCTCTCACGACGGGCGTGGCGCTGGGATGTGTGATGAGAACAAAGAGGGCTGGGAGAAGCTCCTCCGCGAGGGCCCGAATGCAGCGTGTAGTGAGTGCTGGGAACCCCATCTCGAAACAAAGAGCGAGGCTGCGATCAAAGGCAGCGCTAGTCTGCTCATCCTGCTGAAGTCAACATACTGATTCAATCGTGTGGTCGAAAGATACACCAATTAATACAAAGAGCGAGGGCCCTTTGTGCACAAGCAACTTTAGTGGAATGGGTCCGCAACGGAGAGCAGGGCACTGACCTGATGTGCCCTTCGGCGAATTGCAGCGATAAGAGTGTCACCGATGGAGTCTTCTTGCATCACAGGTGGGGGAAACTACGGGTGCGTGACTCAATGAGCGCACATCGAGAGGTATGACCAATATCGCAAGCCCGAGCACCTGTGCCGCGAGGGGCTAGCTGCAAAACTGCGCCTTCACGTAAATTGCTGCAACTAGTGGGCACACCTGCTGGAAAAGTGTCGAAAGAAGCGTCACAGAAGTTTCGCGAAATTCACTGTCCCCGTCAAGCTGAGCGCATAGCAGCTCCCACAAACGAGATGACCTGCAGTTGGCCCGGAACAACATGACGCTCTCCACGGTACCGGTGATTTTTGTGGGGCAGTAATACCTGAACGAATCCTGGAAGAAATGTGCTGCTGCACCAACGAAACGCATGACAATCCGCGCCATGGCCGTGTGGATCAGGACGCACTGGTCAAGCCCGGACAAATCGACTGTGCAAATCTCTAGTCCTGCGTCCTCTTGCGAAGCAAGTTCGTGAAAGCTAGCGAAACATGGCGTCTTAGCAGCCATGTCAGAAGTTGAATTGACATGAGAGGCGACATCCGAGAGGAGCACAAGGCAGTCGTCAAGAAGAACGCGTGCGGCCCAGATATCCTTGGTGAGAAGCAACAGTAGCAGCGCATCGAGTGCCTCCATCATGCTCTCATGCGTCGCTTTAAGCGAAGGAACAGCCAAAGCAGGAAATAGTACAAATAGGCATGGTGCGACTCCTACTACTTCGCCGTGCTCGTACACGACGGGCCAGGTTTCCGATAGCATCTTGACGCACTGCAGGAGGGTCTTGCAGGACTCAACATCCCCGTCGCTGAAAGCCGCGAGGTGTAACGCCAGAACTGCGATCGGATCTGGTATCAGAAACCATTTCGCAAACCAGGGACAGGCGGCGTAAACTAGGGGACCGGCGACAGCAGGATCCGCTGACCTCGCGGAAGTATGTTTCTCATCTCCGTTGCGGTTCGTTCGAGCTCTTGATCCCCCGAGTCGGACTCCTCAAGTCGCTGAAGGAGCGCTAGCACAGCACCAAGCGAGCTCTCGGATGCAACCATTCTGCCCAGTTGCACGAAGCCAGCGCTCGTCCTCCTGGCCGCAGCCACAGCGCTCACCTTGTTCGCTGCTCCCCTGCGCAGCCAGACACAAGGGGCATATCCCACCGAATTCGGCGCTAGCCAGCGGCGAGAGCGCCCTCTTCAAGCCACGGCCACCACTTGTGACCCACGCTCGTACAATCTATGCCAACTTCAGATCAACTGGCGCCGCAGCTGCTGGATCCCGCCCCACGCGAGTGGGGTGGAAGGACGAAATTCCCGGGAAACGAAAAGGGAACGTTCGAGAGTGCGAAACTTGACTTTTGAAAGTATACATTCGAGTGCGCCCCATTGCACAGATGAATGGAACAAGAGGCGCGCTCGCTCGCGCGTCGGCGGTCTTTTCCGCCATCGTCGCCCTTGGCCTGATGCCCATCGTCCCTGCAGTAGGCCGGCAATTTGAGATACCTGGGGCTGTACCCGGGCGGGCAGTTAGGCTCCGCGCTGCGGGGATGGCGCTATGCACAGCGCCAGTTCTTGAGCTGCGCGGTGGCGGGGGGGTGCATCTCCCAACAGTCGCGTGGTCTCAGCGCCAGAACACCCTCATGCTCAAGATTGAGGTTCCGGCGGGGGTCAAGTGCTCAGCTGACAACATCAAGGTCGGAGAGCAGTCTGTAGCCTGGCATGAAGCTGAGATTGGCCTTGACCTGTCACTGTTCCAGAAGCTCGACGAGGCCTCCATCAAAGTGCACTCTGACGGGTCTGCAGCGCCCAAACAACCCACCTTCTAATGTTTTGGACGATAGCCCCGACTCTTTGCCTTGACCCTGTTTTGTTTCCGTCCTTCCGGTAGCATTTTGCGCACCTGGGCGGGAGGTCACCACGGTGTCTGACCTCTTTCTTGAGCCCCGGCGCAGCGGGCGCGTCGTGACGGTGACCGCAAACAAGGCGGCTGAAGAATGGTGGGACAAACTGACAGACGGACCGAAGCCCCATAATGTCAAGGTCGACTGGGCGTCGTGGAAGGACGAGGACGAAGGTGTGCGCTCTGCCGGCGTCCCGCTGAAAGAGTTTTGCGCTCTCCGAGCTTCTTGATCGATGCCCTTATTTTCCTGATATCTATGCCCTGAATTGGTGTCTTGCATGCAGAGGATGAAAAGCCCGGGGCACTTCCTGGCATGGATGGCATGCCTGGTATTGGCGACGACGGTTTCAATTTTGACGACATGGTACACGAAGCCCCCGGGATTGCTGAGTTACCGAACGGCGCCTCAAATCCAAGACGTCGCTGCTTCGCGCACGGATCCTTGCAGTGTGCATCTAAAAGCATCGCTGCTGGTGCCTGCCTCTCCTGATTTTGCTGTCGGGGGCAGGACATGGACAAGGACCTTCCAGAGGAGCCGGCTCCTGGCGAGGAGGGCGACGCCCCTGCGGTTAGTGCGGCGCACCAGTTGCACACCTACCGGCCTTAAGCTGAAGCGAGCCTGGTCCTTGTCAGGCAATGGATGAGGAAATCGACACTGAGGCGCGGCAAGCCTCCGGAGACGAGGGGGACACCATGGCGGACTCGTGATGCGGTGCGCACTTTTCACACGGACGAGTTGGTTCGCCAGTGTGTGTCAAGACTCACTTTGTTGCTGCCCACGCATTCCGGTATGGGGAAGGGTTATGGCTCATGGCCAGGGGCGTTAACGCGGCTTTAATCTTTTTCAAAATGACAGCCTTACGGCCCCGCGACAACGGTATCTTTGAACGCGCAAGCATAGCTCCGGCCTGCGCGAATCAACACATCCTGGGTGATCTTCTCAAGTCTGCACGACACGTGCACACTTAGTTGTAGCGGCCGGCAGCCTCATCGATCGGGTGCGACTCGCCGCCCGCGAGCGAGCCGAAGCTAGCGCCCTTGCCCTCGCCGGTGGTGTCGTCAGCAGCGGCAGCCTCCTGCTCAGTTGCACCCCTCGTCAACGCAACGTCCAGGCCGATGGGAAGAAGCACAGTGTATGAGTTCTGCAACATCCAAATCAGTGTGCATGTTTCGCACTACAAAAGCGTTCGGCGGACTGACCTTGGACGGGAGTTGCTTCGCGATTGAGAGGTACGCGCTCTCGGCGTCCTCGGCCTGGTCTTCATCCTGGGTCACCTGTACAGCACGAAGCACGTTACACAAGCACCCGTAGCGGGCCCTTCAACAGGTATGTCAGGTCTCGAACAGCTAGAGCCAATACGGATCCACGCGCAAGCTTGATGTGGGCACCTTACCCCCTCGGCTGAGCCAAGGTCACCCTCGTCAAGGCCTTCATCCTCGTCATCGCCCTTGGCCTTGGGCTTCTCAGGCGTCTTCCCCTGAACATTGGATGGCCAGGAATCAGTGCAATGTTTATGCTGTGCCAATATCTGCGTAAACGAGGCCAACAGCAACCACGAATTGCCGGTGTCCCCACAGTAATTGTGACGCGCTGCACGCAACCGGCTTTGCGCATCTTGGGCTTCTTAGCATTTACCATGGCGTAAGCCGCCAAAGTCTTCGACTCCTTGCCCTGCTCGGCCTCAGCCTTCTTCACCTCGTCGATGATGAGCGGGTTCACCGGAAGCGGCTCCACCTTGTAGTCGTAGTCGCCAACCGAATCAGCGGCATCCTGCATCACCTTGTGATCCGCCTCCTCACCAGAACCCCACGCGAGCTTTTGCATGGACATGACGCCCGCGCCCTGGTGCCAAGCACCGTGCTGCACGATGGCGACGACTGCGACAAGGCCGAGGATCACGACGGGAACCGTAAGCATGACCTGCCAAGTTCACGCATGAACACCATGACGCGCCAGCTCTTTGATCGCACAAGTATGCAGGCACTGACATTGTGTGCGGATCGCTATGAAGAAATACAAAAACTGCGGATCAGACTGCACGCTAGGCGCTTAGAACCCGCTCGCACGTCCTCGGCCCTTCTGCCGCGGCTGGACATAGGGGCAGACCTGCTTGGCGCGCGACTGGGTGTGGGGCCTCCGCGGGAGGAGGACCTCGAACGTGCCGTGATTCTGTCAAGAAATCGGTGGCGGTCAGTTGGTACAGTGATCGCATCTGTCCGGTGCTGCGGCTACACGCCTCCTCACAAGACGGGAAGCTCGCCTGCATCATGGCGACGGAATTAGAAAGCTAGACCGACTGTTCAGGCCCAAATCGGGGGTGATCCAATTCGGTCAACGACATAAAAAGTTGATGATGTTTGAAAAGTTAAAAGGTTCATAACCTAGTCGTTCGCGACGTCACTGCGGAGTCGGCGCTGGGGGGTGGCTCGAAGGTGAGCTCGGTTGGGAAGATGGGGAATGCGGTCAGTGGATGTTGCCAGACAGTTTGTGATAGCTCGGATGGCGCGCCCCCACCCTGGTTGTCTAAGTCGTCAACTGACGAGCTCGGCGACGCTATTGACCGCAAGTTTCCTAGGCGACGGGGCATGGGGGCAGGAGCGACGGCGGCTGCTTCCGCAGATGCGGCTTGCCAGCCCGGTTTCATAGAAAAATTCCATCACGGCGGTGGGGTCTTCCTTTTCCGCGTCACCGAAGAGGGACTGGTCGTCACCGAGGAGACGCAAGTGCCTGAAGGCACCAACTCGCGCGGAGACAGGTTCGCAGAGGTCCTTGGCTGCCTCGATCGCTGCTACATCGTGTGTCATGAGGTTCCCATTGATCACCACACCGTGAACGAAGTGTTTAGGCTTTTTGTTGGTGCAAATTCGATGTTTGCAGCTCCGTAATAGATGCCTCGCTCGCACGATTCAAAGATCCCAATTGGAAAGTAGTGCGGCGACATGCAGGACAAAAAGCAGCACTGACTGGCGCTTATTTCCGCTTTTGGTGAACAGAATGAGTGGGAGGTATGGCGTTCTGCTCGGTTGATCGCCGGCGGAGGAAGTGTTGTCTTTTCTGAGTCCCAGGCATCTTGACCTCCCAACCACCTGGCGCTGGGAACTCCCCATAGCACACCTCGCACGAGCGGCTGCGTAACGAGGCGTCACGCGGGCACAGTTGCGGGAGCTCCGGGACGGGGATCCTGGCGTGGAGGCGGACAGGCACCTGGTGCTGGAGCTGGACCTTGCGCCTGCCACCGCCAGCGTCCAGGACAGGGGACAGCTCGTGCTGCGCAGCGCGGTGCACCTTTCCGCCGTTCGGACCGCCTACCGCGCGCGTGATTTTCACTTGCACGAGAATGGAGCTGCCGGGCTCACTTCCCACAGGCATGTCGGCCGCGCGTGCACGCGTGTGGATGGGCGAGACGCAAGCGCGCAAGCGACTGGGGGCGAGGGTGGTGCTGGTGCACGTCGTGAGTGGGCGAACAGGGCAGGCAGGGAAGCGGACGAGGAGAGTGGGGCGCGAGAAGAGACACGACCAGCCACAGCAGAGTGCGTGCGCTTTGAGGAGTACGCGTGGCTGGCGGACGACTTTGATGACCTCCTCTCCCGGCGGCGAGCCGCGGACAGCGTTCAGCGCGCACGACTTGGCTCCGTCCACGAGCGCGGCGGAGCAGCAGACGACGGGATCATCTCCGCCCGTGATGGCGACGCGTGCGCCTTGAGCCCAGGGAGGAGCAGATGGGCTGGAGGCGGAAGCCTGGGGCCACCGGCGCGGGGCTCCACGTGGCGTCCTCCACTCACCACCTATCCGGACGTGACGCGGCGGACGCACGTAGCGCCATAGCACAGCGGCGTGCTGCTTCGGTACACGCCGCGCAAGAAGTCCTGATAGGCTCGTGCTGTCTGTCTTCGGACGCAGCATCAGCTGTGGTTGCACCCGGCCGACCGCAAACGCACGCCACGCACATGCCACGTGCGCACGCTCACTACCCCGCACGCCCCATGACCTGCTACTCAGGTGGCCGGAGAAGCATCTGAGTTGCAACGCCATCCCTGCGGATCAGACGTGGAGGTGTCAGGGAACCCCCAAGGGGCTAGGCCCAGAATCGGGCGGACGGGTCGAGTGGAAACCCCCTGCAGCAGGGCTCCCGGGCGCATGTGAGTCAGGTAGCGGGGAGTCTCACCATACGGCCGAGAAGGTGAATGCGCAGACGCCGAAGGTCGCCATACCGAGGCTCACCAGAACAGCCAGCAGCATCGAGTTGTTCTGCGCCCAATGCTCTGCTGGTCCCTGCTCTGCAGCGCCTTCGGCGCCGTCGGAGAGAGCAACGACTACTGCCCACATGGCGCTACCGAAGAGCGCCCCACCCGCCACTCCGTACTTCGCGTGCTGTAGCGGCCTGTGCATCTTCGCCATGAAGCTTGCCTGCCAGACATCATGGCGAGGTATTCAGGCGCTGTGGGAGTCTGGTAAACACGCGCGATGCAGGCGGGCCTGCTGGCATGGACCTGTAGATCGACGGGAGCAGATTGCTGCGCATCAGGGTCATCCAGGAGACCCATGAAGTGCACTGCAAGACAAATTGTGGCGACAGTCATCGGCACAGCCCACCGCCGCTTGAACACCTCGCCAACCGCGCGCATCGTCAGCGGGTTGGGTAACTCAGCCCCCGCGTCTGCATCCCCAGCTGATCCGGCTGTCGCTTGCTGGCCATTCCTGCCCACTACAGCCTGCCCCCTCTGACGCAGCTCTGGCATGCTCGTGCGCTTGCCCAACACGCCCCTGAAAACGGCGCCAGACTGACTCGTCTCGCTGCGGCACGAAAAGTGGACCTCGAATTTGAGGTCAAAACTGCGCTGGTGCTCGGGGGTGGCATGCCGGAGCACGCCGCTTGAATGCCACAGCATTTCACCCACCGCAAGTCTTGATAAAGGCCGTGCCATGTCTTCCCTTGGCGAGGATCCGCCCGCGGGTTTCACTACACGCTGCCTGGCGTGCTGCCTCGGCCTGTCCAGCGGCGGAGCCAAGAGTGGTAAGCCCAGAGAAGGCGAAGGGATGGGACAGGGCCGGCGTGATGGCAAAGACAGAGGTGTTCCAGAACAACTGCGGGTGCAGCCCGCAGGCCCACCTCCGCCCATCCCGCCGGCAGAGCGCTGCGTGGTTGAGGGCCCAGGGCTCGCGGAGGTTGGCGGCTTCGCTGGAGAGAGCACGTACTTCGCTGTCGCATGTTTCCGAGAGGGAGGCGACGAGCTCGACAACTTCGTGGTGTCCAATCTCATTGTCGAAGTCACCGGGCCGGCCACACTGGTGCCGACCATCTCGAAGAGCGGAACGGGCGCAAAGGTTTCCTACACCGCTCGAAAGGCCGGCAGCTATAGCGTCGCGGTTTCGTACTTTTCGGATCCTGTGCCTGGGTCGCCGTTTATCGTGGGCATTCTGCCAGGCAAGATCGACGGTGAGCGCTCCTCTGTTGAGCATCCTTCCGGGCTTGCCCAAGGCGTGATGGTCACGTCACTCTTCATGGAGAGGCGCGTCAAGGTGATCTCGCGTGACAACTGCGACAATGAGCGGAGCACCGGCGGGCTTCTTCGTGGGTTCCGCATCGCAACAGAGCTGATTGCTGACGAGGTGGAGGAGGACGCAATGGGCTCGCGGACGCAAAACGAGGACCGCGCGTGGCGCCTGGCGCGGGAGCGCCCTGACCGAGCTGGCCCGCTGCGCAAGCGCCGCTTTGGCGGGCTGCTCTCCGGTTGGGAGGCGTGCCACTTCTGCCTCGCAGGCGACGCTCTCTTCTACGCTGCGTCACCCGCGGACGCCCAGCCGCGCGGCGTGCTGTACCTCGACGGCGCGCGCGCGCGCGACCTCGGCGGCGGCGGATTCGAGGTGTTTGCGCCGCTCGCCTACTCGCGCGCCAATCTCGTCAAGGAGAAACAGGTCAACCGCGTGTTCACGCTGCGTGCAGACAACCCGCGTGCTTCAGCCGAGTGGGTTGCGGCGATCCAGAGTGCCAAGCCGCTCAGCGAGGTGAGTCCAGCGCTCCAACCTCCCTGACCGCGCTCCGCGGCTCGGCGCACGGCCCGCCGATGCCCGCGCCGTGACGGCTCCGCGTGCTTTGGGGCAGGGAGAGCTGCTTCAGGAGCGGGATGGCCACGCGGCGGGGCGGGGTTTCGACGCAGGCGAAATCGAAGCGCTGCGCACAAAGATAGCGCAGGCAGCTGCAGGCAGCGCGGTGAACCAGGTCCGTGAGCCACCGAGGTCCAAGCTACAGCGTGGCGCGCACGGCGGGAGCGCTGAGGGGCGCGAGGCGGCAGGTTGCGTGGGAAAACGACACATCGCTTGACCCGCCTGCAGGGGCGGAATTGGAGGAGGTGCGGGTGGAGGTTACAGGCGGGGACGGCGAGGCGGGGGTCGCCGGAGGCAGCGCTGGTGGCGGCTGCGGCACTGAGACGGGTCTCACGAGCAAGCAGGCGCAAGTGCAGGCTACCATGCGAAACCCTTCGCTGACACCGCAGGAGCGCCAGGCGAGAATACAGGAAATCATGCGGCAGCCGAATCTGCCGCCGCCGGGGGCAGGCGGCGCGGAATGGGGCTGCGCGGGCGCGGAATCGAAGCAGGCTCGAGTCGCAGCTCTGATGCGGGACACAAGCCTCACGGCGAAGGAGCGACAGTCACGCATTCAGGCCGTGATGCACGAAGAGGCACTCGCCTCTGCCGCTCCAGACAGTGACAGGACACTCCGGGAGCAGCAGCAGCGGGTTGCGGCCATGCTGGCGCAGGGAAAGGGGCGGCTCGGAGAAAAGTGGGACAGCGCGGTTGAGGGCGGCGACGCGGCGGGGGACAGGACGGTGGAGGTGCGGGTCGTAGTTTCGGCGAGCGAGGGAATCGGCGCGGGGCAAGATGAGACGATCCCGCTGGGGGTGATGCCCGCGACGGCGACGGCGCGTGAGGTGAAGGCTGCCGCGACCTTTGGGGTCCAACAGCTCGGGCTGGGCGGCGCAGACGGCGCGCGCTTCGCGCCGGACCGCACGCGGCTTGTGGTCGCCGCGAGCGGGCAGGTGTTGGAGGATGAGGACCGCGCGCTTGCGCGCGTCGCGCCGCACGATCCGGCGCTCGCGTTGCTACTCGTGCCGCGCGAGCTCCAGGCCGCCGTCCTGAGCGACATCGCGGCCCACGCGGAGATGGCGGCCCGACATACGGCCGAGCGAGGCGCCTCGTCTGTGGAAGAGGAGAGGGGGGTTGCAGCTGCAGAGGAGCGTCTGGGCTGGGCCGGTGCAGCCGGGGTGAGGGTGTCGGGCCGTCTCGACTCTGATCTTGACGCGGAGGTGCTGACGATGGAAGAAGTGCATGAGACTCAGGGCGGGGATGTCGATACCGATGCGACAGACTTCATGGACCCTGCGTGCACGATGATTGTGCAGGACAACGGCGACGGCTCGTACTGGCTCAACTTCTCATTCGTCGCGCGCGGCGTGTTCAAGGTCTCTGTCTCGTACCGGGGCGCTACTTTGAAGGGTGGTGTTTTCCAGGCAGTCGTCCTCAAGCCCGATGCTTATACAAAGCTGGGAGCTCGCCTCGCCCCGCCTTCCACGCGTCCACGCGGCACAGCCGCTGCGGCCGCTACAGCGACTGCGGCAGCTGAAGATCAGGAGCGAGTGACCTTCCCTGCGATGCTGCTGGGCGAAGACGAGCGTTGGACATCAGTCGACGTCCGCTTCACTGCGCGCCAGATGACGTGAGATTCAGTTCCCACCGTGCACCCACCTAACTTGCTGTGCTCTGACGCGACACCCTCCCCAGGCTTTACGAGTCATCAGGGGGTATGCTTGAGCAGCTCACAGGCTTGCGTCTGTTCAAGCGGCGATTGCACGGCTGCCCAATCCGTCCCAACGTGCAGTTCGCGCCGGTTGCAGGGGGGCCCAAGGTCGAAATCTCAGATGGCTCGGGTGTAGAGCTCGTGCTGTCGACCCCGGACCGGATGCTTGTGCAGGCCACTTTCTACCTTCTACTCCAGAGGCGCCTCGAGGGCGCGGGCGGGACCTTCAATCAACGTCGCGCGACGCTGTTCCGCCAGATCAAGCGGCAGTGCCCCTCGATTTCAGGCGCCCACGTTGTGCGTGTGCGGCGGAACCGTCTGGCAGCAGACGCGTTCTCTGCCATCGAGAAGCAAGAGGACAAGATCTGGCGGCAGGAGTGGCAGGTGCGTTTCGAGGGCGAGGCTGGGGTTGACTGGGGGGGGCTGCAGCGCGAGTTTTTCACTGTGCTTGGGCGAGAGTTGTTTTCGACAAAGGCGCATCATGATGGCAAGCCTCTGTGGGTGCGCATGGGGACTGATGCAGGCCCGCTTGTACACCCAAACTCTGAAGCCAGTTCTGAAAAGCAGCTAAAGTGGTTTGCCTTTGCTGGCCGGATCGTCGGAAAGTGTCTATACGATGCGGCAGTGAAAGGCTCGTCGCATCTCCTTCCAGTGCACCTGACGCGCTCCTTCATCAAGATGCTTCTCGGTGTGCCAATCTCGTTCCACGACTTCGAGACGGACGACCCACAGTTGTACAAGAGCAAGGTCAAGTACATGGCAGAGAACAGCATCGACGACGCCGGGCTCGACCTCATGTTCGTCGAGGAACGGTACTCCAAAAAGGGTGTGCTGCTGTCTGCGACACCTCTCGTGCCGGGAGGCGACAAGCTGCCCGTGACGGACGCCAACAAGAAGCGCTACCTCACACTCCTCGCGCGTTTCCGGCTCGGACTCGCCCCTGCTCCGCACCGGCCCGACTCCTCCTCGCCGCAGGTCGCGGCCTTTCTCGAGGGCTTCTACGCGATGGTGCCCGAAGACCTCTTGGAGCCATTTGACGCCCACGAGCTCGAGCTGCTCCTCTGCGGCATGCCGGACGTCCCATTCGCCGACTTTAAGGCGCACACGGTGTATCCGAGCCTCGCGCAGCCGCTGAGCAACCCGATCGTCCAGTGGTTCTGGCAGGCGGTCGAGAACCTCTCCATGGAGGACCGAGCGCGCCTCCTGCAATTCATCACCGGCTCCTCCCAGGCAACCACCGCGTGACCGACTGACTGCGTGCGCCCCACCCCAGGGCTCACCCGGCGTGACGTGCGCAGGTCCCGTCGGGCGGGTTCCGTGACCTAGAGCCCAAGCTGAACATACAGTTGACGCACGCGCCTCCTACGCACCTCCCCGTCTCCCACACATGCTTCAACACCCTCGAGCTCCCACGCTATCGCTGCTTCGCGCAGGCGCCGCCAGCCCATCCCCACCGCCGCACCAGCGCGTCCCGCCACCGGCCCGGTGAGCGGCTGTCGGGTAGTGGTGCGCAGGTGCAGGAGCGGCTGGCGCTTGCGATAAAGGAGGGCGCAGAGGGCTTCGGCGAGGCCTGAACCGCGCTGCTTCACGTGCCTGGCATTGTCCTGAGGTCACAGTACACAGTACAAGATCTTGACTCTATCTCTTTTCCTTGTCCTCTCTCTCTCTCTCTCTCTCTCTCTCTCTCTCTCTACTGATTCAAGTCCGAAAGATCGCCGTCAAAAGGAACGTCGCCTGGGGATCGGTACTTGTGTAGAGGAGAGCGCTTCGCATCGGAGCCGTAATACCAGCCCGTCTTGCTCTCAGGAGAAAACATGAGGAAATCGAATGTCTTGGCTGCCTGCACAGGCGAGATCATTCCCATCTCTTGTGGAGTCTTGCCCTGGGCCTGTGCGAACGGGATCGTTAGCGCTGTTTCGACAAAGCCCGGCGAGCATCCGTTCACGATCAGCGCGGGATTTTCGCGAGCCAACGCCATCATGTAGCTGTTCATGATGGCCTTCGAGAGTCTGCCCAAACAAGTCAGATTTGAGTGCGCCCTTCATACGATTTTGGGTGATGGGCCATGGAAAGGGTGCACCCGTATGGGGATCCTTGGGCGAGGCCCGCTGCTGCAAAGGCCGCTGCTCGGTCGTGCGATGCACTGTAGGCATCCACCTCTGCAGCGAGAGCTTCAAGCTGTGCCACCGTCACCTGCTCCCCAGGCCGCCGAAGAGTCAAACCCGGCCATCCGACGTTGTCTCATGCGAAGTTGGGCGAAGCCTCATGCGAAGTTAGAAAGGGTCTTCTGAGTCCATGTTGCTCAGAGTCCAGCAGAACCCACTTAGACGGCTTCACGAAACCCGAGCGCTTCGCCCAGACTGTCAACCAGAACGTGCAAGCAGAGCGCGGCACCGGAATGCGCTCCAAGGCGCGGCATTCCAGGCTGAAGCAGTGTGCCACGCTGTTCCGGGGCAGTCTGGAGTGGGACAACATTGGGTTCAACGAAAAACTTCTTGCGCTCGAGCGAGCACGAGGCCACGAAGCTTGGTGCTGCTCCGCTCGAGGTGAAAACGACTCTCCCTCCTTCCCGAACCAGCGGCAAAAACGCATTGGTAACCCGCTTTGTGCCCTCCCAATTAAGCTGCATGGTGTACACGAAGTCATCGTGACACGACGCAGCCCCGATCCCTCCTTTCGCGCCTCCTGCATTGTTGACAAGCCCGTCCAGGCCCTTCTCGCCAACCTTCCTCTTCACCGTCGCAGCCGCGGCTGCCACCGAAGCGTCGTCCGTCACGTCCAGCTGCAGGACTTGAACGCGTTCGTGAAGGGACCCATCAAGTGACGCCTTAGCTTTTTCGCCGCGTTCCAAACTGCGCGAACCGAGGAAGACGAAATTTCCAGCCGCAGCAAAGGAGTTTGTCACAGCAAGGCCGATCCCAGCATTTGCGCCGGTCACCTGTGGCATGCCATTCTGTTCACCTGACCAGCGATCCTCCCACGCACTACATACATATTGTACCGGTGAGGGAGTGTACCAGGATACTTTTCATCAGGACCAACCAGGGGGTCTGCGTCTGCGCACTTGTTTGTGTTTCTTTTCTCTATTACTCTTTTTAAAATGGTCGCTCAACTCGCTTGCACTCGAAAACAGATCCACACGCTCACCGCTGCGGCCCTGCCGAGGGGGCTATTTGCAGGGCCATGCCGCCGACATTAGAGGTGCCAGCCGGAGCTGGGCCTGGTGAAGAAATCACGCATGTCCCCGCGTCCTCGCTGCGGTACCGTGGAGGAAAACATGGGAGCGAGAAGCCGGTCCAGCTAGACAGGCCGGGCACATTACCCGAGCACCATTCGTCGCACGCAGTAGGACACAGCTCGGAGGGATCCAGCAAAGATTTCGACATGATTCAAAAGATGATCAGACGGTGAGACGAGCAGCTGTGCTATTTCGCGAATGTGATTGATCTTCACTGTCATCCTTTTGCTCCGCGTTCCACTGGCGACCACTGACCTCACCCAGGCCCGATGGCATGCATTATTGGCATGACTAGTTGCGCTTAGTGGCTACACTTCCCGCAGTAATACCTGCATTTTGACACTGAGTTATCGCTGGCATCGCAGGGCAAGGGATGGTGGACACGTGCAGGAATGGGTGAGGGCGACACTGGAAGCCAAGGTTGAGGACGTACCGCATGTTGTTGTGAATGCGTCTGTCGATATCAGGTGCTTACGCAGCATGTTCATCAGTGGGCCCGATTGCGCGAATGGCAGACTGCGCCTGAATCCTAAAAGCCGATCCCGATGTGTGGCCCGTGCCATTTCGATCAGCCGGCTCATCACATCATTGATGTTGTTTGCAGGACCTCGATCGCAGACGTACTCGCTAAATTCCTGGTGCAGCGCAACATTCGCATCAAAGATTTTGCAGATGTGAATGAGCAGCAACCCGTCTGGAGCCGCCACCGATTTTTCTCCGCGCTCCTTCACGTCAATGACTTCTCAATGCCTGTCGCACGCATACATCAACGCGTTCGCCCGATACCTTGTGTCCCCGCATCAACTCTGGTCTCTGTCCCTCCCGCTGTCGTTTTGTACTCGCGTTGCGTTCATGTGGCAGCTTGATCGAAATTGATGCGAACTGATGGATATCCGGCTCTTTCTGCAGCTGTCGGATGCGTTGGAGTTGATGTTCTCAGAAAAGGTGGACGAGCTTGCCATTCAAAGCACAGATGGTAGAGCTGTGAGCATGGTTCAATTCGAGGGCATCATGAGATGGGTCCACGAGCATCAGAACAGTCATACGAGTGGTGGTGGTGCGGAGGAGGTCGCGGGCATAGACGTCCGAGCAAAGCTCGGAGACATCGTCAACAAAGATAACCGGCGACATGATCACATGGAAGGTCTGTATCCAAGTGCTACACAGCACCTGCATATCCCACCTGTTTGAACCTGCTGAGTCTTGTACTATTTGTCAGGAGCAGATGACGAAGAGCTGCACACCCTCACAAAGGCGGAGCACGCTCGGCTGGGGCAGCAGAACATGATCCAAAAGCGCATGTCACCCTTGCGGACGATGGCGTTAGAATGGGTTGCTTCGCCATGGACTGAGATGCTGATCATGCTGCTACTCGTCATCGATGTTCTGATTGAGAGTGTTGACATCTACTTCTGGATAATTGGTGAAAAACACCCTGGTGCGGATCTCGCGGATCGCATGATCGGGGATCAGTCCATTCTTCAAGGATTGATGCAGGGCTATGTGGACCCTCAAACAGCTATCACGGGTACCATTCTCCTCATCTTTGGATTTGAGGCCATGGTACGCATTTATGGGCTGCGGTATCTCCTTGTCGACGGTTCCCATCTGCTCGACACCGTCGACGTTTTGGTGATTATCGCCTCTGTTGTCATGTACATCATGACATTCATGGGCTTGACGGCCGAAGAGGCGCGCATGGTCAACTTCGCACGCTTACTACGCCTTCTGCGCGCCATCAAACTTGCGCGCTCTTTGCGCAAGCTCGTCGGCAGCAACAAACGGCGCTACCAAAAGGATGGGTTTGATCTTGACTTGACGTATGTTACCCCATCGTGCATCGCGATGTCGCTGCCTGCTGAAGGTGGCGAAGCCAATTACCGCAACTCACTCGAGGACGTTGCTCGATTTTTCCGCGTCAAACATCCTGGTATGTCCCCTGTCTCAGTGCGATCATTTCTTTGTTGCTTGCAGCGTGCTCTACGTCGTGGAGTTGATGAGCCATTGCGCTGCAGAGCTTTTCCACATCTTCAACCTCTGCTCAGAGCGCAGCTACGACGCTTCTCATTTCAATGGCCGTGTAACACGTATCAAGACAGATGACCACAACCCGCCGCTCCTCAGCGACCTGGTTACATTTGTCGAACAGGCCAACCAGTTTCTTGGTGAGCCCGAACCACACGTCATTGCAGTTCACTGCCTCGGAGGCAAAGGCCGCACGGGCGTTTTCGTCTGCGCGTGGCTCATGTACAGCTGCTTCTCGGATACGGCACAGGGTGCAATGACACATTTTTCCAAAAAACGCACCGGCGGGCAGGCCAAGGCCGTTCAGGGTGTGAGCGGTGCTAGCCAGCGCCGATACCTACACTACTTCCAGCAAGCACTTGAGTTCGGCGGGTACCGAACGAGCCGTATTTTCATCAACAAGATTGTGCTGCATACGTGTCCCCACATGGACCCCGACGGAGGGTGCGATCCATGGTTCACGATCGAGCAAAATGGCGAGTTTATCTACAACAGCAAAGATTCTATCGGTGTTTCCAACTTTAGCGCAGAAGAGCAGAGTTTCGAGATGGATCTGGGACGAGTCGCGCTTATGGGAGACATACGCATTGTCTTCTATGACAACGATCTCGTCCCGCCCCGCGACGAGCTCATGTGTTTCACGTGGTTTCACACGGGGTTCGTCGGCAGAACGCACGTGACAATTCCCAAGGCCGAGGTGGACATGGCGTGTTCGGACCGCAAAAACAAGGTTTTCGACGAGAACTTTGCCATCTCACTGCATTTTGAGGAGATTCCCGAGGAGCTTGAATTCACGCGCGCGCAATCTGACCGATCTGGGTACCCCGCCTTGCACCTTGCGACTCACGACTGGATGCTTTCAGCATCCGCTCCTCAATTCTGAAAGTCGCTCATGTTGCAGGGGAAGCCAAGATTCTGAAGGGCAGGCCGCGGAAACCTTTTCCAAGAAGAAAACCTTTAACAAATCGATGGCCCACATTCTCAAAGTATGACCTTGCCCTGCGAACCCGGCACCTTACCGCTCGGTCCCTGCTTCTGTGAGAACCTTGGCGCGGCGGTTGTGGATGAAGGCCATCAGGCACTGAATTGGTTTGCGGACGGTGGCCAGGCTGTGGGCGGAACCTTCTCCTGGCGGCGCCGCTCTTCTGCTACAGGAAGCCCCGCGTCGCCGCTTGCCGCTTTGCGTGGCTTAACCAAGTCTGGGTCCTCGTCCAAGTCCAAACAGTCGCCCAACAGTCCGACAGGAGATGCCACCGCTTCCTCCCGATCGATCGGCGCCCATGCGGACTCGGGGCGAAAGACGGCCGTTCAATTCCAGCAGTCTAGCGTGCAGGATCACTCTGAACTCGAGCAAACTGGGGGTGCTTTGGGCGACTGCGCTGAGGAATCAGAATCTGTGTCGGGCTCGCACGAAAGCCCAACAAGTCTTTCAACAGGACAGAATCCAGACCATGGTGCACCTTCAAGCACTCTTTCGAGCCCTCACGAGTCTGTGCTGGTATGGTCGCGCTTCGTTGCAGGGGCGGACTTTGGTTCAAAGGAGGAGGATGGGGAGTCTATTACGGCTGGAGGGCTTCAGTCATCGGAGGATCGGTCGCCGATTCAACAACTCTCGTCAGACGAATACGACGGTGAAGTCATGTCTCCGGTGCCAAAGGATGGAAGCTCTATCAAAACGAAGAAAAAGCGGGGTCTCAAGGCTGGAATGGGCTCCCTAGCGCGAGCCATGTCGACAAGATTACGGCGCCAGTCGGGAAAGGAGGGGACACGGAAGGGATCCGTTGAGCATTCCTTCCAAGGCGACATCGAGGTCCTCCATGAGCCCTGCACCGCACTGCAGAGTCTCGCTGCGCCAGTGTCCCACTGCCCCGCTGCGCTCTCGTGCTGACTCGTGTGCTCTGGCGCAGGAGCTCATGGACATAACGTCCAACGAGCGCGCTGCATTTCTCGCATCGTCGGGCGAGGGCAGCACTGAGCGCGCTTGGCTGGGTCCGTGGCGTGCCATTGAAGCCCCGTCCTTGCGCGTGCTTGAACAGGCGCGCCGCTTCAAGGGGCGCATGCTCGAGTCAGACAAGGTGCCTGTCTCCCTGGTGCATACACTGAAGGATTCGGAACCCATCCCTCCTACTCGCTGAGCTGAAAGCGTTCCCTCCTTCCCGTCCGGCCGGTGCTGCCGTTCCCGGATCCCGACCATTGGGGCCTCGCGTTGCAGGTCGGCTTCTGGACCATGCAAACGCCGGACTTTGGCAAGGGCCACACTGCACTGGAGCCACTCCCTAACTCGCTCAGTCCAGGGCCAGCTGTCTCGCATAGTGGCGTTAGCCTCTACAGAGTATCAGACACATCGCTCTTCTCCGACCTTCCGAACCACAGCGAAGCTCGGAACCTTGTGCGTTACTACCAGCGCGGGGGTTCCGGAGTGCATTTTGGCATCTCCAAGCTCGCCCGCAAGGCTGTTTCGCTCAACAAGCGGCGATTTCAAGAAGCTGGCTTCGATCTTGACCTTACCTACATCACACCGCGCATCATCGCAATGGGATACCCCGCGTCAGGTTTCGAGGGCTACTTTCGGAATCCAGCCGACGAGGTTTACCGATTCTTCCAGGAGCGGCACGCAGGACACTTCCGCATCGTCAACCTGGTGGCTGAGCGTGACTACGACCTCGAGATGTTCCACGGATCCGTCGCGCGCTATCCCTTCTGTGATCACAACCCGCCGGCGATGGAGCTTCTCCTCCCGTGCTGCTCGCACATTCACGCATTTCTGCATGATTCACCTGACAATACTGTTGCAGTGCACTGCAAGGCTGGCAAGGGTCGCACCGGTCTGATTATAGTCTGTTACCTTGTCTACGCGGGCCTCGCGATGAACATGCGGGCAGCGCGCTCTTGGTATGATACGTACCGCACTACGAACGGCAAGGGACTAACTATCATCTCACAGATCCGCTACGCTCACTACTTCGCCGAATTGCTTCGGCGTGTCCATGTGGGCGTGGAATGCCCCACCACGCAGTCGGCAGCCCCCGCCGTACGTTTGCACGCTGCCATCGTGAGCACTAGCCCAGCGGGCGAGGGAAAGGGGCAGCTTTTTCTGACGGCTGGCGTTCGCTCCGATAAGGACTTTGACGAGCACGAGCTCTTCTCCTCGCGTAGCGTTGCGACAGGTCCCGCGGTGGCCTCCGCGCATTGGGGCGCTCGGTTTGGTACGGGACCTTTTCACGAAGACCCTGAGGAGGGTCTTCGAGTGGCTGGGGACATTCACGTGGGCCTCCACGTTGGCGGCAACTGGGGAAACAGCAAGCGGATCTGCCACCTCTGGATCCATTCTTCCTTTTTGGTCGCGCCGCCGTCGGAGATGTGTGGCACTGTTCGAAGGCTTGCAGGGGAAGACGCGCTGTCTGCTGAACTCGCGGAGGCTGGGCTCCACCGAGAGGTGAAAGGAACCCAGCGTCACCGACCGCCTCGCGGACATGAAGTCTACGCGCTCACGCTGGAGCGGCACGAAATTGACGGTGCAGCGACCGGGAAAGACTTTCCAGAGGACTTTGCGATCACTGTATTCTTTGAATCCATTCCCGATGAGGTTTCCACACCACTCGCCCCGCCCTGCACTAGTGTGCTATCCCGATTTGTCCTGGCTCGGCTTCCATCTCCCATTTACGGCGCCTGAAAATATCTCCCACGATGCCACAGGTGGGTACAGGCGCCGCGCTGGAGAATGCGGAGCGCTTTGCCCGCAGGCGGAAGCACGGTGCGGATGCTGCGGATCTTGCGCGCAAGCTCTATCAGGTAAGCTGTGCCTCGAGCGCACCTCGTCTCGTGTGTGACTGCCTAGCCCGCACCCAAACGTGCTTATTCTGCTGCTGCAAACCCTAAAAAATGCCATCCATGAACACCCCGACGCTGAGCTCTCACTTGTCGAACTCATCGCCGCATCGCTGCTTGCACCCGGGAGCGCCCTGGCTGATTGTTTCGATCGATCGATCTTTTGCAGGACAAGATAGAATACCTCATGCTCAAGCAGGAACAGACCTCAGCGCACAGCAAGCACGAACATCAGACGACTATTCCCATCACACGGATGTCGTCTTCGGAGCGCCGTGCTGCAACGGAAGAACTCCCATCGTATGAGGAGTGGCTCACCAAGTCTAATCGCATGGCGCCCGTCTGGGACATGGACACGGTGCGACAGGCAGTCTCGCAGCTCCATATCATCAACGAAATTCCGGTCAAGCATCGTCAGACTAACCACTGGAGCAGCAAAATGCACGGTTCCACCCGCAACATGCAACTGCTCAGCCGCGGGATGAGTTCCAGAAGCAGCTCCCACACCAATGTTGCTGCGCTTGCGTCAGTACCGGACGATTGGGAGCCTCGGCGAGACCCAGATTCAAAGGCACTGGTGATGCATCCCATACGAGAGGCCTCAGTCGCAGGGGGCGAGCCCTCGTACGAGGGCGGCACGCGGTACCTCCGCCCGCCAAGCACCGTGTACGAAAATGAGACGCTCCGCAACAGCACCGATATTTTGCCAGATGGCGGTGAGATCGCTGGCTCATGTTCGGCGCCCGAAGATCATATTGGCGAAGGCTGCGGAGCAGATGCCTGGCAGCATGACGCAGAGAGAGTAAAGCGGCTGAGCGAAGGAGAGGTGGACGAGGCAGACGCAGCCCCCCCGGGCAGCCACGGCACGCAGATGAAGGGCACGCCGATGGCTTGCAAACCGCGTGAGGTGGTGCTGCAGGTGGAGGAGCCCCGGGCGGGTTCGGAGGACGAGGGCGGCGGCGTGGTGCGTGTCGGGACCGCGGCGTCGGCGCTGCGTAGCCTGACACGGCTGGAAGCTCGGTCCGCTATCTACGACCCCACAGCAGTAGAGGAGGGGCGCCCGCAAGAGTAGAGTGGAGCTCAGATTAAGGGCGCTGGCAGTGCCTGCGTTTTGACTAGAGTGCCGCAAGCTGAGGGGCATGTCTCTGCATGCCTCGCCGGGAAAGCAGGAGACTCTCGTTCACAAACCACGGCCCCCCCCACCGCACGCTCACATGATCCACGCCTCGCTGCCGCCCGCTACCTGATTGCGCAGCTCCGTAACTGCATAGATCAGCACACGGAGATCCAGCATCTCGCACCCCTCAGCCCCCCTGCGACGGACGCGAGGGCGCATTCAGCAGCCGCCGCGCCGCCTCCGCAGAACCTCCCTGCTCTGATGACTGGGCCTCAGCTGCTCTGCATCGTTGCACATCGGGACACAGTGCGGGCTGGCGCGCAGGCTGGCGCGTACTGAGCACGGGACACCGAGTAGCGGCCGAGGTAGGAAGCGAACGGTTGCGCGGCGGGACACTCGAGCCCGTCAGCCGACAGCAGCGCCGCACTGCCCCCCTTGCAGGCGCCGCAGCCAGCGGGAGAATCGCAGCAGTTGACAACCTGCAACACACCGCGTCGGTCTGTCGACAGTCGAGGCATCGCGTGCAGGCCGGACAGCCGCCCTCTCCCAACTTCCCGTCCCACGCAGCAGTGGCATCGCATTGCCGAGGCATCAGAAGCCAGAGGTGGCGGCATCACCCCCCAGAGGTGGCGGCAAGGCGACTCCCATCGCACACGCACCTCCACTGCGCAGTCAGAATAACGCCTGTACCGGGCGCGCTAGTGCGTCAGGGACCCTGCCCAGGAGCAGCGGCTTCGCCTAGCCAGCAGCCAGCTTCGACAGGGCAAACCTGTAGAGCTGCACGATCCGTGGGTATGGCACCGGCAGCTGTGCTTGCCACGCCGCTGCACTCGAGGTGGCGCGTTCATCCTCAACGCCAGCTCCAAGGTCCCCGTTGCAAGCGGGCCTTGTCTCGGGCGGGAACCAAGCTGAGGGGGGATCACTCTGCCCTGCTAGAAGTGCGGCGTGGCTGCGCGGACGCAGAGTGTAAACGCTACCGGTGCAGTGTTCCAGCTCGCGCGGGAAAGCCTCGATGTGGAAGGGGAAGGGCTCGTCGCTGTCGAGGGAGAGAGCCCACTGCGGACGGCATGCGCCCGACCACGCGTCGCCGGGGTCGGAGGCTGGTGAGGGCTCCACGTCCTAGCCCAACAACCCGGTAGACCTGTGAGCGATCGTTGCGGAGCCTTCTGAAGGGCGGGCTAGAGGGTCGGCAGGAACCTGGTGCGGTGGGAAGCGAGCGGCGAGCCAGGCCCGAAAGAGCGGGCGAGATGCACGGAACAGCGACTTCGATGCGCCGGCGATGGACGTCACGGCCCGGAAGGACCACACTGCAGCGTTTGCCTCTGCTAATTGCTGGATCACAATATCAAGGGCACGATCGCCAGGTCCTGCGCTCTCTCGCCCCAGCTGCTCTTCGGCGCTGAAAGAGAGCCCTGGCTTGCTAGCCTCTTCCGCAAGGTGCAGCGACCCGTCAGGGAGCTGCGCGGCCCGCTCGCATGAGAGGAGAAAGTCGGTGATCGGCCGATCCTCAGCGTTGAAGAACACCTGTTGCCGCAGCATGGTGTTAGTTTGCTGTGGATCCAAGCATGGGCACCCGTCAGATGGAGACTGGAGCTCACTGCTGCTTTGCAGACGCGAGGCCTTAAATGCACCAGGGTCACTGCCGGCTGCTTGCGGGGCACGGGCGCGAGTCACCGCAGCCTCAAGATCAGCTCTGTTCCGTGGTCGCGGAGGAAAGCGCGAGTAGAACATGTCTCCCTCTCCTGTAGTGAAACTGTAGTTTTTGACTGGGTCCGGCATCTGTAAAGCGGTGGAGCTTTCACTTCGCACCTTGCCGCCTAGTAGCTAATCCTCACCTCTACCCCCCTCGCATGCCCCAGCGGACGCGTGCTGCGTGGCCAGGCCCCCGATCTACATGTATGCTGGCTTTGCCGCCTTGAGTCGATTCCGCACCCCCGCGACAATGCCCCACACTCCTCTCGGCTTCGACGGCGCTGACGACTCCCGGCGGCCTGCGCCGGCAGAGACAGGGCCCTTGGCCTTGCTCTCTCCCACCGCGTGGAGCGACGCGACCCTCAGCGACGGCTCGGGCTGCGGCGCCACCGTCGCGCGAGCAGCGCTCACCGCCTCTGCGCCTGGCAGCGGCTTGGCCGGCGCCATGGCGCCACGCAGCCCGCGGAGACCTGCGCCTTTGGCAGGGCCGCCGCGCGCCGGCGGCGCCGCGGGCGGCGAGGGCGTGACGAGGGCATCGGTGGGCGACGCGCCGCCCTCGAGCGGGAGCGGCGGCGGCTCCTCACGCGTGAGCGTCGCGCGCGACGACGCGCGCCCAGAAGACGTCCGCGAGACAGCGCGCCCTGGCCGCTCGGACGCGTAGGTAACGGCTCCAACGGCAGAGAGGGGCGAGTGGCAGTCCGCCCCGCGGCCGGCTTCCGTCCCCACCGACGCCTCGGCGATGCCCCAGCCCCGCGCCAGAGCAGCCGCCCCTGCCCGCGCAGCCTCCTCCGCGCGCGCGCTCTCGTCGTGGCTCGCGAGCCATGACCCGTCCGTCGCCGCCCCGATGTCCGTTGCACGGCGCTGCGCAGCTTTCCACGCCGCGCGCGCGGCTGCGCGGGCCTCTGCGACGGCCTCCTTGGCCGTCTGCTCGCCTCTTCCGCATGCCTCTTGCGCCACGGCGGGCCCGCTCCGCGCTGTTTCCGTCTCGCCGTCGGGCGAGGGCTGCGCTGGCGCGGCGCCCTTCCTCCGCGTCTCCCCGCCAGCAGGCGTGTCTGCCTGCACCTCGGCGCGGCCCTGCCCCTCATCTCTGGCGCCAGTCCTAGCGCCCCCTCCACTCAGCAGCGCTGCCGGCTCGCGCTCCGCACCCACCTCTCCCCCCGCTGGAGAGGCCTCCCCCCGGGCCG
>ENA-UOXV01001096-UOXV01001096.1-marine-metagenome-genome-assembly--contig:-NODE-1096-length-38582-cov-6.304981_pt1 | contig 38582 bp, 49 predicted proteins | sample MGYA00238165_ERZ766961 | MGnify/ENA primary metagenome ERZ766961 (study PRJEB28924, sample SAMN03173240) | marine metagenome | biome: Marine; feature: Water; material: Subsurface seawater | place: North... | reverse complement strand
CATTTGCCTCCCCCTCCCCACCCCCCAACTCGCCCCGTCTCACTGCACAGAACTGCACCCAAAACTGATCCCTTGCTTCTTAAGCTCGTTGGTCTGGGGAGCATGGGCCCTGCTGTGCACATGCATCAGCGTTGAAAGTGCGAATGGACTGCTGCACATTAGCATGACGGTGCTTCGCACGGGGCGGTCACGTCCTCTGCTCAGTGAGAGCCCGGAACCCTGAGCGTTGGCAAGGACAGCCGAACAACGTGGCGCTACCTCCGCAAGGCTCAGGATGGAGGCCCCGCTGTACGTCGTAGCACGCGTCGTACTAGGATAAACCGGGCTCTGCCTTGTGCTTCCTCACAACTCAAACGCAGGTGCGGGCCCGCCATGGGCCCCCTGTCCCCGCAGCCCACGTGTCTGCCTCTCGCCCGTGGGCACTTTTTCGTTCTGGCCGTTTTGGCCTGGGATCTCTGCACCCGCGTTTCCTTTCCATGCCTTGCTGGTTTTTATGACTGTTGTTGCTTACTGTATCTTTCTTTCTCGGGACATTGGCCATAGCTACAGCAGGAAGCAGGACTACCACTGTCTCTTGAGAAATCGTGGGCTGGCCCGCCCGGCACCTCTGCTCCCACCGTCTTACGACTGTGGTGAATAAACGTATTTGTCTGATACCGCTAAACTCCGCGCGAAGCTCGAGCCCTCGTCGGCCATGAAGCTCGAGCCCTCGTCGGCCATGAGCTTGGGGAGCCGATATTCTCAACACACTCTTGACTCTCTCTCCTCATGCACCTTCCGTTTCCGCTCCTGGCCGATGGAAGAACGAATTCCTCATAGTGCACTTCCTATATCCCGGCCCTGTCTCCCTGCTTTGTTTCTGGCTGCCATCCACACGGTAGCAGTGGACTAAGCACAACGATAGCTGCCTGAAGCTTTGCTTGCCAGGATGTTCGCGATCTCGTCCCGCCCGAACATCCGCGCCAACTGTGCGGGCGCCATCCCCCTGGGCGGAGAGGAGAGGGCATTCAGACGACTTGTCCCATCCAAGGCAAGAACGTGAACAGGCCCCATCAACCTCTAGTTGCCACTGGGTGTGCCAGTCACGTTCCCTTCGGACTCTATCGGATGCAACCTGCAATTTTCTCGTGCAGGATCGGCCCCAAGGATAAGGAGGGTGCTGACAACACGCGCGTGCCCGCACTTGACAGCGGCATGGAGAGCCGTCTCTCCGTCAGCGTTGATGACATCAGGGTCAGCGCGCAGTGCCACCAGCCTCTCCACCGCCGCCACGTGCCCACCGCCGGCGGCGTAGTGCAGCGGTGGCGACGAGAAGCGGTCTGGCGCGTTCACCTCGACTGCCCCCGCCGGCGTGCCCGCAAGTTCATCGAGGGCCGCGAGGTCTCCATGGGCCGCGGCTGTGTGCAGCGTCGCGCCCTGTGGCGGTCCGACCCGCTGGGGCACCCCACCGACGCGCGACGGGCCGGCGTCTCGGGCCACGGCAATATTCCCCGAGACCTGTCGAGCTCCGCGCACCCGACACGCATTGGCGCCACACCTCGCACTTCTTTCCGAGCCATCATCATCTCGCGCGTTCGCGCTAGGAATGACCTCATCTGTTGACAATTGCTCGTTTGGAGCCCCCCCATTTCGCCACTCGTACAGCGCCTGTGCGCCCGCCCCCCAGCCCCCCCCTCGAGCATCTTAGCCGGCGGAGCCACAGGTCCAGGGCAACGCCGATCCCTTGCTCATTGGCGGGTTTAAGATGTGTGGCCGGCGCGCACCTGCAGAAATGCGCGGCGGTTCGCATCTTCGTCGAGGTCGCCGTCCAGGAGGCCCCCCTCCTCCCCCGCCTGCGGCAGTCCCTACTTTCACGCCGGGCGGTCCGGAAAGGGGGGCATAGGGCAACACAGATTCTCGTGAATCCCGGGCACATGCGAAATAGGAGCTTCTGATATGGGGCAACTTTCCTTCCCCGCCGCAGGATTTCGGTCTGGCTCCTGCACCGCCTTCACCTGCGGCCGCTCGCTCGCGCGGTGAACAGGTGTAGCAAGGCATCGTACGAGCGTCGCCTCACAGCCAGCGCAAAGGTGCAGGCTTCATCGATTTCACTGCAGTCCAAGACAGCCTTTCCAACGAATGACTCTGTTCCTCAAACCCCGGACCTCACTCACAGAACATGAGGTAGCGAGGACCGAGAAAAGGAAGGATGGAGGGAGAACGAGCGACATGCGAAAGCAACATGGAGGAACACCACGCGAGCAGCTGATAGGAGATTGGAATGGCTTACGGTACGGTACCTCTGGACGCTCCCAGCGAGTCTCACCCGACTCCTTGCAGTGCCAAAACGGCCTACGAGCAGTGCGCGAGTTCCACTTTTTCCAAACGTGGTACCCGTCGAAAACTTCCTCGGGCTGACCCTGCTGCAGTATTTCCTTGCCCCCAAAGCTTGTCGCAGACCTCGGATCCTCCTTCACGACCGCAAAGTCTGGCATCCACAATTCGGCCGTGTTTTGGCAAGGGTCTTCATCCTTGTTGCCGTCATGCCCAGTTTGCAATCCGCGCAGCCCAAAGAGTTCCAAGCCATCTCGGTGCAAACCAGCACTATGCGCAGCCTGTTCTTTGGCGCCAGGTTCCCAGTCTGACCGGCATAGATTTCTCTCGGCCTCAGCCCTCCTGCGCTGAACGGCGGCGTGAACAGTCGACTTCGGAACGAAGCTGCCTGAAAATGTGAGGGCACTTTTCTTGGTCAGTGGTAGTGCCGAAGGAACAGCCAGTCCAGTGCCGAAACGTGCAGAACGGTATCGCGATGAGTCTTTGCTGCCCTCCCGCGCCGCTAGCGCGCGGTGCTGCTCCATCAATTTAAAGACTTTTTCAGTTTTAGACCTTTTGATTGAGAAGTTTTTTTTAAAATATGATTGCGGAAAGACTGCTCCCCGGGTGAGAGTTGGCTTGCGGCCAAGCTGCGGTCGGGGGCGCCAGGGTTGTTGCTGACAGTCAGTTGAGGGCGGCGCTGGTCCGGTGATATGCAATTATCGACAGTGCTGCTATTTTTGTACATCGTTGTCTCGCAGCACGCATTCCTCACCGTCATCAGTGACTCATCGCAACTCCCCAGCGCTCGGATGGGAGATCTTGGGATGTTTTTCCTGATTGGGAAGGGCGATGGCCTGCAGGGTCTCCGGCACGACGTGCAGTATCTGGTTCCAGGCGAGGTTGTTCTCTACAAGACCAATGAGTCCGAGAATGGCCTGAAATTGGCTACGGTGATGCGGTCGACCGGAACATTACCTCAGTCGAATGTCACACCCAGTGCCGTGCTACACCACGACATGACCTTCGAAGCTCTTGTAGCGAACAATTCATCGGAGGACGAAACCAGGTCCCTGGGCGTCTTGCTCCGCAGGTGGAGCGATGAATGCGGCTGCGCTGAAGCCTACGACGGTCTTGCTCGGGACTTTGTGAAACCCGTGTCGGACATTCACGGCTACCTTGGGGTATCAGTGCCACTTCTGGGCATGCCGATACTCTTACTGCACCGTATCAAGATTTTTTTCGCCGGGGCGGGCATTGCCGGTGGTTTGGCGTCCCTGTCGTGGTCGGTCGCGTGCGGGCGTCATGTGACCCTGTACGACCTTGATCTAGAGACTCGGACCGGGCCCGTAGCGCGGCGCAGAAACCTAGTTTACGCATTTGCACTACTCTTCACGGTGATTGCGTATGTGGTGTACCAGCTTGCAGTCATCATCGTGGGCGTGACCTGCACGACCATCTTCGGCATCTTTCTCTTCCTGAACGCAGGTGCTGCCCGTCGTTGCGCATACACGCAGGCACAAACTTACTTAAGCATGGCCACGGTGCACGGCAGGCCTTCACGACGTGGCGTTTGACGCTGCAGCATGGCTCCGGGATGTGCTGGGTGACGAGGTGCGCGCGCGCGCGTGCGCGCCCGCTCCACAGCGCTGGAGTTGTTGGTGACACTGGAGGGGTTGTGGGGGACAGGTGGCCGCGCGTGTTGCGGGCCCCACGTACTTCGGATGGCCTATCCGCGACCGCCAGGCCCTTACCCTCCTTGCGCTTGGCGGTGCATTAGTCGTGCAGCTAGGCCCGGGGCGCGCGCTGAGATGCACGGCGCCGTGGCGGCAGGGGGCCTTCTACGAGGACGACCTCTCATTCAGCCACGCGCTGGGCGAGGGCCTCTCAACGGTGGGCAGCGCTGCCACACACGCCCCGTGGTCTGCCTTGAACTGGCAAGTGCCAGTGCGCCTTGCAGACTGCTACCCGCCTGAGCGTCGGCGGCACGCCCGAAGGTCTCTCTTGCGCGCGGGCGCGCAGCTCGCCTCGCAGCCGCACTTTCACAACACATCCTGTGGTTGATTTCGTTTGGGTGCTCACCCTGCCCCGCCCTATTTCATCAGTCCGCAATCTGCCTGGTAGCTGTGCCTAGCGTGGAGGCCGCCGCGCTTGCGACAGCGTGCACGACCACACACTAGGCACGGGCTGATCCGCGCGCTGACCGAGAGCAGTTTGCTTGGCGGGCCCGAACTCCGCCATCCAGCTGGATGGCACAGCCACCGGTCCGATCCGCCGGGTGAGATAGCGAGCAGCACACGCGCTGTCACGCAGAAGCTACCGCTTAGCGGCGCGGGTAGGCGGGCTGGACTGACTCGAATGGAAGACGCACTACGCTGCAATCTCTCTGGGAAGATCATGTTCGATGCAGTGGTGGCAGCGGACGGGTAAGCTTTGATCCGTTTGACCCGCCCGATGGAGCACCCTACTCGGCCCTTCTCCTGAACTGTAGCAATTTGCTCAATACTGTCCTATGGGCACGCCGCTTTGTCCCCGCTGCGATTCCGTGGCCAGTCGCTGAGCCACTTCGTTGTGTGTACACGAAGCTTTTCGTATGAGCGGGCGCAGCTCGAGGCCGCAGCAGTGGAGGAGGCGGTCAAGTCGCCTGCTGCACAGGATACCACCAGCACTCGAGGCGTTGGGGGGCCCAGAATTTCGCCGGTCACAGGGCGGGCGCTCGGCTTTCGCGGAGGCGTAGCCAACAATCATGTGCGGAACCTCGCAGAAGCATGGCGACGCACTGGGGGTTCTGGCGGCGTGGAGTGGAGACAGGCGATGGAGGAAGAGACCAAGTGCCCCATCACGATGTCGCGCATGCTGGACCCGGTTGGCCTTAACCCCTTCCTGCGCGCCTGTGCGCCGCCGACTCACACAACATGGGCAGGTGGTGACGTGCGACGGACATTCGTACGAGCGTGCCGCCATTATTCGCTGGCTGCAGCGACACCACACGTCGCCAAAATCCAATCTCACGCTGGGCAGCAAAGCGCTCGTGACAAACCGCGCCCTGGCAGCGATCGCGCGGCTTCACGAAGAGGAGATGGAAGAGGTGGGTAGGGCGGAGCTCAACACATGACCCGTGCCGCTCGCAGCAAGCATTTGTACATAACAATCATAGCGAGAGGATGAGTTGCGACACCTCATGCCTGGCCAGCCGCATTTCAAACGCAAAGTGCAACTTCGCGTGCCAACCCCCACCTGCAAAGGCAGCCAAGTTCCTAGCGCGTGCCCCGACACTCCGAAGGCGTCCGACCGTACACGCGGAGCCAAGGAGGCAAATGCTACCGCAGTTTAAGGCCGTAAACTTCTGCCAAAGTCGCGGTGAGGATTACGCCAAGCGCGTCGACTGTCGGTGCGTCGAGTGCCTCAAGGTTGTCACCCTCCTGCGTTGCACGGCCCACGTCAGTTGAAGGGCATCACGTGTATCACGCAAAGCCACGCTGTATGGCTAGCCACAGCCGGGTGAACAGGCGGAAACTCAGACCGTGTGCCAGACACTTGGAAACGGCGAGGGAATGAGGTGGAGGATAGGCACGCCACGGTCTAGGAATGGGAGATGGTCGTCGCTGATCTTGCCGCGGATCTGCGCTGGAGAGCCGTTGGAGAGAAGCGAACCGCCCGATGCCCCCACAACACTCGAGCCAATCATGTTGAGCTCACGCATGCGTGCCTCTACGGCCTGCATGCGCGCGAATAGAGGTCGCGTTTCCGCAAACTGCGCTCATCCACACCGTGAGCTGCAAGCACGTCCGTGCCCAAGGGCCGGCCGCACCGCATCCTGCAACTTCATGCCGCGCGAGCAGACTCGGCTGGCGTCTTACCTGCCAGGTGATGTCCGGGCGCGCGGTCCCTAGCAGATCCAAGAGAGCAAGGCAGCGCATTGATGCCAGACGGGATGCGCCTTCGCCGTACAGCGCAGGCGCGCGGGCCCATGCGGCAGCAAGATGCCGCGAGCCGTACGTAGAGTCCGTGGCGGTCCATTCCCTGCCAGTCCAGTCGCCACCGTGACCCCGTCCGGACTCCGCGCTGGCAGGCAACCCAGGCTAGCCGCACAGATGCAGGAGTGTGCCAGGGGCAGCACTTGAATGCCTCCTCGCCGTCGAAGAAGATCATCCGCAAACACGGCATGTCCCCTACCTCAGCAAGGTGCGAGCGCAGCGCAGGCGTGATGGCCTGCGCCGCAGCTAGCATCATGCCGACCGGCGCAGCAGAGTCGGTGGCCCCGAGGAAGCGGTAGGTCGGCTCGTACTTGGAGTCCTGACCAGCAGCGAGAGACAGCGCTGACGTGAGAGGGGCATTCCCGGGCGAGAAAGGAAGCGCAGCCTTGGGGGAGCATCACACAGCGGGGGCCGGGACGCTTGTATCGCAGAGCAGGCGCACCAGGTGAGCTGATATGTCCACTGCACATTCGCCCCCCTCTGGATGCCACGTCGCGATAACATTCTTCATCCTTTTCGTGCCCAGTGGCGTGTCCACATCGAAGCTGCCATCAGCAAGGGCTCATTACGGTGCTGTGAGGGGCACGCTACCCAGTGACGCGTTGCGCGTCTAGAAAGCAATCGCGCTGCGAGGTTGGCGTAAAAGGAAGTTGATCAGACCTGTCTTCCTCAACCGTCCAACCCAACCCCCGCATGGTACTCGTAATGTGGGCCAGCGTGAGTTGCCACCCCGGCAGCCCGGGCGTTCGTGGGCCGTATTGAAGAATCCACCGCGTGTGGTCCATAGGGGATTTCCCCTCCCGAAAACCCAGCAGTCTGAACTCACCCGTACTTAGTTCGCGCGCGTAGGAAATGTGGCACGATAATGCCTCGACGGCAGACGCAGTGTTCGCGCACTTGCAGCGGAGCGCCTCAAACTCAGCGGAGCCCACTGTGAGGGTCCTGCAACGGTCCATTCGCAAATTTCCCGCCTGCTGCAGTGCCTGTCCCTCGGGGTCTATACGTTCCCGTGCTGAACCCCATGAAAGGCCCTCCCAGTCGTCCATCTCTCGGCTGACCTTCCCGAGGTCCCCGTAGCCAACCACGCACGCTGTCACAAGCAGGCCTATGAGGCCCGACGCCAAAAAGTACCTTCCAAGCGTACCATGCCGTGGCCAAGACACTGACTGATCTTCAACAACGCCGCCGAGATCTGGGTCCCAGGCCATGCTGATATTTGCGTAATCCACTTTTGATCGGCCGTAAAGTTCTAAAGTGGCCTGGGGTTAGCGAGCAAGCCTCGCTGTCGCCATGCCGGTGAAGCACATTGTTCTCTTCAAGTTCAAGGATTCTGCTACAGAAGCGCAAATCGAGGAGATCAAGGCCTCGCTCTCGGCCTTGGACTCGCGAAAAGGTGTACGACCTGCAACGGCCTTGCCTTGAAGAGGCTCCGATTGAGCACGACGCCCGGGTGGGCAGGTGGAAAGATTGATGGGATCATGGACCTTACGATGGGAAAGACCTTCACAGATCGCCACCAGGTCGTGACCTCATTTGAAATTTTTGGCTCCCTGCCGCGGAGGGTGGCGTGCGATGGCGATATTTGAGAAGCTTAGACGCTTCGCACTGCGCTAAGCCCGAGGTCCTGAACCAGCATCCGACCTTACTGAGGCAATAAGTGGCGGGCCATTCGCGTGGTCTGACAGGGATTTACACACGCATTATGTGTCGATCTTGCTGACAAGGCAGCGCTCGACATGTGAGGATCCCTGAACATACAAAACCACAGCGGCGTCCGTCTGTATGCCACGCATGAGCCCGCTGAATGCCGGTGCTACGGTGCTGGTCCAATTCATTTCCACAGGGACACTGATAGCTTCCCTCACAGATACGGTCCGCACGCGGACCATCAGGCGGTCGTGAACAACATGATCAAGCCCCTGCTCGAAGGCCCACCACTCGCGATGGACTACGAGTTCTGACTTCCGGTCTCTTCGAGGGAGCCCCAGGCACGTCTCCTTTTGATGATAGTGTGCGCGGTGTGGGTGGCCCAAATAGCACGTGTGCCGCCAGCGTGCAGGGCATTGCCACAGTTGTGCACGCGAAGCGTTGCCTTGACCGCTTTCCTTGCCACGCTTCAGGCCTGACCTGGCACAAGCGGCAGGCCGATGACTCCTCGGGGGGCAGAAAGACACAGCGAGTGACGTGTCCGTCTCGTCTTTAGCAACGTCCCGGTGTCTTCTGGTGTGGAAAATATCAGCCACGCCGTGGCCGCACGGCGATAGACTAAATGAGCTATTCACTGGAACAGGACCGAATGCAACGGAGAGGTCGCCGCTCCGCTCCCTTCTCCCCACATTAGCCAGGCGGTTTTATCTTTCAGCGGAACTGTCTCTCAAATATCGCTCAGCCATTCAGCGCCCATCTTCTAGCCTCGCCTTGGGCCTGGCAAGTGGGTCGCATCGCTTCGCGCGGGTGCCCCAGTACTCTGTCGCTGCAATTTTGATGCCCTTGGCGTCGGTGAGGATTCCAGCCTGCACTGCTGTACCCCAAGCGACTGCCTGGTCCGGGTCGACTTGCCAGTTGGGCTCTTTGCCGAAGAACTCATGCATCAGCGCGCGTATCCGCGGCACGCGCGTGGTTCCTCCGACCAGCACGACCTGGTCAACATCCGCACGATCGTAGCCCGAGATGTTGAGGATCTGCTCGACTGGCCATAGCGCGCGGCGGAAGAGCGGGTCCCAGATGCGCTCAGCGTCCCCTCGCGTGAGCTCGCGCGCCAGAGGCTGCCCCTCAAGAAGGTCGGCGACATGCACGCGTGTGCTGCTTGCAGAGCTGAGCTCGACCTTGGCCGCCTCGACAGCGATGCGCAGGCGTTCGACAGCCTCCACGTCACGCGCGGCATCGAGACCCGTGTGTGTGCGAAAATCAGCGAGCAAGTGCTCAACCAGCTCTTGGTTCAAGTCCTCGCCGCCCAGGTGCTCATCGCCACATGCGGCTACCACCTCAAAGACGCCACCCTCCAGAGATAGCAACGAAACGTCGAGCGTCCCGCCCCCAAAATCGTACACCACAATATTCGCCGCAGGCATCTGTACCGCCCCTCGCGCTCACGGGCCCAGGCGCTGAGCGACGGTGAATGCAAGTGCCTCAATGGCGAGGCTACGGCACTCGGAACGCGGGCGGGTTACCTGTTGCAGACCATAGGCAAGTGCCGCAGCGGTCGGCTCGCTAATGATGCGGAGCACATCGAGGCCAGCCTGCGCCGGGACATTCCCGAGTTACCCCCTCGATCGCGCTCAAGTCCTGCACATCTGGACGCGCGGTCCCGAGCAGGCAGTGGACACGGATGACTCAGGGCATTCACAGATTTGAGTATTGGCACACAACCTGCTTTCCTGCATCGATAGTTGCGTTTCGCTGTTCCTCGGTGAAGTCCGCCGGAACGGCAAGAACAGCCTTGAGAACTGGCCGGCCGATATACGACTCCACTTGCTTCTTCAGCTTGCGCAGCACATGTGCCCCAACATTCGCTGGGGACATGATCAGCTCTTCGTCGCCGTTCTGAATGCGGACATGGGCTGAACCGTTGACATCAACCACGGAGAACGGGAACATCTGCATGTCGTGCTGCACAGATGCCTCATCGAACTTGTGTCCGATCAGGCGCTTGGCATCGAAGACTACGCTTTTTGGATGGTGCACGGCGTACTGTCGAGCCTCCTGTCCGACCACAACACCGCCTGGCGTGAACGCCACTATACTTGGCGTGAGTTTGCTGTTAAGATGGTCAGGTACCACCTCCACGGACCCGTTGTGAAACAGCGCGATGACAGAAAACGTGGTGCCCAGATCGATCCCAACGACCCCAGCTTTAGGCGGAAGGGGGTTGAAAATGGCTGCAAAAAGGGCGGACAGCCCCACACTGAAGAGTGCTCCCGTAATGAGCATCTCTTGCTTCATTTTATCTGCCACGACCGGCCGATCCGCCCCCCCCCCGCAGTCCCGGCCTCCCTCGTAAAGATCCGTCACACGGGTCATCAGAAGTTGATTCCGGTTTAAGTTGCTTTAAGATGCAACGGTTGTTTGCTCACCGCTAACCGGGGGCTCCGCAGTGAAGACAGTGCGCAGGGAGCCTGAGAACCTCAACTCGGGTGCATCGCGGGCAATTTACTCAGCAGAGGTGTGAGGTCCCGGACGATGCACCACCCCAAGCAGCGAGTGGGGTCTTCCGACCCACGCAAAAGTATCGAGGAGGTCGTGCTCAAGAGGCGAACTGTCCAGGCCGTCGCAAACGCGCGGGCGGCGGAGCTTCCACGCTGGAAGTCCGCTGGCGATCGTATCCTTGCTGGTGGCGAAAGAATATTCGCCTCACCGAACGGAAATCGACCCCGATCGTCTGTGCACCCGATGCAGGGGAGCGTGCTTCATTCGCGCTCTCAGCAGCGTGTGCACGAGCACATTGAGGCTGCTTCCCGGATTGCAGAAGCCCCTTTTACAGGGATCCGCAGCAGCACGCCCAACTCAGTAGGAAGTCGTCGCTCAAGCCGGCTGGTTACAAGCCCACGTCCGGTGACGGCGCAGGGCGGACTGGGGCGGCGCGTTGCGACACCATCTGACGCTGCTCCGACGGACGCAAAAATGGCGTCATTGAATGCGAAACTGGACGCATTAGCACAGCGGCTTCAAGCAGTGAACGTGCGCTCCCACGCATTATCTGAAATTGTAGGGGGCGACGGTGCGGATGCGGGGCTGTCGGCAGCAGAGGAGCTGGCAATGATCTCTGAACAGGTCAACATTCTTCAGGGTGAGACGCCGGTTCTCGCCGGCCACGCTTCTGCAGCTCCGACGCGGCCGGCGACAGGGCCACAGCAGCTTGTACGGCCGGCGAGTAGTGGCGCTGCAGCCGCCGCTGCGGTGAGGCCCGACGCTGGTCCAGGGGGGGCGGGGCGTCCAGGGCCCAAGGCGCTGCACAATATCATGGACAACATCAACGGTGTGATGTTAGGCCTGGAGCACATTTTCATCACGGCAACGACAAACCAGCACCAGGCTGCCACCAAGATAACTAAAATTGCTCGTGGATTCGTGAAACGGCGGCGATATCAGAAGGGCATGGCAGCGCTGCGCGCGCACGAGGAGCGGCAGAGTCACGGGATGGCGCGCTTCGTTACAAACTGGCTCCAAGACCGGCGGCTCATCCACGCTGAAATTCGCGCGATGGTGGTGAAGCGTGATCATCGGCTGGTGCATGAAACCTTTTCAGCCCTTGCAGGGCTCGTCTGGGCTGTACTTCCGACCCGGATAAACCAGCGACAACGTGCATACTACATGATGGTCAAAGTGGAGAGGCGGCTTTGCACTGATGCATTTGTAGGATGGCACACATACGCGGTCTCACGACGCGGTGCAGCACAGGTTGCGCTGCGGAATGAGAATCGTCAGCGGCGCATCCGCGATCGTGTGGAGCTGCAGGCCGAGCGAGAGGGCTGGCGGGAGGAACTTGTGGAGTCGGTGGTCGCACGCGAGCTTGAGGAGGACGCTGTACGGTGCATCGCTGACAAGTGTCGGCTAATGGGACTCGTCCAAAGCCTGCGACTCTGGCGTTTGGGGTTCCGGGCGGCGCGTGTGAAGCGTCTTGGTGTCGAGCGCGCAGTTGGTTTTGCAGAGCGCAAGGCAGCGGACCGCATGTTCAACGGATGGAAGCTGCACGTTGAGGAATGCAAGCGCTGGGATGCGGACCGCTACACGCGCTTGCGCAATGAGCGCGAGCTGCAGCTGCAAGTCCTGCGTGCGGCGTATGTGAGCTTCTTCGCGGCGTGGGCGGACCGCCGGGCGCTCATGCGCGAGGTGCGCGAGAAGCAGCGAAGGGTTCACCTCCGCCTGTGTCGCGAGGTTTCCGAGGCGTGGCAGGGCCAGAGAGAATTGCAGAAGGCGCTGAAGCTCGCTGCACTCGAGCGCTGGCTCCTGGTGTCCAAGTCCAAGACTCAGCTGCCGTTCCGGCGATGGTACCTCTGGTGCGCTGAGATGCACAACCGCCGAGAAGCGCAGACGCTAGTCGCTCAGATGCTCTCTCGCCGCTGGGCCAAGATGCGTGTCGCCCGGATGTTGCACGTGCGCGCCAGCCTCAGCCCCCCCCGACTCAGCTTCCCCCGGCGCATGTACCTCTCTCACAATTGCGAATACCGCTTGTCTGCGCGGAGCGCGCGATCTTGGTGGCTGACTTGTGTGTCCGCGGAGCAGGGGTGGTGGGGCGAGACTGAGCACGGTGCGGAGACTGGGCGGGGCCGAGAGGAGCTGCTTTCACTCTTGACTGAGCAGCAGCAGATCAATAAGGTGTTTCTCGAGCGCTGCGCCTTGCGCAGACGTCCGTGCTCCGGGTCGGCGTGGATGGGACGGAACTGAATCCTTCCCTTGCGGGCGAGCAGGCACTGGAGGAGACTGTCTCGCGTTACAAAGAGCTGCACGGAAAGACTGAGGTGCGCAAGTGCCCCTCGTGTCTACCGACAGAATACCCTGACTCTGGAAGCTGTGTACCGTTGGTGCGAGGCTGCGAGTCTCCTCCAGCGTGAACTCATGGTGCGTCTACCTCGGCGCAGGTGGGGTTGCGCAAGTACGAGGACATTCTGGCGCGTCGCGAGAAGCAGGTGCTACCATCTCATTTGACCCAAGCTGGCGCACCGGTGCAAAGATCGTCTGCGTGTGCGGGTGCCTTGATGCGCTCCACTCTGGTCGATGGTACAGATCTTGCGCATCGAAAACGAGAACGGCGAGCTGGCGATGCGCCTGCAGGCAGCGCAGCAGGAGACACAGCGCGTGCGCGACCTCACGGACCTGAGTCTTCGCGAGAGCATGGTGCGAAAGGCGCAAGAGGAGGAGGCTGTGCTCCCCCCCGCAGCCGCAGCACCCCTGCCGGTGCTTGTCGACCGCGAGAAGGCCGCCGCAGCCGCCGCAGCCGCCGCGGCGGAGCCTCTTTCGCGCCAGCCCTCCGCTGATGACTCGCCTACCGTGGAGGCTGCGGCAGTGGCGACAACGGATCCAGTCCCGGCCGCCGAGGAGACCACCGAGTCCGCGGCCTCGGTCACGCCCGCGCGGCAGGAACTGCCGCAGGCGCAGGCTCCGGGGGCTCCACCGACGCTCGCCCAATCGAGCCGTGGCGCTTCTCCGGAGCTCGCTGCTCAGTCAAATGAGAGTGCTGGCTCAATTCCGGCCCTGCCTGCTGCAGCACAGCTTGATCAAGCGTCGAGGACGCAGAGTGGTGTGGAGGAGCTCGTGGCAGCGCGTTCTCGCGACTCCGGCGCGCACACCGGGCGTGGCAGGCGCAGTACACCAACGCCGCCGTCGCAAGCGACACTGACGCCCGCACTGGCGCCTTCATCGGGGGCAAGCATGCCAATAGCGGAAGGGACAAGGAATCATGGTCTGCTAGGCGTCACGCGACCGCTAGGGCCGCCTCAGCTGTCAGCGCCCGCCCCACTCCCGCGCATCCCTGGCTTCGGCTTCCCCCCGGCGCCGACGCCGGACTCGATCGCCTCGGCCCGCACGCCGCCCCCATCGCAGCCGACACCGCCGGCGCGGCGCCGCGCGGCGTCCGCGCACGCCCTGCCTGAGGAGGCCGATGCTCCGCTCGCGGACGCGCTGCTCGTGGGGCGCGCCAAGCACCTCATGCGGTCCCTGCGCAGCCTGCTTGACGGGCAGGAGCGGGGTCAGGCGCCGCCCCCGGCGAGCAAGCTTTTGCAGCACTTGCTGGAGCTTCTCGAACGCGGGACTGAGGGCGGCCAGCCCGTGCAGCTCTCGGGTGCCACACTCACCATCGACGCCCCGGAGATGACGGCGCCGCCCCGCACCCTGGAGGTCTCTCACCTCTTCCACGCTGCCCGATTGCCCCACGCCGCGCCCCCGCTGCGCTGCGGCCGTGTGTATGAACCGTGTGTGGGGCGCTGGGCCGTGCTCAGGTGGGCCCCTCGTCGCTGGACGCGCTGAACTGGAACCAGCTGGTGGTGGGTCTCGAGCGATTCGACGTGCGCCGCAAGCGCGCTCTGCGCGACGGCGGGCCGCAGGGCACCGACCTCCTGCTTGACCGCCTCATGACAGCTCGCGCGTCGCGCAGCGCCGGCGCGCGTTACGCCGATGCCCCCGCCGGTAAGCCGCGTGGCCTCACACGGCACGCACAGGGTGGGCGCGGGGCAGCCTGGTAAAGGCGCCCAAATTCCTCTTGTGTGCATCAGCGTGCGGTTTGGGACAACCACACCAAGTGGGCGGCTCGACGAAAAAATTGGCAGACACCGAGGGGTTTAGGGTGTTGTGTTGTGTGCGAAGGACGTGTCTCGCACACCACACCACAGGGAGAGAAAACCGTCCTTTGCGCACCACACCACACCCTAGACACGTCCTTCGCACACCACACCACACCCTAAACCCGGGTTCCGAGTGGTCGACTCGTCCATGCAGTGGAGTGCGTTGAGATGCATGAAAGTGGCTTTTGGCAGCATTGTCTCGCTTGCACAGCTGCAGAGAACGCGCCCCTCCATTGCCGCTCTACGCTTTCAGTACTTCATTTCTTCGATCGCATGGCCGTGTACGCTACAGCAACAAGAGCGGCCTGTTTCCCCAGCGTCCTCGTCAGTGTCTGCTTTGCAGAACGCAATCAACGGGCTGCGCCGGAGCATTTTGTTGCCGACTTGACACGGCGCTATACCTGGACCGCCATACTTTTAGAGATAGCAATTTTGTTGATCTCCGGCACCTCAGCATCCGTGAGTCGCGTCGACGCACCGGCAATCATCGACACTGGGCGAGGGCCTTCGCGGTGAGAGCAACGCTAGGGTCAAATGGAGCACAGGAGGTACACGTTTGTGCGCGCTGGTGCGCACGGGATAAGGAGGCACACGCGAATTGAGCATAGCGGTTGCAACGACAGTGTTGTGGTCCATCCCCGGCGTGAGCAGGGCGATTGTTTGGGCGAACATCAACGAAGCACAATTGCCCATCATCGACTTGAGCATTTTGCCTGCAGGCTCTTGCTTGAGAGCAGCTTCGCCATCCAGACCGAATCTGTGAAGGGCCTCGCAGTAAGGGAACCACCTGCATGCCGTGTTGCATCGAAAAAGAGTGCTACAAACTTCAGAGCCAAGTGCCGCGATCAGTCCCGCCCCGATCGTGTCGCGAAGGTGTGGCACTCCGCTTACCTCTGCAGCATTTGCGCAGGAAAGAAGTGCAACCCGACTGCATAGCCTCCGCTGACGGCGGCGAGGACGATGCGTTGAGGAGAGCCAAGCATTGTGAAGATGCGGCTCCTTCTCTCTAGGTTTTTCATGATATATATTTTAAAAATTGAAGAGGTCAGATGGAATCCCCAAAGATTCATCTTCGGTTGCGAAAGAATCCGAGAGCGGAGAATGCGCCCACCCAAGTCCCCCGCCCAGCCACGGAGCGCAAAAGCAGCAGAAGAAGAGGCCAGAAGGGCATCGAACACCAGAAAGAGAAGATGCTACCGCCACGTAGCCAACATCCGCACTTGGAGCTGCCTCCTCTAAGATTCGGGCGAGTAGCTTATCTCAGGCATTGCTTACAATAGAGGAGACTACGAAGTGTGTCGCAAACACTAGGTGCGGCACTGCGCGCTACTCTCAGTCCCTGCCCCAGCCATTCCCCCTCGTGCACTACGAAGAAGCCAAGACCCTTGCCCATCTCGCACTGGGACGAAGCCGAATGCACCGATCCTCACCGCCCAGTTGTAGACGCGACCAGATCGCAGCACTCCCGGCGCGCAAAACATGTTATTCCTGAACGCAATCAGCAGCGTTCAAGGACTCAGCATCTCCTATCCTGCAGTAAAAGTCCGCAGCAGGCACTCAGCCTGTCGCTGGCGCACTGATGGTCGCGGGCATGACCGTTTTGGCGGCAGGCCTTGCCCTGCGGATCGCCCTCCCTCACCCAGAACCTGGTGCGCGCCCCTCTCAGCTCACCACACCTTTGACCACGCCTGCACACCTAAGCACCAGGCACGGCGCCAAGAAGGAGCGCACCCGTGACCGGCGAGGTCGTCGGCACTGCATCGCGGAAGCACGCACTGCCGCGGGTCCACGTCGACTGGCGACCAAGCAGCCGCGCGCACGCGACGCCGTCGCACCACGTCTCCTACGATGCATGCTTCTTCACCGCCACATACACCGCTCCACGGCGTGTCGCCAGCGCCCACATCCAGAAGAGCAGAGATGAGTTCTGCGGGGCCCTCCACTCTGACCAGCATCGCGCGGGCAACATCTTCAAGTCCAGGCGGGATCATCCAGCCGCCACCCTCCACCTCAGGGACCACCGCGACTTCATTGTAGAACTTGCGCGCACGGGTCAGGTCTCCCAACAGCCAATCCCGATTCTCTTCCACAAAGGTCAGTTGGTTCAGTTCGGTCCAGTGCCTTGACGCCACCTTCTCTCGCACGGCTGCGAATCCGATGTTGGTGTAGTGCAGAATGTAAGGGCCCTCGAAAACCGCTTTGGAACCACTCTCTCCCCGACCTAAACCCGTCGCGTCTTTCGGCAGCTCAAAAGACGTCACGTCCCGCGCCTCATAGCCCTGGCCGCGCGAGGCATGGTACTCAGCACACCGTTCCTCGGCGCCCCAGCTCGCAAGTACCCCCGCCCTTTTGGCCCAATACCAGGGTACAGGGGCCATCTGACCTGCAGCAGAGTACCATTGGCCGCGTGGTGCCCAGAAGTTGTCCGGACGGCAGCCTTGCCAACCTAAAAACGAACACGAAGGGTCTTTTCTCGCATCTGCACGACTTATTCTGCCACAGATCCAAGCGCAAGCGATGCTCCTGGGCTGCACGAAACCAGCCAACCTTTCCACAGATTGGGTCAAGCGACCAGGCCGGGTGCCTACCTGGTATCCCATGAAGTACTTGTGCCGCACCGAGTTCCATGTACGCAGCACCTTCGCGCCCTCCTGCCGCCGCGCGTGGAGAAACGAGTCGGCGCCCGAGCGGAGGGACAGCTCCAGACTGTTGGACCGTACCTCGCGAGTGAAGACGTGGGGGTTGCGCTTGAACGTAGTGACGTGGGAAAAGTGCAGGCCGGGAACCTCATCCGTAGCAGGTACAGCCTCCATGTTGAGGTAAATGGCCTGTGAGAGATTGCTGGCCGCATGCAAGCGGCTGAAGTGAGGCTGCACATCGAGGTGTTGGGTGAAGAATAGCTCATCATCGTCGATATGCAGAAGCCATGCGATCCCCATTTCCCGCGCAACTCTCACCGCGACCCCTGTCATCGTGTACCGTTCAGTGCGCCGGGCAGTCTCGAACAGCGCAAGCCCTCTTGGTGGGAAGTGATCCCCTGTGCCGACCTGCATTCAACATCTGCCGTGCGAAGTGGTCCGTGGCCGCCTTAGGCGCAAAATCAGTGTACACTTGCAGCGCGCGCCAATCGTCCTCAAGTACTGCACCGCGCCGAAATATTTTGACCTGATTCTACAATATGATAAGAGCCCCGAGACTGACACGGCGACACAGCGAGCGCCGGGGGATCGCGAGAGGCGATTCAACCGTCTTGCCGTGGGCGCTGGCAACGCGGTTTGCGACAGAAGAGGATTCCTGCGAACCCAAACAGATACGGACGACATCCGTGTGAGCCAGGGGCTCTGTGACTAGGACGCGGGGACGCTGCTGCGCTGGTGATGAAGGAAGAAGTTAACGCCGGAGTGAGGAGAGGGGCAGGCCTCGTCTGCAGGGTCGTCGAGAAACAGCAGCACATGCGTAAAACCTGTCGCGAAGTGGTATCCGAGCCAAGCTGCGAGCTTTTCCTGCGTCGGCACTCGTGTTTGGTGGCGCCTACCGCTCTTGAGGGTGGTCGATGTGCTGGCCGGGCGGAAACCTCGCCAGGGCGGAACATGGTTGAGCAGATCCCCACAGGGATCTCTTCTCCCTCCTCACGTTCTCCAGCATTCGCCGCTGGCTCTGAATGAACCGAATTCGCTGTCGGTGTGGTCGCCTTGTTCCCTCCCGTGGCGGCGATCGCGTCGCGAAGCGCCGCCGCGAGCTCGAACTCCTGCCGCCGAAGTGCATCTTGCAGCCGGGCTGATATCTCCTCCACCAGTTTCGTGTGCGGCAGCTCATCAGCGCTTTTCCTACAGACCTGCGCGCGAAAACTATCACGATGCCTCGCGGCCTCGCCGTAATCGCCTGAGGCGACTGCTGCTTCCTTCAGGGCCGCGATAGCAGCGATCCCCACCTGCTCGCTCCGCCGGCCCGGTTCCTTAGTTCGCCCTGCTCGCGACGAAGAGACGGGTGACATGAAAGATTCGGGGTTTGAAGTGGGACCACGGAACCACCGGACCTGAATGCTCTTCACGCTCGCGCGGAGCTCCCGAGCCAGAGACTCATCACCGGAATTTGAAGCCGCTTTCAGCCTGTCGCTGAGACCAAAGAGAGTCTCCATAGTCTCCGATTCCTCAAACTCTCCTATTGATGCGCTCGATACGACCAGCGATGTGAAAAAGGCGGTGAGAAGCGCGCCAAGGCGCGCTGCGGAAGGACCCATGCGCAGAACCGAGTTGGCGGTACGCTGGCTGCTGGGCCGCAACACTTAGAGGGCCCGAGGCGGGCCCGAATTTTGAGCGAAACATTTCTGACCCCCACGGGGGCGAGATGAGGCAGATGGGGCAGGAGATCCCGCCATATTTGCTCACAGCTGGTCATCACGTCCGCAGTCTCATCCAGTATCTACACGGTATTTTGATTGCGTCCTCCATTTCAATACTTGTGAGAGTACGCTACAATTCTAACGGGTACTATCCGAGCCAAATCACCGCACACCATTTCCTTTCTTGCGAGACATGGGGCGTTTCTTGAAAGTCCAGCGGATTCTAGGACTCGTGACAGAGTGGGATCCATGCTGTTCCCACTTCCTTCCCGGCGCACGGCCGGCGCCGCGGTGATCGCAGCTGCCACGGTCTGCAGCGCCAGTGCCGCTGCTCCGCTTCCGAGTTCGGCGTCGCTTGGCTCGATGCGCCTTCGCGGCGGCCTCGAGGTTTCGATGACTCGCTCGGCCTCGCAGCAAGACATCTCGAACCCGAACGTTAAGCGCCCAGGGCCTGTCTCCAAGGACCCTAAAAAGGAGAAAATCTGGTCGTTGTCCCAGCAGTACAAGCCTGCTGACAAGACCTCGATCCAGAAGTGCGCCCTCTCCCAGCTTGTTGTCGCCACGCTCAATGCGTCCCATCAGCGAGTTTCAGGGACTGGTGCTGCAGATGCGGTTCTTCGTGGCAAATACTGCGATGTCTTACCCTGATGTTTCGTGCAGGTCAGTCGTGCACCACGCCGAACACACGCTTGCAACCGACCGTTACAACTTCGATGACGGAACCGCCTACCAGGCTGTCGCGCTCTCGGTTCGTGACCATCTCGTGGAGTCGCTGCGCGACACCAAGGCGCACTACGTCAAGGAGGATCCCAAGCGCGTGTACTACCTCTCGCTTGAGTTTCTCATGGGTCGCTCCCTCCTCAACTCGCTAATGAACCTCGACCTCCAAAAGCCTTACAAGGAGGCGCTCGAGGAGATTGGCTATGACCTCGAGGTTACCTCCCTGGCGATCCCAAAAAGCCGCCGTCCCCGAACTGCCATGTCCGTGGGACATCGCTCATAATCTCCATCCTAGATTCTTCCTTGGAATTACTCTGATCTCCAAGCCAGTGCAGTGCAATCTTCAGTGGCGGTCGGTGACGCTGAGAAGCACGTTAAGACTCTGATAGGGGGGCGTATCGTGGCCGGAACGGTCGAAGGCATTCATGTCATCCCCTGATGCGGTTGCACACCTCCTGCCACAGGAAATGGTGGAGCAGGAGAAGGACGCCGCGCTTGGCAATGGCGGTCTCGGACGCCTTGCCGCATGCTTCCTCGACTCCATGGCCACGCTCAACCTCCCCGCCTGGGGCTACGGCATCCGCTATGAGCACGGCATGTTCGAGCAGCGCTTCAAGGATGGCAACCAGGTATGCGGCCACTTACCCCGTGCGCGCGCCGTCGCATCCTTGAGGACTTAGTCGCCCTGCAGCTGGAGAAGCCCCACCCCGCTGAAGCCTCATGCTGGGGCCCCGCGCTAGCGCGGCGAGCGTGCACCTTGTGTCGCCAAGCCTTTTTTGGCCGATGGCACCGTCTGGCCGCTCCTCATGCAACTGGATCCAAATCCGACTTTTCCACGCCTATCGTTGGTTGTGCTACCAGCCCAGGATGCCGGACTTGCATGTGACGCGCGGCCCACCTCTCGACAGGTTGAGTTCCCGGACACCTGGCTCACCAAGGGCAACCCATGGGAGGTTCTCCCCTCTCCCTGGCCCGCGCATGGGCTGCTGATATCGCCCTAGTCTGCCGTGGGCCGCAACGCCCGTAGTTGCCCGCGCATTGAATGCGCACGTGCGAGACGAAAAATCGCTGAAGGTTGACAGCGGGTCCACTTCGCGCGCTTCAGATCCAGCGGCTCGACATCACCTACCCCGTCACCTTCTACGGTTCTGACAAGGTGATGGCCGTGGCCTATGACGTACCGATACCCGGCTACGACACTCTCAACACCAACTCGCTGCGCTTGTGGTCCGCGATGCCGACCAACGATCTCGACCTGGCCAAGTTCAACGATGGCGACTACAACAATGCCCTCAAGGCCCGCCAGAGTGCCCTCGAGATTACCCAGGTGTTTTCCCCCTCCAACATGTCCGAGATGGTCTGTTTTGCACCTGCTAACGGTGCGCATGGTCACGTTGTACAGGTCCTCTACCCCAACGACAACAACCAGGCCGGCAAGGAGCTCCGCCTCAAGCAGCAGTACTTCTTCGTATCTGCCACGATGCAGGACATGATCAAGAACTTCCAGGCGGCAAAGCCCGGACGATCGTGGGAGGAGCTTCCTGACAAGGTCGCAATGCAGCTCAACGACACGCACCCATCGATCGGCGTCGCTGAGCTCATGCGCCTCCTCATGGACGAGCACGGCATCGGCTGGTCGCTCGCTTGGAAGCTTGTGTGCAAGGTTTTCGCGTACACTAACCACACCGTGCTTCCCGAGGCCCTCGAAAAGTGGTCTGTGGACCTCATGCAGAACCTCCTCCCGCGCGTGTCTGAGATCATCTTCGAGATCAACCGCCGCTGGCTCAACGAGGTCCGCGAGGTCTACGGTGACAACTACGACAAGCTCTCGTCGCTTTCCATCGTTGAGGGCGACGGCGATCACAAGATGTTCCGCATGGCCCACCTTGCCATCGTCGGCTCTTACAAGGTCAACGGCGTTGCGGCTATCCACGCTGAGATCGTCAAGTCCGATGTGTTCCCGCAGTTCGTCGACTACTACGCCAAGAAGGGCATCAACGACAAGTTCATCGGCATCACCAACGGTGTGACCTGCCGCCGCTGGCTCGCGCAGTGCAACCCGTCGCTCAACGTTCTCATCACCAAGACGCTCGGCTCCGACAAGTGGATCCGCGACCTCTCGCTCCTCGAGGGCCTCAAGAAGCATGCCGACAACGACAAGGTCCTCGACGAGCTCGCGGCCTCGAAGATGGAGAACAAGAAGCGCCTGGCCGCGTATATGAAGAAGGCGCAGGGCATTGATGTCGACGTCAACACTATGTTCGACATCCAGGTGAAGCGCATCCACGAGTACAAGCGCCAGCTCCTCAACGTCTTCCGCATCATCCACCAGTACGATCGCATCAAGAAGATGTCGCCCGGCGACCGCGCCAAGGTCCAGCCGCGTACCTGCTTCATCGGTGGGAAGGCCGCGGCCGGCTACTTCGTCGCGAAGAAGATTATCTCGCTGGCCAACGCTGTCTCCCGCGTCCTTGAGGCTGACCAGGACACCAACAAGTATCTCCGCCTGGTGGTGATCGAGAACTACAAGGTCTCCAACGCGCAGGTGATCATCCCGGCCAACGATATCTCGGAGCACATCTCGACCGCTGGTACCGAGGCATCTGGCACTTCCAACATGAAGTTCGTCATGAACGGTGGCCTGATCATCGGCACCGACGACGGCGCCAACATCGAGATCAAGGAATGCGTCAAGGAGGAGAACATCTTCATCTTCGGCGCCAAGTGCCATGAGATCGCCGATGCCACCCGCCGCATGCGCGAGGGTGCACCGTGGGACCACCGCCTCAAGGAGGTGTTCAACATGGTCCGCTCTGGCAAGTTCGGGAACCCCGCCGACTTCGAGCCGGTGCTCAACTCGATCGAGGACGGCCGCGACCGCTACCTCCTGGCACACGACTTCGCCTCGTACCTCGAGTGCCAGGATCGTGTGGACATGGAGTACCAGAACAAGCGTGAGTGGAACAAGAAGTGCCTCAACGCGGTTGCGGGCATGGGCTGGTTCTCCACTGACCGCACCATCGACGAGTATGCCAAAATCATCTGGAACTGCAAGCCGTGCCCGCGCCCGGACCCGCGCTCGTAAGCACTGGGCCGTGACGACGCGCTATTCTAACGTTGGGGTGTGCGTGAGTGCTCCAAATGGTAGGTTGGTGCTGTAGCTGCTCGTAGATTGGAAAAGGTTTGAGTTGCCCGCTGCGGTGTGGGCGCTGCATAGTGCTTTTTGTTTTGAAGGGCTTCCACTGTCAGTCTGCACTGCAATCAACATCATCGCGTGCACATGCCGCGTTCCATCGTTCTTGTGCATTCACGGTGGCCCCGCCCTCGCACTTAGCTCCGAAGGTAGCCATGCAACCACAGCCACAGAGCCGTGGCTATGATGAGCATGAGGCACCCGCCACCACTCCAGACTGTCACGTTGAAGAACGCCCAGCTCGGCCCCCGCACGAGAGTGCAGTTGCCACAGTCAGTCCACGGAAGGTAGTCGTAGGGGCCTGCGAGCTCGTCGACCCAGCCCGTGTGCATGTTCATGCCAAAAAAACCTGCGACTAATGAAGCCAGACCCACATACATGCTTGCCATCCCAATGAGAATATCGACCTTCCAGAGATTGTTGCGCGCAACGTCGAGCTGCAGCTTGAGGAGGTCTTCGGTTGCGACTATCTCCTGCAGCAGAAGCTCAAGCTGGGCGTACAGGTTGTGGAACTCGAGCTGATACGAGTCTAGCAGTAGGCGTAAATGGTGTGTCGCGCCACGCTGCTCCTTGACAAGGCGCGCGTACTCAGCCGGATCCTCCTGCATCGCCGAGAGGTACATGAGAGACATGGTCTCCTCGTCTTCCTGCGCCTCCTCCAGAGCCGTCTCCACGCCTCGTAGCTCGCCAAGGACCTCCACAATGCGGCTCTTGAGGCGCCACGTCGATCGCAACATCTTGGAGCTTACGTCTTCACGCATTCCAGCAGCGATGCGCACCTTCTCCCGCACGCAATGCGCAACTGCTTCCGCATGCCGCGTGACGAGCGTGAGAAGCACCGCCTCGAAAACCTGGCTCTCCCACACAAATTAAGCCCGCAGAGCGCCCGAAGGACATGCGACGCACATCGCACCCGAATGACTCGGGCAAGGAGAAGGGCCGCACCCGGAATTCGAAGGGCATTTCAGGCTCGGCCGCTCCTGCGTGGCGGTGCAGGCGTAGCAGGAGCGGCTGCAGCAGCTCGTCCGCGCCCTCGGGTGTCACAACGTATGCATGCACATGGGTGACAACGGCTGATAGGTACCCTAGTGCAAGCACCGTTGCTCCGGCTCGCGCCAGAATTACGTGGTCCTGCCCCTCGACCAGCCGCCGCATGTCCCGCGGCTGCAGACCTTCGCCCACCTCACGGAGCACCTCGGCAGCAGAATGTCCCTTGTGTTTATGCCGCAGACCGCGCTCAACGTCGCGCCGGCACTCAGCAAGCAAGTCGAGTCTGCTGAGGTCGACGCGCAGGAATGCATCTCCCGCCTTCGAGATCTGGAAGATGATAATGGCCTGCCGTTCGCGTTCTGCATCGCTGATCGGGTCAACAGATCTTGCATGAGTGCCCATTTCGCTTTCTTCGTCGCTGTCGAAGACACCGTCTGCAGACATGTTGTGTGCGGTTCCCCCTGCCATTGCAGTTGACCCCTCATCATCTTTGCCGATGTCATCCCGCTCGGATCCGGGCCTCAGAGACATCTTCTTCAGAAAGCGCCCGCCCTGCGAAACCAAGCTGCCCCAAATGCCACCGATCTGCATCACCGTGTCGGCCGGAACCTCTGCAGGATCCTGCTCGCTACTGCTGCCAGCGTGGATCATCGACGCCGGATCGATGACGTCTTGCGGATCGTCTGTAGTCATTTGTGCCTAGGAATCTGGCGCACGAGGCGCTCGGGCAACAGTGCGGGCCATTCACGCGACAAGCGCCGCCTCGCAAGTAGGTGCGTGCCCGGCCAGCGTCATAGTCTTTCCTTGCGCAAAACTTTGAAACGCTCGCGTCGTGGCGCAGCACCGTGCACGCGTGGTCCTCCCCGCACGACACCTGCGCCACCGCCGCCGTCGGCGCCCCGCGCCCCCGGAGTTTAGCGCAACATTGCCGAATTGATTTGAATTGATTCCAGCCGATGGTTGCCTGAAACGAGCGACAGTCGCCGGAGTTGGCTGAAATACTTGGCTCGGGGAGGAAGCATCAACACTTCCTCAACCACCTTAGGTATGCTCGGGTCATGCCTCCGCTGCGCTTCTCCTGCCGGATGGTTCATTGATCGCTTGCACGAGGGCAGAAAGGCTTGCAGTGTTGGTTGTGCCTAGATTGCATGTCAGCTGCGGTGCGGATGCTTGCTGGGGATTGGGCTCCAGAGAGTTTGTTGCCCACATCTCGCTGGTGTGGGGCAGCCAGGCAGGCGCCGGAGGGGCCGCTGGGTGGTGGCCCGTGTGGCGAACAGCTTTGCTGATATTTGGCGCTGGTTATGAGTGGGCTGACGATAAGGGAAGGGGCCCTGCGGTTGCTCTCTCTCTCCCTCTCTGCGATCGAGATAGCTGATGTGCTGCGCTTTGGCGTTGCAGGAGCTTCACACAACGTCTACAGCGGATCGCGAGGACCTGTCCCACAGATCAACAGCCATGATCGAAGCGCATTCGTCGAATAATAATATCACAAGCTATACCAAGCAATCTTCTTCCGGGCGCGTCAGGTGCGACCTTGGCCCCCCTCCTCAACGCCCCAACAACTGGCGTCGGGTTGCCTAGTCCCCCTTGGAAAGCAGGTCGCAGGAAACGATAGCCGTGTAGCACCTACTGACATTGAGGTCTGTTGATGTACTGGCAGCGAAGTGCTGGCGTGCTCCTGCGCCACGGGGGCAGGGCGGCCACCGTCGTGGGTTTGACGTCGGATATAAGCTGAACAAGATCGGCTACAAGGTGAACCCCCGTCCCCGCAATGAGTCGATCTGGTGAACTTCAGGCGCGCTTAGAATGTTGTTGAAGCCCGTCCGTTTTTGCAGGAGCTTGGCTCGGGAAGCGGCGTGATGAACGCCTCGCAGGATGTGCCAGAGGCGATCATGGAGCACGGATGCATGGAGTTGCAGGTGGAGTGCACGGAAGCGATCCCCATGGGGCGTGTGCTCTCCAACTGGAACGCATATTTCGTCCCAGAGCGCGCGCAATTTTACATTGCCGCGCCCACGGTGATCAGTGCGTCCAGCAAGACGTCTCTGGTCTCGCTGCTCGAGGTTGCGGAGACTTTCGAGTGCACGACCGCGTGGATGTACGTGGACCGCAAACGTCTCGACTTCATGTCAGTGGTGTCCACATTCAAGTACCTTGGCTTCCAGCTCTCGCAGACCACCATCAAGGACTCGCGACAGAACCGCATGTATGCGCTTCTGCGCTACGAGCTGGAGTGACGTAAAAAAGGTGGGTTCTCGGGAAGGCGGCGAGTTCGCCGCACCGACTTGTCAGGATGGAGGGAAACCATGGGTATGACGGGCCGGGGCTCACTGGGAATGCGCGTGCGCGACACATCTTGTGTGTGCGCGCACTTTGCAATCCTACAGTAGCAACCCTAGTAGTTGTGAAGGAGCCCCCATAGGCCTCGACTCAGTGGCAGGTGATCTCTCTTCTTTCTGGCAGCGGTGTCTGTCTTACCCGGGTTCAAGTCTTGTAGCGTGATCTATGCGCGGGTTGTCATCGCGGCACCCGGGCGCCGGAACAGGGCGAGTGTGACTGCGCGGGGGAACCTTTCCCCGTGCACGACTCAACAATAGTGGCAGCCTATTGCTCCGGCGTATTGGGGGTCGCCCGCGCGACAAAAATTGTAAACCATAAAGTGAGAGGATATTGTGCAAACCTGCTTCAGAGACGTATGTGCCGCAATGTGTTTGCCGCACTTCAAGGCACGTCTCTGGGCGTTGTGTGGGTCCAATTCAGATCAATTCGAAACGTCTTGCCTCACGCGCGAGACGTTTGTGGTTAAACGAAAGAAATTCGTACGACCAGAGCTCACCACACGTCTACGAAGCCACCTACAATGCCTTCTTCTGGATAGTGAAAATGTGGGCGGTCCACGGTTCCATGCTGAGCCAGACGCCGTTGTCAGCGCCCAGCAAGTTGGCGCCTGTCTTTTCGAGCACTAGGTCCGAGAGACCATCTACGAGCTTGTGCTTGCTCCCCTTGAGCACTCCACTGCTCCAGAGCGGGAAACAGAGGAAGGGACGGTCAGCAAAGTGGAACACATGTAGCGGGGGCATTGTTAGGCAAGGGGGGTCGGAATGGGAACGGGGCTGACAATGGCGCCTCGGGAATGATCACGTGGCCATTGGACACGTGTTCACTGAAGTTAACGACCGTCAGCACCTGCACCACCCCAGCACGCCATCAGCCTTGGTATGGACGGCCTGTCTGAGAGAGCAAAGCCACTTTGAAACAAGGCGCGCGAGGGTGATCGGGTGCGGTGACAGTACAATTTGGTGCCCAAGAATGTGCGCGTGCGCGATGATGCGCTCGTACGAGGGGTTGCCATCCCCGGACGGCGTCACCTGCCGAGCGCCAGCCCCAGCTGTTGGCACTAAAACTGCGCGTGGGACACGCGGAGGCACTCATGCGGGCTGAGCACGATCCTGGCACCGGTGGAAGTCGCCGTTGCGGATCGCCTCGGTGTTGAGCGCCTTGATGAGATTTTTGTAGCCCTCAGCAACGCGCGGGGCCTTCACGTCGTCTTTCAGTGCAACACGCCGGTTCACATGCATCGAGATACGGCGTGTCCGGCCCTCCTGCTGACCATCATGGACGAAGTGCAACCCCGGGATTGTGAAGGAGATCGCCGCCGCCGCGAGGTTGGTCTTGTAGTACTCCCAAGAGTCCGCCGCGCGCTCCTCGTCGTGGTTCTCTAGGAAACGCACAAGCTTCTTCTGGTAATCCATGTTGGCGCTGAGGTGGCCCTGTACCGCCCCGACATCTTTCTCCTTAAGCCGATCATAAAGGGTCTTGTCATAGCAAAAGTCAAAGCCGAACTTCTGCAGCTCGTACTCGCGGTCCCAGTAGCACTCCGCGACGTAGCAGAAGTCGGGGTTCACCTCCCGCGATCCCTTGATTGCACCCGGCCAAAACTGCCCCGAGGCCTTTGTCTGCCCGAAGGGAGCCAAGCGCCCACCCCAGGTCTTGTCCAGCACGTCCTCGCAGATGAGCATTGCCATGTCACAGCGCACCCCATCCGCCAGCCCGGCAATTTTCTTGAGAATGTTGCACATCTCCTCACGCGCCATTGGGTTGCCGTAGTTGATCTGCACCGTGTCCTCCCAACCGTCGTAATACATGTCCTTACCGTGCGCGAAAACGTTGTCACCGACCTAAAAACACGCGCGCCCGTCAGCACTCACTCTGCGAGATGGGAGATCGTGATGAGCGCCTTAGCGGACAGTTCTGGCCGTCGACAAGAGCCTGCACCTTGAAAAAGTTCTGCGGCGAGTGCTTGAGCGAATTCTCCGAGCCCTGGATGAGCAGCTCGGGGCGGTCCTTGGTCCAAGGGTGGTCCACCGCCATGTGGTTCGGCACAAAGTCCACCATGAGGCGCAGGCCTTTTTTATTGCATCGCTCTCGAAGTCGTAGGAGCGCCGCATCGCCACCGAAATCTGCCCCCAGAATGCTCAGATCGTGCGCCTGTGCCACACGATGAAGGAGACAAGCCACAATTACACAGGGGAAACCGGCATGTTGGGATAGGGCGGACGACCCGTGTGGCAGGAGTAGTCGGTGACAGCAAAGGGTGAAGAACACGCCGCCTCGCGAGGCATGCCCTGTTCGTGGCCGAGGGTTCGGCGGCTGAGCGAGCAGCGGGCCCGAGTCGTAGCTCGACAAGGCCTTCATGCATGGGCAAAATTACATGGGAACGTGGATAGGGCAAACGGGATGGACACCTTCATGCAGGGTTCAAGATCAAGAAGTTTGATGGATTTTTTCATGCCGAAGTCGCCTGTTTGCCAAACTCCGAGGAAGTAGACGAAGTCGTATCCTTCAGACGCGACGCGGTCGAGAACTTCATCAGGGAAGTCGTCCAGGGTCGCCCCCTTCTTCGTGGCCTTGATTTCGTCCATAAGCACGCGAGTATTCAACTGCAGACAAGCGGAAAGAAAGGAATCAGCAACGAACTTCTTGGGAACTGGTCGCCAGTACGCTGTCCACGCTGCACCCCCACGGGACGCAGGAAACTGCCAGCTCAGCAGTGCCACGAAAAGGCACCTGAAACAGCAGCGGGTTCTTCGGCAGAGGCCTAAGTGCCATGTTTGCGCCGAGAGACGCCGCTGGTACTGCGATCGCGATAAGAAGTACCACGAGGGCTCGCGCAACGACCTGCGCGAGTTGCATGTTTGACACTGGCGGGGTTGTAACAAATGGATTGCACCCAATAAATGGCAACTTTCATCACTCAGACTCGGCTTAAGTGGTGTAGGGGATGATCGACTTGATCCATCTTGCAGATGGGGATCACCCCAGTTCCGGCGCTGCTTCTTGTGGTCATAATCCATACGATGACCGATGCAGTTAATGCACATGCATCCCACGCAGCGTTTGCCCCGTCTGTGTTGCCTCTGGAGGTGACTCGCTTGAATTCTCCCGTGGAGATCCAATGTTCGGACGGAGCGCAGCAGCGCACCCCGCTCCTTCGCCGCCGGGCATCGCGCTCCGTACCGGGTGCCATCAAGGCTCTTAATAATGACAGAGGTGAAGCTAGTGGCCCGGCGTCAGACGGCAAGGACGAGATCCTGAAGCGATTAGCGGCCACCGATACACCCAAAGGCCCCGAGTCAATAACACAGAAGCCGCAAGGAGCTCTCCCAGAATGGTCAGCACCGTGGCCCTGGCACTCAGCTTTCTTGGGCTATTCCGAACACGTGCTGGAAGTTTGCTGCGCTGGGCCATGACTGATTGGTGCGCAACAATCTGCGGGGATGTGATTACTCGCCGATTGCGCGGCAGGTCGTACTTCGTGGCCCCCATTGTTGGAGCAGTTGTGGCGCTGGCTGTGCAGCAGATCACCAAGGCGCCTTTGCCCTTTGGATGACCCGTGTACTTCTAATTTCTCTCTCAATTTCAGCAGCCGAGAGATCACTTGGGAAGCCATGCGCTGGGATTCCCCCTTGGGCAGCCGAGCAGACTGCCAGTCAGTTCACTGAGATCTGTCAGTGGGTGCGGGTCGGTGGGTTCCTCCGAATTAAACACAAACGCTTTACTTAAGACGGTCGCGGCAAAATTCTGCAATGTTGCCGTCGGAACCTTCACGCGGGGCCCCAGGGCACTCACTCGTGCGCTGCAGTTAGTGTGACACACAGACGCAGCGCCCACAGTGATCCCCGCCGCGCTTGGAGCGACGCGAACCGTTTTGACATTAATGGACACGGCCGGAATAGCAATCGAATCGATAGCCGGACTCGGTGAGCTGTGACATCCGCGACATCCGCGGAAGTCCCTGTCCCCGAGCCCCGGGGCGTCAGAGGCGTCTTTCAAGTGACCGTGCTCACGGGCAGCACAGTCAGCTACCGGGGGGAGAAAGACTGGTGCCTCGCAACAAACCTCGAATGGTCGAAGAAGCTTGTAGAAGGCCTCGGCATTCTTCTTGCCATTCTCCGACACTGTGACTTGTCCCTCCTGAAAGAACTCAGCGGTGCCCTGCACGGTGCCGAAAGTCTTGACCAGGCTGCGCTTGCGCGCGATTTCCGCGAGGTTATCCTTGCTGGAGAGGTGAGCATTATTGAAGGCTGTCGTTGTTCCCGCACGGCCCTTGGGCTCAGCCATGAGATTGAATGCATCTCTCGGGTGAAAGCACCCTGTACAAGAAAGTATAGCCTCAGCGGCGCGTCAGCCAAAACGAGCGGCGTGCCGCAAGGCTGCATCAACACACGAGACCAATAAAAATTACCTGCGCCTGGTGGATTGTGCAGGAACTGATTGAGTGTAAAGAGACGGCAGTCCTTGGGGTCTGTGTGGGCATGGTTGTTGTACGACTGCTTCACCTGCTCGGCGGCGGAAGCCCGTGGGTCGCACTCTCTCAGCATCACGAGATTCTTGACGCAAGGCAAGCGCGGTCTACGTGCGGGAAAGCTCGGCTATCAACGAATACGGTTCCAAATAGATGGGAAGGCAAACCGCGCGAGCGTTCGCAACAGAAGCTGGGAGGAATCCGCCATAACCCGGCGCCCGCGCGAAAGCCTTGGTCGTGCCCGCAAAGAGGTCCCGAGTGGTCGCATACTCAGCGTAGTACGTCTGAACACGCAAAGACTCTGAACACTTTGCCTGGTGCCCACTGGGTGACTGATGGCCCGTTGTTGTCCGGGGCGTAAGAGTGTTAATGAAGGGCGCGGACCTCGCGCCCTGGCGGCGGAAGCTGGCCTGGCATGCCCCTGCCGAATTCACCGAAGGACTGAGTGTAGCTGCTAATTGGCGGCTCCCGCTGCATTGTCACCTCTTTGAATCCATCAGAGAATCTGTGGAGGAGGGGAAAGGTTCAGCAACAGTTGGGCTCGGCAAGCTGAAGTCAGATTGTGGGCTTTGGAACGCACTGCGCTGGCTCCTTTTTGATGAGTGCGTTCTTCTTCGCGAGCCAACCGACGCCCAGTGCTATCTCCATACCATTTTCGTACCCAAGCGCATACGTCGTACCACCGAGGTATGCGGGCTTGCGCCGCCCGTCCTGCGACAGTTTGATGCGCTGCAATGAGCACCGGAAGGCGTTGGGCGCTCTTGACCGCGCAGACATCGCGGTCGATACAAGACTAGATCAACATTTTAAAGTTATGCACGGCCGCTGGGCTTCTTGCTGCACCTGGGGGATCGGGTATAGGTTGTCCTTGTTCACCGGCGCGAAAGCGTCTCTGTAGGTGCTGCATGCGACAAACTTTGGCCCTGGCTTGAACGAATCAGCCTGCGCATCCATGCCCTCCTCGACTGGACCTACAGGGGTAACCGGTACAGGTGTTGTCTGAGGGCGCCCTTTCGCGAGAAAGGAACGATTGATCGAGGCCTGGTAAGTTGTCTCCGGGTTTGGGGAAGAGCCCAGAATCCACTCCTGCGGGAAGCGAACGTCAATTACTACCAGAAACCTCTTGTTTGTGACCAACACATAGATTTCAATCGGTCTATGGCCGTTATTGCCCAAAACTTTTCTCGAAAGTAAGCTGTGGATTCGCAGACCGGCTGACCCCTGTCCTTGTTGGCCTCCGGCCCTGCCCTGAGCCCAGGACCATCCTTGACTGGAATCGGAATTGACTCACTACTAGGAATGAATCCCACATAGCCGGTGACTGCGTGCCCGGCACGATATGAAAGCAGGCTCCTGCGATTTGTGCCACCACTCAGGTCAGCTGCCTCGAAACTTCGTCAGCTTCTCAGGACGATGTATTGCGGAATGAGGCTGATGAAGGAGGGTATCACTTGTTTCCGGCCTGGCCAGGCCCCTTGTGCAGTGTGGAATCTAGCATCTTGTACCCCTCTTCCTCGAGTGCGCCGAAGGGACGAAGGCAGCCCTTGCTAGATCTGTGCACAACTTACCAGGCCTCGATCAAACTTCCGTTGACAGGAACCCTAGGCAAAATATTTCTAAATAGTCGTTTTTGTAAATTTCTTGTTAGAGAAGGCCCTGTTAGCTAATCAAGCCGGGGCAACGGCCCGGGCTAGGTTTGGTCCTTGCGACGCGGACGAGCCACATGGCTGGCGCAGGGGAACCGGTGCGCGCAGGCCTCCCGCCTGATGAAGCAGACGATCTTCGTAGGCGGCTACGGCAGCATGATCAAATGTACGCGACGATGCAGCAGCAGGGGAAGCCCTTCGACGCGCTCGAGCATCTCGAGAAGGTTCCGGCGCCGCTGCTCACTCCCGGCCCTCCAAAACAAACAAAGCTTCCGGACAGGATGACGATGCGAATCTACTCGTCGCTTTCGAGTGAGTGCGGTTCGTTGACCCTGCGTTTTCCTGGCAGGGACTTTTTGTGCGGAAGGAGCTGTACGGCCCCGAACACCCAGAGGTTGGGAAGGTCTGCCAGGTGTTCACGACTAGTTGCAACACTCTCGCTATGAACTCTCTGCAGCGAGGTGCGCTCAAACTCTGCAGTCCAAGCCTGGTCTTTCCTCCTGAACCGGCACTTGCTCCGACGGTAGTCCTGCAAGCCCTTTGGCCAGCGTTGCCCTGTGCTCCAACAGCTTGCTGATGCACCTCGTCACCGAGCAGACAATCACCTGCTGGCGTACGAGTTACTGAAAAAAGCTGAGATTCTCACCTCACCTTCCGGCTATATCATGTAAGCGCGCTAGCCCCGAGGCGCTCAGACGAATCAAAGTCTGGGGAGCCAAGATCTTCCGAAACTCTCAACTTTCTGAAGTGGAGCCCTGACATGCACCGCGCGCCGCCCAGGGACAAAAAAATGCGCATGAAGTTGCGAGCGGTGACATTCAACAACTTTGGATGTTTCTACAAACGGCGCGGAAAGCTGCATGCTGCCTTGCAGTACCTGGCAAAGGCGCTGAAAATTGAGCTGACGTCTGAGGAGGTGGATAATCCTGCCGGGACGCATCTCAACCTCTGCGCAACGCTCTCGCAACTCGGGCGTCACGGCCCTGCGCTCGAGCATGCGCAGTGTGCACTAGAGCTATTGGAAGCTATGCAAGATACACGAGAAAAGAAAGGAGAGGAGGGAGGGGGCGGAGGGCGGGGTGCGATGGACGACGGTAGCATTATGGCGATCGCGTGGCACAACATGGCAGTGGAACAGGAGCATCTGCAGATGATCGAGGCATCGCTGCACTCTTACGAGCAGGCAGTAATTGTGGCTGAAAGGGAGTGGGGGGCAGGGCATATCAAGACCCTTGCAATCAAGCACTCGCTAGAGGAGGCCCGTGGCAAGGCGGCCCAGAGGCGGCAGGCTGGCAAGAGCGGTGGCACCAATGGCGGGCACGGTGGTGGCGCTGCTGCGTCTCCGCTGGACTCTGTTTTGAACCCGGCGAGTTCTACAAGCTTTGTTAACAATTTTCGGCAAAGTGGCATCAAGAGCACTGCTGGGACGGGGGCAAACAAGGGGGGCGGCGGGGCCCTGTCCCGGAGCACCAAGCTCAAAACAGCAACGGCAGCGCGGGCGTACGGTCCCGGGGGTCAGCAGACGCGCAATCGCTCGAGTGTTTCTGATTCATGGGGCGACTACCTTAACTCCACGCAGATGGGGGAAGAAGGTGACCAGGGGGGACAAGGCCAGGGAGCCCTGCCTCCGATCCGCAGAGACGGCGCACGAATGCCCGCGCAGCCAGGTGCCACGGCGGCTTCGCCACAAAATCTTTCCAGAGAGCTGCGAACGGGACCGCGCACGCCACCACTGCAAGACGAGCGCCCGCCTCGGCCGACCAGGAGATGAGACACGCCGCAGCACGGCTCGACAATTGTTAGTAAATCCAAGATAGCTGGCGCGGCCTAGCGTGTGGGATACGTGGTGCGAGGCCTCCTGTGAATTCTCGTAGCCAGGCCAGGCAACTGAAACAGAGCAAGGGCGAAAGATACGTGCATATGCAATCAGAAACACGGCTCCGCGTGGCACTCGTTGCCGCACCCGTTGTCATCTGCGCACGCATACAGCAATTTTGTCCCCGTCGCACGGCGAAGACGACACTAGTCAGAGTCTTCGGAGTCAGAGTCTGACTCGCCCCCACGGAGGTCTGCAATGTTGAGCCCGCCGACGTTCTGCAGCCCCATGTACGCCGCGCCTCCAGCCAGGTCCTTTGCAACCATTCGCGAAGTGTCCATGTTGACCGTCTGCTGCACCTGCTCCCGTCGTTTCTTCTCTTCTTCCCGCTTCGCCGCAAGCTGCTTCTTCTCCTCTTCTGCCGCAGCAGCGGCAGCTCGCTGTGCCGCCTCCTCGGCCTCCTTGCGCAGCCGCGCCTGCTCACGTGCCTCCTCTTCTCGCCGCTTGCTCTCCGCGATCGCGCGCGCGCGCTCCCGCTCCTCCTCTTCCTTCCGTTCAAGCTCTCGCTGCTGGTTAAGCTGATTCTTGTTTTGGAACCGCGACCAGAGCTGCGAAGTTCCCGCTGCCGCGCTCTCCGTCTGTGGAGACGATTTTGGCTCGTCTTCCTCCTCATCCCCCGCAAGAGACGCCCACGCCGACGTGTCTGTTACCTCAACCGATTTTTTCTCGGTATCAGTTGGCAGAATAACAGGCTTCACACTCGGCTCCGCCACCTCCAACTCCTTCGCTGCCGTTTCATCTGCTTTTGCGTCTGCAGAATTGCCACCGCCGCCCGTGACACCCTTTTCTCCGCCGCCTGGCACTCCAAGTAACCCCTTCCCTAGCCCGCTCGAAGGCCGCGCCGCCGTCGACGCCGCCTTGCCGCCAGCGCCCTTGCCCCCACCTGCTGATACACCTCCCGCAGGTCTCGGAAGTGCTGAGGGAATTGCTGGTGCAGGTGGACGTGGACGAGATTTTGCAGGAGCCCTGTCTGAGTCCGAGTCTGACTCTGACTCTGACTCTGATTCGCTGTCACTTGCGCTGCTGCTTGTTCCACTTCCCCTACCACGTCCATTGCCCTGCCCTGCCCGCTGTCCGACTCCGCCGCCAATCGCACCCGGTCGCTTTGCACTGGCCGCAGCCTGTTTCTTGGAAGCGTTGGCAACGAAGGCCTGAAGCTTCCTGAGAGTGGTGGTGTCCAGCGAATCGATGTCGATCTCCTCCTGGTCCGCTTGGGACTGCCACCGCGCGGGCAACCCGCCTCAATATGCCAGGTGCACACACGCGGCACATATATCAGTTCATGGCTAATGGCGTTTGTAGCGGGTGGGACGCAGGTCTGACCGGGGCGTGGGTCTTGATGATTTTCATGATTTGCGGGTGAAGACCATGATCAAGCTTGCCAATGTCGAGCGAAAGATTCTGCTTCTCGTCAAAAGTCAGGGCACTTCGCTTACTCGCACCCGCCCCACTTTGAGCCTTCTTCTTGGTAGCTCCCCCCCCGCCTGACTTGTTTTTCATATCATCCAACTGCCGCACAACAGCGGAAGAGTCAACTTGGTGCCCACGGCATGGCAGGCGAACAGTAAGTGCAAGTCCTGCATCGCACTGACAATGCGATGCTGGATCGTCGTCAATCACCTGGCGCTGCATCTGCTCGAAATTGCGCTGCATATCAAGCATTTTGCGGCTCTCGCTGGCCGAGGTGCCAGAAGCCTGGGCCAGGGCAGGAGAGCCTGCTCCCGAGGCGCTGTGTGCTCCAGAAAGGTCACGAGCAACGGCCTTTGGTGTGGCGCTCCCAGCGGAAATCTTAGGCGCTTTTTTCAGAGCCAGCTCCAGCTGACTTGAAAGGCCGACTGCGCTTTGATACACATCGTTGTCGGGCGGATTGAAGTCCATGGCGTTACGCCACACCTGCCTTACGTCATCTACCCACGCTCCGAAGCTCGCATAGCCCTCGGCTTCCAACGTGGCCGTGACAGTCCCCAAATCCATTGGCCGCTCAATGATCTTCAGATAATCCGGGATGTTTTCCGCCAACCAGTCCACCTGTACCGAAAAGCGTAAGAATAGCGCTCGGGTTTTGCAAAACTGTCTGCATCGCGCCGGGGTATCGCGCAGGCTTGGGGAAATAACTAGCAACGCCGCACAGACAGCACTGTCAGTGCTTTCCGGCTGCTGTCCTGACGCATTCAAATCGAATAGGGTTCGGGGGAAGACCGGGGCATTAAAGTAGGCCTGGGCCGCCACATTGCCCATCAAGATCTGCATAGTCCGTCGGCAGTGCTCGTACAGGGGCCGCGTCTTGCCGCGCGGCACAAGCGGCCCATCACCCCCTCCTACTGCGCCGCCGGTTGACACCCTCGAACGTTTTTCCTGCCCGCTGGCGCTCGATCCGGGCTCCCGCTCCTTGCGCTTCCCAGTCGAGGGTGCTGGACCGCTCGGCGTGACAGGCTGCCACACGAGAGCACTTGAGCGTTACCGATCGGAAGGATGGAGTGGTCAGTCAACAACAGTGGACAGGAAAAATGGATCACTCACCACCGGCATGGCCGCAGCAAATGCCTGTCTCTCAAACGCTTCGATGCGCGCGATTTGCGCAATAATTCGGCGCAGGCGCTCTCGAAGTACTCCCTTCTTCTCCGTCAGCGGACCCGAGGTGGCAGTGGTGAGAGCTGCCCCAACATCGACGAGCGCTCAACATACAGGTTAGCAGGACATGTATGATACACGATCCACATCGTGCAAGAGCATGGATAGAAACAGATGCAAATCGACATCGGGTGGGCGACAGAACCAGTGACGGATTTGCACGAGCTGTCCCTTGCCGCAGGCGCCAGGGGTTCCTGGTAAGAATAAACCGGGGCGACTGCTGATGCTGCCGGCAACTTAGATTTGATTTTTGGTTTTGACTTTGGACGCGAAGCTGTCGAGGGTGCGCTGGCCGGCTGGTCGTAACCTAGTGCGGGTCCAGTATGTGCAGGATTGAGCGCTTGCATGTTGACGGGAAAATATTCGAGCAAGCTCAGGATCACGGGACATGAACAGGTACCGAAATGGATGGCCGACTGGCGAGAGCGCTTCTCAGGAAGAGCTTCGTCATGGACGGCGCGCACAGGTTCTAAAGAGTATCCTTTCTGCACTTTGGTCGTTCGGGCCTGCCTCGTGGGTTGCGTCAACTTGATGGCCGCTGACGCCACGTCCCGAACCAGGGCGCCGTTCCGCTCTTGACTTGCATTTTCAGAACGACTACTATTCATGGATGTGCACAGCATGAAAATTATCAGATCTTGCAATGGAGTCCATTAGTAGATGCCAGCCGGGCGGAGGGCTTGCCTGCTCCAGTGTCATGACCACCTCATTTTTGGCGATCTGCGCATCAAACAGGGATTCGGAGCATTCAATATCCTGAAAAACTTCAAAGAACCAGATGCTAAGCAACCAGATTCCTGAAGAAATCCCGACCGGGGTGCTATGTCCTCAGCATGCACCCAGGAGCGTTCGGGCTGCCACAGTTCTGGGGGTAGCCAAGCGAGATCAAAAGCTCTCGCGCTGGATTTGAAACCGCTCTGACAGGCTGGTGCATAGCAAACGAGAGCGGAGCTTCAGATGATGTGAATACCTGCATGTTCAGGAGCGACCCCGGCACCGAGGCAGGCGGAGCAACGCCACCCGAAGACGGAAACGGTGACAACCCGTCCATTTGTCTCACGTGTCAGCTCCTCAATATTCGGGCCGCCACCCCACAGTCCCCAAGTTGATACTTCTGTGCACTCGGGCAAATGTTCGTTTTGCAACCCTCCAGACACCGTTTCTGGCCCTGTGGTCGCGAGATGCTGCAGCCAGCAGCAAGGGGCCGTTCACCCTAGAGAGCTCACAGCACAGAAACAGAACCCCGGGATGTTGCGAGGCCCAGTGCGCACTTGACTGCACTTTTGAAACTCAAAGTCCGTCTGGGAAGGAAGGCTGCGGCCCGATCCTGGCGCAGATGCTCTCTAGGAACGAAGCCTTTTTGAGATGGCAGACCAAGCACGCGCAAGGGATCAGCGCGCTGTGCTCACAGGGATCGCCTCGATCCGCGATACAGAAGCCGCTCGCCGCTGGCTGCTGAGACCGGCGCGGCAAGACAAGCTCGTAGAGCGCGAGCCTGGCTGCTCCTCCCTGCAGCACGCACGCTGCCCTCGACAGCGAGCCGCCCAGAGAAGGCAGGACCACAAAAGTTGGCTGAACAAAAGTGGACGTTTGAGCAAAGTGGACGTGTGTGTACAAGTCGCTTTACAGAGTCCCCCCTCTCTCAGTTGAGACCGCAAGTTCTTCTGGCGCTGTCTCCCGGCCCCTTCCAAGACGGTTTCTCTAGTGATTTTCGCTTCACGGTTTGTGACTGTTGTCAGTAAAAGTACGTTTTCCCTCAGTTCTCGACGGCAACGATCAAGGCTCTCTCTCTCTCTCTCTCTCTCTCTCTCTCTCTCTCTCTCTCTCTCTCTCT
>ENA-UOXV01001095-UOXV01001095.1-marine-metagenome-genome-assembly--contig:-NODE-1095-length-38587-cov-5.573419_pt1 | contig 38587 bp, 37 predicted proteins | sample MGYA00238165_ERZ766961 | MGnify/ENA primary metagenome ERZ766961 (study PRJEB28924, sample SAMN03173240) | marine metagenome | biome: Marine; feature: Water; material: Subsurface seawater | place: North... | reverse complement strand
TGAAATCTTGTGGCGCATGAGAGTCAAAGGACCTGCGAGCGGGTCTCCTGTAACCTCCTCGTCCCATCTTTATTTCTTCAATGAGGATGGATTAGGTCAAATTATTAAAATAGATGGGAAAGAAGGTAAGCTTGTATCAAGTTTAGACTTGGAAGAAACGATCTTGTGCACGCCTGCACTTTCTGAAAACGCATTATTTGTTCGTTCCGATAATCACTTATGGAAGTTGGCAAATTAATGGATTCTAAAAAACGATTTTTACACTTGGATTGAGTTTATTAAACTGAATGACTCCAAGTCTCGTAACCTCACTGCCCGAAAGATATAAATTTTCCAGTGAAGGATGGGTTACGAGCAATTGAATACCCTGGTCTGTGACTTTTGTTTCAGAAAGATTTAAGCTTTGCAAATTTTGCAAATTCAAAAATTGCTTTAATCCAGAATCACCAATTTTAGTACCCCTGAGGTTCAATCTAGTAATTTTCTTAAATCTTGAAATAACTGAAGTGGAATTGTCCGTAACATGAGAACTTCTCAAATCCAAAAGAGCGATGTGATCTTGCAAGGAACTTAATTCCTTAATGGTTTTATCATTTATTTGATCCGAATCAGTTACTACACGAACTTCAAGTAAACTATTACCAATTCCTATCGGACGAACCAAAAGAGAAGAAGCCATGGCTATTTTTGAAATTTCGGAGGTGGGAACGGGAGAAAGCCCCACAGCTAATCGATCAAAGAAATCTAGATAATCAGGAAGAGTATGATTGCTAAACTTACCTCCAATTACCACTGATTCACGAACACCATCTACTGCACCCACCCATTTACCAAAATCAACTCCTTGAGCAATCCATTTTCTTATTGCTTCTTTTTCTGCAAAAGAAAGGGGATCGCCCTTGGGAGGCATAATATCATCATCAGTTGATGGCAGGATCACTCGTTGGTAAAGTGAACTTTGACTCGGATGATCAACGACCACAATTGCACCATCATCACTGCCTGCCATAATATGCTTTGCTCCGTCTAAGCGCAGTCCTGCCTTTGGCTCTTTTCTTCGACCATTTTGTTCGAAAGGTGCTTTGTGACATTCAATACATCTGTCTTCAAGAATAGGCCAGATTTCCTTTTCAAAATCAACCACCCCGATTAAATCAATCTTGATAACCAAGAGCATGATTAAAGGAATACAATTCAATTTACGAAGCATGTAATTCGTTACAAAGAATTTAAGGTTTTCTGGCGAGTATGTAAAGTGATCTCCATTCATTTTTTTCACTTAGGTAAAGATGTTTTTGCTTGGAAAGAACCATTTTTAAAACTTTGCTCAATTAATGAATCTAAGACTTATCAGTTACACGGTTTTCTTTTTTACGATCGGGCATAGTGCACTTAAGGCAAAATCGTGGGTTTGGCAGGACAACCAAGGCAAGCATATCGACCTTTTATGGGGAAAGAAGAAAATTGCCCGATATGTGTATGAAAAAATGGACCCCAACGATCGTGAAAGAACCTACAAACCATTTCACCATATTTTTCAGACAAACGGAAAAGAATTTTTAACCAAAGGCCCGGGCGGTAAATTTACTCATCATCGCGGAATTTATTTCGGGTTTTCAAAATGCTCAGCTTTGAACGCTGAAGGAAAAGCTGTTAATGTTGATACTTGGCATTGCAAAAGAGCACACCAAACCCATGAAAAAGTTCTTGAGCAACTTGCAAATAATGAGCAAGCCTCACACTCTGTTGAAATTGCCTGGCGAGTCGACGACGGTACAATCTTTGCAACTGAGCACAGAACCCTTTCGTTTTCCATCCTCCCAGACGAGTCAATCCAAGTTGACTTTCAGTCAACACTGAGCACCGAGCAAAAAGTGGTCGAACTTAATGGTGATCCTCAGCATGCAGGCTTTCAGTTTCGGGCTGCTAACGAAGTTGCAGAGAAAACAAATAAGGAAACTTATTACATTCGCCCAAATGACGGAAAAGCTGAAAAAGGGAAAACCAAGAACTGGCCTAATGATAAGGATATGACTAACCTACTATGGAAAGCCCAAAGCTTAATAGTCAGTGACAAGCGCTACACCACGCTCTATCTCGATCATCCCAACAACCCCAAGCCCTCCTTTTACAGCGAGAGAGATTACGGACGCTTTGGCTCTTACTTCAAATCCAAGATCACACCCCAAAAGCCTGTGCTGGTAAAATACCGTCTGATTATTTCTCAAGGAGAAAAATCAAAAAAAGAATGCCAAGATTTAAGTGATAGATTCTTAGCGGGTAAAACTCCCTAAACCTCCCTTTTCTTGTCAGCTAATTTACCACCTTACATCCTCGCATTTTGTGCGGGAGCTTTTTATGCGTGCAGTGCCTTGCTATGTAAACGCGGCATGGAACTTGGTTCTGGTACAATCCGCTCATTAATAATTTCCAACTGGATTATGGCCAGTTTTTTTATTCCCTACCCCCTTGTTCAAGGAAGTCTACCTCAGGAGCAAGATATCATGGTTGGAGGAATGCTTGGCCTTCTATTTTTGCTGTCACAAGCAACCTGCTTTTTTGCCCTGCAAAAAGGAGATGCCTCAATGGTCACTCCTATCATGGGCTCAAAATCAATCTTTGTTGCTCTATTTGTTATGCTCTTTGGTTTAACTGGGCTTCCATCAACTGAAACTTGGATTGCCACTTTTTTAGCTGCTTTAGCAGTTGGAATAATTGGATGGCCTGAAAAAGGAGGTACTTTTAGCCCGATTGCAATACTACTTGGTTTATTAACTGCAGCCGGATTCGGTTTAACTGATGCGCTCGTTCCACACTTTGCTCAGAAATCAAACCCTGCCCATGTAATATTTATTATGTTCTGTTCGGTTGGATTAGGCTCATTTGCTCTTCTTCCATTAGTGAGGGGAAGATTTTTTTACCGTAACAAAAAGGCGGATAAATGGATGCTCTTATCATGCATTCCTATGGGAATCCAAGCACTTCTTATGTCTATGGCTGTTGGGTTTTATCAAGTACCGGCAGAAGCCAATGTATTTTATGCCTGCCGCGGAATTTGGGCGATTATCTTGGCAGGTTGGCTGGGCAAAACAATTGGTTTACAGGAAGGTGAAACAAGTAAACCGCTACTATTTCGCCGATTATTTGGAGCAGTTCTTTTAATCGCGGGAATTTATTTCGCACCATTAGGAAATTCTTAATATTCTCCTATTTCACTCCCTACGGCTAGAAAATCACAAATCGTATACATTTTTAATACTCTCCAATTTATCTTTTAAAATAGATAAAACTAGTTGGTTTCCACCGAGAGGTTGGGTACGAAAAATTTTCATTTTGGGAAATTTCTCCTCTGCGCTCTGACAAATTCTCGCTAAATCTCCACCCTCACCGGCATGCCTCCCTGACATTAGAAAAAAAAGGGCAACCACAACTTCACCACAACCATCTAATCCCCACTGGTTAAGGACTTGCTCGAGTAATGGATCATTAAACGCATATTTTTCACCTTCTCTTCTTTCCATGGAACAGGTTGAAAATTTAGAAACTCCACCCGATAAAAGGCCGTGCAAAGAAAGACCCACATTTTCGCGCACTCGATTAACTTCCTTTACCGGAGTGCCATGATCAACCATTGCAACCGAAGGATTAATTAAACCTTTTGATTTACATATTTTATTAATCTCGTCGTAAAGAGCTTTTGTAAGTCGATCCTCTCCATTTTCATGCAAACAGTTAAGAACTCGGTAAGAGCGACCTTTTTTTTCAGTTCGCCAACCCTCCAACTTTTCCATTAACCATCCAGTCACACCTCGGCTTGGTCCTAAGAAAAAAGGAAGGATGAGTAACTCGTCTTCTGCCTCTCCCAACTCACTCGACAAAAAGGTGCTAATCGTACCACCTGGCTCCCCTCCCAGCTGATTTGGCTCAATTTTATTCGAATGAAGTAATCCAAGTGGGACAACGGAAAATGGAGTTAAAGATGTTAGATTTTTTGCCACCATGCGGAGGCTAAAAATTGCTTCCGGTTGAAGGGACCCATTATCAACTAATAAACAAAGTGGTAATTTCATGCGCTTTCTCGTTGACGAAGTAAGGGTCACGCGCAAGAAAATAATATTCAGAAGGTTAACTATGGGATGGTTAATCGTAAATCAGCGGGAAAATTAAGTATGAAAAATTCAAAGTGGATGGTAGGATTGTTAGTGGTGGCATTCTTTCAAGCTAGTTGTTCTAAAAGTAAAGGACCTAGCCCTGAAGATACATCTCTCATTAAAGGAACAGATCGGGGAACATTCATAGGTTCTCCCGAAGATTTTGCAAACAACGGTGGAGAGGAACTTTCCCCAATTGGAGCTACCATAACAGGTATTGACGGAGATGATGGTCTTTTACCTCAAGATCCATTTTGGAATGACTCTCAAAACTTGGCAAATGCAGATCGTCCATTTGAGCCGATCTTCTTTGGGTTTGACCAGTACAGTATTGGGGCTGAAGAAAGAACAAAGCTCCAAGATATTGCTTCGTTCCTTGCTGACTCTCCCAGTTCCCGAATCTTAGTCGAAGGTTACTGCGACTGGAAAGGAACACCGGCTTACAATAAATCCCTTGGTGACAGACGGGCAAGCAGTGTTAAAGATTACTTAATCGATCTTGGTATCGATTCTTCGAGGATTGAAATAATCTCCATGGGCGATGAAGTGGCCACTCCTGATGCCGATCCAACGACTGCTGGTCTCGAGCGAAAAGCTCACTTCCTTGTACTGAAGGACTCTTAAGAAGTAATTAATATGAAAGCATCACTTATTTTAAGCTTTCAAATAATTTGTATTCTCCTGGCCGTGTCCTGTTCCAAGAAAGCCCAACCAGATACAACTCTTAATCGGGGAAACCAAGAAACAAATGAACTAAGTGACCCCAATCGTGGGTTCAATGAAGGAAGTAATGATTTAGCGAATCTAGGAGATCCCTTGCGCGGTGGCTTTGATGACACTGATCCTCTCGCACCTCGAGATGCGGCTCTTTCAGGATTTAACGACGATAATAATGTGATTCGTCCTTTTGATCCTGTTTTCTTTGGATTTGATCAATATAACTTGAATGCTTCTGAACGTCCTAAAATTGCTGAAATTGCTGAATTCATGAAATCAAATGAAGAAGCAAGACTTCTCATCGAAGGATATTGCGATTGGAAAGGAACTCCTGATTATAACAAATCCCTTGGGGACCGCAGAGCAGCTACGGTAAAATCATACTTAATTGAGCTCGGTTGTGATGGTGCACGCATCGAAGTTACTTCCTTAGGCGACGAACTCGCCACTCCGAATGCTGACTCCGAACAAGCCCGCTTGGATAGACGTGCAACTTTTGCTGTATCTAAGGGTTCCAATTAAATTGCCCGCTTCCGAGTCGGCCTGATTTTTAGTAAGCTCTCTTTTCATAGGCCCCCTCCACCTAGTCTTCTTGACAAGGAGAGGCTTTATTTACATCCTTATTGAGATTCAATCTCAACACACATGAAGCCACAATTACTTTTACTCTCTATTTTATTTTTCTTCTTTCAGGCATGCTCAGAAAATCCTGAATCAATATCATCATCTGAAGAGAAGTCCCCTTTTTCAGTTAAGAGTATCAATATTGCCCTAAAACCGAACAAGAATGTACAGGCTCAGCGTGAAGATGAAATTTCACTAGGCTCAGCTCTGTCAAAAAGAATTGGCATTCCGGTCAAGATTACCACTCCGACCAACAAATCAATTATTGAAGCAGGTTTGGCAAATAAAACAATTGATGTTGGCTATGTTAGTTCAAGCGATGCAATTTCATTTGCAGATAATGAAGTTGGCCAGGTTTTGGTTGCCGGACAGCATGCAAGCATCAACCCAGAAGGCAAGGCATACAAGGGAGCATTCTACTACAGCGTATGGCTATGCTTGAAAGATAAACCATATCAAAGCATTTCTGATTTAAAGGGAAAATCTATTGCATTTTCCTCCAGAACTAGCACTTCAGGATATCTTGTACCCTGTTGGGACTTAATTAAAAAAGGCTTAATCAAAGAAGGAGGGAGCCTCTCTGCCTACTTTGGTGAAAATAATGTATTTTACGGAACTGGCTATGTTTCGGCTGTAGAACAGGTGCTCGAAGGCAAAGCAGAGGCAGCTGCAGTTAGTTATTATGTTTTCGATAAAGACAAACACCTTGATCTTGAACAACGCGAAAAACTCAGAGTATTACAAAGGCAGGGACCAGTTGCTTCACACACCTTCTGTGCCCGCAACTCTCTTCCTGAATATGAGCGAAACTTAATCAAAAAAGCCTTACTTGAAATCGTCGAGGAAGAGCCGGAACTTTGCCAAAGTTTATTCGGAGGGACACTGATCAGTGTAGATCCTGAAATGCATTTAATGGCCCCTCGACAGGCAAAATCGAAAGTCTCCACCCTCAAGGACTAGTGCCAACTTCGTTCTTAAACTGCTAGTCTTCGAGTTCTTATTTCCCTCCATGCAATGAGTTATCTGCGAACTCACAATCTCGGATTAAAAAGAAATAATCAATGGTTATTCCAAAATTTAGAACTCGATATAAAACCCGGATCATTAGTCGCCATACTTGGACCATCAGGGGTCGGTAAATCAAGTCTGCTATCCTGTTTATCTGGATCAGAAGCTCCAACGGAAGGAAGGGTTTCACTTAAAACACAAGATCAAGAACTTCACAACTCGGAGAATATCAGATCAAAACTAGGCATAATTTTTCAAAGTCTCCGATTAACTGAACATGTAACCGTTTTAGAAAATGTACTCTATGGCAAACTCGCTAAATATGGCTTAAAGGAATCAATTTTTGGATTTCCTTCTAAAGATAAAGAACAAGCTTTTAACATTCTAAGCGACCTAGGAATTGGCCACTTGGCTTACAAGTGGACATCTCAAACTTCAGGAGGCGAAAAACAAAGAACCGCTATAGCACGAACCCTTTTTCAAGACCCAACTGTAATCCTTGCTGATGAACCCGTATCTAATTTGGACACCTACTATGCCGGCAGAGTTATGGGACTTTTTAAAAACTTAGCTTCCCATCGCGGTAAAATTGTGTTTTGCACGCTTCATGACCCGCAACTCATTTCTCGATTCGCTGATTTTGCATTAAGTCTAAATCCAGAACACCCTGAAGGCTGGAATCTAAGAAAAGTGAACCCCTGACTTAATGAATTCAGGACCTAAAACCGAGCACGAACCAAAACTACCTGAGAGGAAATGGTATGAGCAGCTTAATTTACTCAATATTCTCGTTATTCTCTTCTTGTTTTTAGCAATTTTTTCAGGCAAAAATCTGATTCAAGATAATCGACCAGCTGATGTGATGTCTGGAATCCGCTATTTCCTGAAGAAATTCTTCCCTCCAGACTTCTCTGATTTTCCAATTATTTTAGAATCACTAGGGGAAACTTTTCAAATCGCAATCGTCTCAACATTTATTTCAATTATTCTCTCATTAGGCATTGCACTCGCCGCATCTCGCAATCTTTCTCCTACCTGGCTTGTACAAAGTGCCCGAATGCTACTGAATATTACCCGTACACTCCCCAGTCTGATTTGGGCATTTTTATTTGTTATCTTTTTTGGACCAACACCAATTGCAGGAGTATTTGCACTGACGTTCTACAGCTTGGGATATTTGGGTAAGTTTTTTAGTGAAAGTATTGAGTCCATGGACATTAAAGTGGCTCGTGGATTAAGGTTAATTGGAGCCAGCCCAATTCAGGCATTCATTTATGGCCTTTGGCCAAATGTAAAAGCACAGGTATGGAGCCATTCGCTTTGGATGCTTGAATATAATATTCGGTCCGCAAGTATCATTGGTCTAGTTGGTGCTGGCGGAATTGGAATGGAGCTGAATAAAGCAATGGAAATGGCAAGTGGTTTTCAAAAAGTAACCGCGATTTTGATCTGTATACTAATCATTGTTGTGATTCTTGACCTTTTGGGACAAGCTATTCGCAGATGGATTACAAAAAAGATCAATCCTAAATCAATTTTAGACTGATTTGCAAAAATACAGATTTCACAAAGGCATTAAAAGTACCATTACACTAAATCCTTGGTCAGAAATTCATTTTCACTCCCAAATACAATATTCCCATCTCCTTTTTTTACTTAATTTCTGAATTATATTAAGATTTTCATAAAAAACTATTTGACCTACTCATATAGATGGTGGGAAAGTGATTTATTCTGCATTATTCAGTACTAACGCGAAAAATAAATTTTAAATGAGCCAATACGAATTTGAAAATAACCAAGATGGGGAATGGGAAGATAATGGTGAAGTTGCTTGGAATGAAGGTGATTGGCAAAAATTTTTACGCAATGCAGACAAGGAAATTTCAAGATTTATTTCAGCATATAACAAAGTGTCTGAAGACCCTGAACGATTGGATGCCGCGGCAGCAATTATGGGCTGGCACCGAGAAGATTGGTCTTCGATTGACGAAGAGCTTGACGAGGAAGCACTCAAACAAATTCGTCCGGTCGAAATGGAGGAACTTAGAAAGATGGATCCTTACACCATTCACAGGCATCCGATCTATATCTCATCATCCGGACTCTACGCTTACCTGAAGAACTCATGGGAACATTTCATGAGAAACAATAGCCACCAACCGGCACCTAATCTATCATGGAGTTATGCAACTAGTCTTTCCGACGGTGAAAGACATGCCTTACTTGCAGCAAATTGCCTAGATTTAGGGGACTATTTACTCGCTGTATGCCATTTTAAGAAGGCTCATGCAGCGTTGAATGAATCTCTTCGTTTAAATAGACTCTTTACACATCAATCCGATGAGGTTTTTCAATCCTACCAACAGGGTTCAAATATGAGACTGCATGATTTACGAGAAATTTGGCTTCGTGTTATGCACGATTGCAGAAAATAATTTTTTCACCTTCTTTCTGAAACTCAGCTTAGTCGAGTTTCAAAATGCCTCTTTTCCCCTTCCGACAAAATTTTACCTGTCTGTAAATTAAACCTGAAGTACATTTTCAATCGAATGATGATTCATTGTTTTCCCAAAACCTATTGCCTTTAACCTGACTTACTATGAACACCTTGAGAGTTTTTATTATTCTAGCTATCACCCTTAACTCCTATGGCAAAAAACCCAATATTTTGTTCATATTTGCTGATGATCAGTGTTTCGAAACAATTCGTGAACTTGGACATACGGATATTGAAACTCCGAACCTTGATCGACTAACAAAATCTGGCACCAGCTTTACACGTGCATATAATATGGGGTCTTGGAGTGGAGCCGTTTGCGTTGCAAGCAGACACATGCTCAATACGGGACGTTTTCTTTGGCGAGCTGAAAAAGCATCAAAAGTTGCAGAAGCGGAACGTGAAGCAGGCAGATTTTGGTCTGAAAACATGAAAACTGCCGGTTATAAGACCTACATGACAGGCAAATGGCATGTTCGAGCAAACGCTGAAAACTGCTTTGATGTAACAAGTAATGTTCGAGGTGGAATGCCAAATCAAACTCCATCTGGATACAACCGCCCACTGCCTGGGCAACCTGATCCATGGAGTCCATCCGACCCGAAATTTCAAGGCTTTTGGAAAGGAGGCAAGCACTGGAGTGAAATAGTTGCGGATGATACACTGGACTTTTTATCACAAGCAAAAAAACACGCTAATAAAAACCCTTACTTCGCTTACATTTCATTCAATGCACCTCATGACCCAAGGCAGGCACCCAAAGAATACATTGATAAATATCCACTTAATCGGATTAAAATCCCCACAAATTTCCTCCCCATGTACCCACATAAAGATAAAATAGCATGCCATCATGGTCTTCGGGACGAGAAACTGGGACCAATGCCAAGAACTGAACATTCGGTCAAAGTCCACAGGCAAGAATATTACGCCATCATTACCCATATGGACGAACAGATTGGAAGAATCTTGAATGGCCTAAAAAAATCAGGCTTAGAGGAAAACACCTATATCTTTTTCTCTGCTGACCATGGACTTGCCGTAGGGCATCATGGACTCTTCGGGAAACAAAATCTTTATGAGCATAGTACCCGTGTGCCATTTATTGTGAAAGGTCCAGGCATACCCAAAGGAAAAAAAATATCCGCTCCAATCTATCTTCAGGATGTAATGGCTACTACTTTAGCAATTGCTGAAATCGAAAAGCCAAAACATGTTGAATTTAATAACATCCTTCCCCTTGCCCGTGGAGAGACTAAGAATTCACCGTATAAAGAAATTTATGGAGCATACTTAAATGTACAACGCTCTATCACCAAGAATAATATCAAACTTCTCGTCTACCCAGATGTGCCCTTGATTCGTGTTTATAATATTGTGAAAGACCCTGATGAAATCAATGACATTGCATCAACAGATAAGGGCCAGTCTTTAATAAAAAAACTTTTCCCCCAATTACTGAACTTACAAAAGAAAATGGGTGATACTCTCGATCTTCAAAAATCTTTTCCGACATTAAGTTCAGAATAGTTTTACTTTCAGAATATACGGCTCTTGCAAAGAGAAAATATTTTGCATCAATCGTTCTAAAAGTTAATGACTTTAATAAAAAAATTTATCGTAAGTCATAGGGCTGGCCATGACTACAGTAAAATTATAAAATTCGTGAACTGCTCCAGTAAAAAGCAATGCATGGAGAAATGACTTCTTCCTCATTGCGAGATACAGAATCGTCATCGAGATCATTGTTGGATAAAGAATTAAATGCCCCCAAAAACCTCTTTGGGTGTGAAGTAATTCAAAAAATAGTGCAAACCCCAGGATTGTCCAAGCTGGTTTTGCCTTCAAGTAACGACATATCTCTAGAATGGGAACAAAAATAAATATTGTCTCAAAAATAGGAGCAAAAAAAATTGCACCAAGACCCATACTGTAATCAAACAAACCATCACGGTGTACCCGTCCATTACTCACTAATGCCCAGGATGGCAAAATATATAAAAGTAAGGGAATTAAACTGCAGACTAAATAAGATTCCAGTAACACTCGGCCTTCTCCTGAAGTATACCAACGAATAATTAGTTTATCGAAAAAAGAATTTTTTTTAATCTGTGCTTGGGCACTCATAAATAGTTATATTATTCCAACTTCTTGGATTCTATTAAAATAATTGGTGTTTTTCATAAAAAGATCTGTATCTAAAATTCGATTTTCATTTGATACCCAAAACCTGGTCCCCTTAGTGTAGAAAGATCAAGCACACCATTCCTACGCTCATAAATCCCGGGGTGAACGAGAGCCTCTTTTCTTGATGCATCAGGATAAAACTGCATCCCGTTACTCTCCACTCCCATAATTGTTCCAGCGTGTGCCCCAAGTAAGACATGAGGAATTTGTGCGAGCATTGGATTGGTCAGGTCCTGAACCATCAGATCCATGCTGTGCGCTTTCGCCCAACAAAGTGAAAGTATAGCTCCGGTTTGTGTTTTACATGTCTTCAGGGCCACTCCATTCCAACCAAGTTCTAAGCCCAAACGAACATGCTTCCAGTCATGCGCACTCTCGTCCATAAAAAGTGGCTTTCTTCGAGCGAGTGAATGCACCTGAATACGATGTTTGTCCAAGTCGTATGGAAATGGTTGCTCAACATAGAGAATTTTATCCCAGCTCATGGGATGGTTAACCTTTAAATGGTCAAGGATCTGGTTCACATAATTCGGATCGGTTACGGTGCAATTAAAATCTGTAGTCAGATGCTCGACATTCATTTCCTTTGCAATCTCACCTATCGCAACAAGACGATTATAATCCCACTCAGAATCATTTCCACGAAGTTTAATCTTTAAACAGTTCAAACCATCCCGCTCAATCCATTCTTCGAGGTGAACTGGATAACCATCAACCGGTTCATCCCCATTAAGCTCTTTTTTATTTAATGGATCCAATCCGCCAACCAGATGCCAAACTGGAATTTTATCCGGTGCATCAAGAATTAAAAAGTCGCTTGGATACTTACCATCAAATGAAATTACTGACTCTCGCACGGGTTCAAGGAAGCGACTTAAATCAAAATTCAAATATTTTACGCCATAAGATTGATAGGTCGGTATTTCATTCACAACCCCATAAGCATCATGTAAGGCAATATCGAATGCAGAGACACATACTAATGCCGCCAACCATGGTAATGGCTCAAGACCCGACCGTTCTCTGTCGTTAAATTGAGTAAGTAGGGAGGGGAGCTTCTCAAATACAAGATTATGCCCAAGCTCTACAGCATGGCCAGAGCCATGAATAGATTTACAAAACGGAACAAGAAGTTCGGAAAAAGAGATAAGAGCGTCATGTCTCTCTTCATAAGAAATAACAGATGGCCAAACCCATTGTACGCTTAAAGGCGTCTCCCCCACCCCTTCGCCTACTTTTCCGTTTTCATTTTCAGCACACACACTTGCTCTTGCACAGGTAACCGAAGTAAGAATTTCGGACCCAAATTTCAATGGAACACGTGTATCAACTGACAAAAATACTAATTTCACATCAGTGATTCGAATGTCATATTGCTTAGCCATCTAAAAATTAGGAAAGAATACAGAGTCTGGGTCAAACTCGATTATTAGATCTTTTTTCTTTTCAAATATCTAAAGCATGAAAAGATGAACAATTATGGACGGAGATTTAATTGGTTTATTTGCATTACTTGTGGGCTTGGAGTTAATTCTTGGAGTAGACAATATATTGGTTATTGCGATTTTGGTTTCTCGATTACCCGAGGAAAAAAGAAACCAAACTCGAAATTTTGGACTTATACTGGCCCTGATTGCCCGAATCGTGATGGTGGTTGGAGGCTTAAAGCTCATTGAACTGACTAACCCAGCTTGGCCTGCAGGTCCCTCCTGGTTTCAGTATTCGTGGCGAGATTTGGCCTTAATGGCAGGAGGTCTATTCCTCATTTGGAAAGCAGTTAAGGAAATTCATGCAACGGTTGAATTAGAGCATCATGAATCAAAAAATAAAACCAGAGATAGCTTTATTGGAGTAATAATTCAAATCATTATCTTAGATATAGTTTTTTCCTTGGATTCAGTAATTACCGCGGTCGGACTAACCAATAATCGATGGATCATCATATTTGCAGTTATAAGCTCATTTGTCGTGATACTCTTTTTCGCAAAGCCAATCGGTGATTTCATTCTCAATCATATAGCCCTAAAAATACTTGCCCTCTCCTTTCTTATTGTGATCGGAATAACTATTTTCATGGAGGGCATGGGGCAGAAAGTTGAGAAGGAATTAATCTACATACCAATGGGCTTCGCAATGATTATCCAATTTTTACAAATGCGTTATCATCATAACCTGAATAAAATAAAGAATGAACATTCTTGACCGAGTTGGAAAATCTCCAGTTTTACCAATCCTGAATCTGGTTGATATCCATCAAGGACTAAGGGCAGCAGAAGCTTTAGCTAATGGCGGAATAGAAACTATTGAAATAACTCTCCGAAATAAAACGGCACTCACTGTACTGCATGTAATTCGAAAAGAATTCCCTCACTTTACCCTGGGAGCAGGAACTATTTTACAAAAAGAGCAAATTAAGCAAATTCTAGATATTGGTGTAGATTTTGGTGTAGCACCTGGATGGAATGAATCCGTTTGGCAACAAGCTCAGTTAAATAAATTCATGCTCATTCCTGGAATAATCACCCCAACCGAGTTAAACAATGCCCACCAGAAAGGCTGTACTTCCTTAAAAATCTTCCCGGTTGAACCCGCGGGCGGGTACCCCTACATGCAAGCCCTTCTCGCCCCATTTCGCAGTCTTGGTATAAAATATATTCCAACCGGAGGAATTAAACAAGAAGTGGTGCCTTCCTACCTGGCCGACCCTGATGTGTTGACAGTGGGAGGCTCTTGGTTAACTCCAGCTAATTTATTAGAGAATTCTCAATTTGCAGAGATTACTAAGCTTGCCATGAAAGCGGTTTCTCTCGCTAAATGTACTATTTAAAAATCTAAAAGAATGATAGAATTTCACCTCAATTAATTATATGACTACACATCCATTCCTAGACGAAGGTGACCAACCGAAATGGTCAACACTCCAACCAGAGTATATTGAAAACGACATATCACTTGCCCTGGAGGAAGCTGAAAAAAATATACAGAAAATTCGGAATTTAAATCCCGCCGATGTAACCTTCCTCAATACGATCAAGGCATTAGAGCAATCCACCTCTTTACTTAATAGTGCGTGGGGTTTAGTTAGCCACCTTGACTCTGTTTGTAACTCAGATGACCTAAGAAAGGCACACAATGCGATGTTACCCGCAGTCAGTGAGTTTGGCGCTAAAATTCCACTGGATGGAAAACTGTGGAAAAACATAAAAGCATTCGCGGAAAGCGAGCAGGTGAAAAGCTTAAGCCAAATTGACCAAAGACTAGTACATGAGACGATTAAAGATTTTCAGGAAGCTGGGGCTGACCTTTCTGCAGAGAAAAGAAAACGATTGGAAGAACTGTCAGGTGAACTTGCCAAAATCACCCAAAAATTCTCCGAAAATGTTTTGGATGCCACAAACGCTTGGCACATGGTGGTAAACGAGGAAGAAAAATTAAAAGGACTACCCGAATCAGCTCTATCTTCGGCTAAACAAGCTGCAATTGAGAAACTGGGCGAGAAAGAGGGAAAAGATGCATGGCTCTTCACTCTTCATGCACCCTCCATGCTTCCAGTATTGCAATACCTCGATGATGAAGAACTTAGGAAAAAAATTTGGTCAGCAAGCGATCTTCTCGGTACTGAAGAACCCCATTCAAATTGTGAATTAATCAAAAACATCCTTTCCCTTCGCCAAGAAAAAGCAGAGTTAATAGGGAAAAAAGATTTTGCAGATGCGGTGCTAAGTCGAAGAATGGCCAAAAATGGTGAATCTGCAGACTCCTTTGTATCGGGCTTAAAAGAAAAGACTCTTCCTTTTTTCACCAAGGAGAACGAGGAACTCGAAGCCTTCAAGGCAGAAAAAACAACAGATGACATGGGCTTACTTGAACCATGGGAAGTTGGCTATTGGGCCGAAAAATTAAAAAAAGAGCGGTACGACTTTGATGATGAGGATTTACGCCCCTATTTCCCGATACATTCTGTCCTTACCGGTATGTTCAACCTAGTTACTAAAATCTTTGGGTTACAAATTAAGGAGCGAACAACCCAAAAGGGAGAAGAGGTTTTCACAATTGCCCAAGATGAAAACCAACCCGTTGAGGTGTGGCACAAGGAAGTAAGGTTTTACGATTTATTTGATAAGAAAAGTAATCGACTGCTCGGCTCCTTTTATGCTGACTGGCATCCACGATCAGAAAAACGGGGGGGTGCATGGATGAATTATTTAAAAACTGCAGAACCTGATGAGAATGAGGAAAGAGGACCACACCTCGGATTGATCTGCGGAAATTTAAGTGCTCCCACCCCAGGCAAACCCGCTCTACTAACCCATTATGAAGTGGAGACAATATTTCATGAATTTGGACACCTCCTTCATCATCTTTGCGGAGAAGTTCCACATCGTAGCTTAAATGGTGTAAATGTCGCTTGGGATTTTGTGGAATTACCCTCCCAAATTATGGAAAATTGGTGTTGGGAAAGAGTGAGCTTGGACCTTTTTGCGAGACATCATGAATCCAATGAGCCTATTCCGGAGGAATTATTTCAAAAAATGCTAAGGGCTCGAAACTTCATGGCAGGAAACGCAATGATGCGCCAACTCGCCTTCTCTAAATTAGATCTTTTTTTACACCGTTCTCTCGCTCACAAAAATATTGGAGATATTGAAGAAGAGATTCAAAAAGCACTTGCAGATTATTTTCCCAAAAGAAAATCCCCGGTTCGAACAATCACTCACAGGTTTAGCCATTTATTCAGCAGCCCTGTAGGATATGCTTCGGCATATTATTCCTACAAATGGGCAGAGGTGCTAGATGCCGATGCTTTTACCCGTTTCCAAAAAGAAGGCGTAATGAATGAAAAAACCGGAATCGAATTTAGGGAAAAAATTCTAAGCCGTGGAAATTCCATGCCCCCGGATGAACTTTACCGATCCTTTATGGGAAGGGAGCCAAGCCCAGAAGCACTTATGAAAAGAAGTGGACTATCCTAAATTTACTAATATCGAACCAATTCACATATGTCCACCAAGCCACAAGTTTTAGCCTGGATAACCTGCGATTCAGTCTATGTTGACCCTGCCACCGGAAAAAACACCCTGCTTGGGATTTTTTCTAATTTAAGAGCCAAGGAGTTTCCCGTTGTTCACCCCAGAATGATTTGGTTTCTATCCTTTTCAGATTTAACGAAAGGGAAGCATATGTTAAAAATATCCATTGGAATTCCTATGGCCGAGGATGAACCACGAACGATAATAGACCGTGAATTTGATTCGCCCGGTCCTCAACACCGGATTAATTTAATTAACGACATACATCGTTTAAAGTTTGAGAAGCCAGGAAATTATTCGATCCTCATTGAGATTGATGACCAGGTTATTCTAGCAAGCACATTTCCCATTACAGATGTTTCCTAAGTTATGACTCACCGTTTGTACATATACATCCTAACCTTCTGTTTTTCATTTATCCTTGATGCTCAGAACGCATCCAAGCCAAACCTAACTTTCCCAAAACCCTTCCTGCAACCAGTTGAAGGATGGCCAGTTGAATGGAATCCAATTTTTAAAAAAACAGAAAATAAAAAAATTTGGGGGGATATCAAAAAAGCTTTGGCTAACCACCTTCAACGTATCACTTATATTTTGGATGAGAAAAAAGTTCAGCAATTGCGCAAACTTGTGATCAGGGTCGAACTCGATCACAAACTTGGAAACATGCAATATCATCCGAGTAAAGGATGGTTAATTAACAACAATTATGATCCGAGCTTAGAAAAAAGAGTCCATGTTCCAAGAGGAAGGCAACTGCTCAGTAAAGATCAATGGGCAAAGCACCCTTATGTAATTTTACACGAACTTGCCCACTCCTATCACGATCAAGTTCTCGGCTTTGAACACAAGGGAATTATCGAAGCATATCAACGGTCAGAAAAACAAGGTCTATACGAGAGGGTTCTCCTCTTTCGTGGTGGAAAAACAAGACATTATGCACGAACGAACCATAAGGAATTTTTTGCTGAAATGACCGAGTCATACCTCGGGGTTAATGACTTCTTTCCTTTTGTCCGTGCGGAACTTCAGGAACACGATCCAGAAACTTATAAACTTATGCAGAAAATTTGGGGCGAAATTTAGTTCCTCAACTCTTGAAAAAACGGGTAATCATACAGTATTATACTCTCGCTATTTCTGCGTTACTGAATGAAAAAGCAAGCCCGGTCATGAATTTAAGAAAATCTTAAATATATAAATCGCGTAATTAATCGGTATAATGAACAACGCGTTAAATCAGGACGAGGAATTTATAATCTAGGAACAAGAGAAAAGAACATTTCTGCTCGTTCCTATTTTCGGACAATCAAATGTGTATTACTTAACACAAATTAATCCCCAAAATATCGAATTCTACAGATCATCATACAATAAGTTAAAGTTGTTCGCTTGAGCTAATCCTATAATTATGTAAATTGATTCACTTTATGACTGACCGTATACCATCTGATTGTTCTTCAGTTTCACCATTACTCGTGGTGGGTTCTGTTGCCTTTGACAACGTCATCACTCCCTATGGAGAAAAAGAGCATATTCTTGGAGGTGCTGCATCCTACTGTTCCTTCGCAGGCAGTTACTACACAGATGTGAAAATGGTGGGAGTGATTGGAAATGATTTTGGAGAGGAGCATCTTAATCGCCTACGTTCAAGGGGTATTGATTTAGAAGGTGTACAAAAAGATGAAAGTGGCCCGACATTTTTTTGGAAAGGAAAATATCATGAAAACTTTAACCGTAGAGATACTCTGGACATACAATTAAATGTTTTTGAAAAATTTCGACCCGACCTTCCAGACTCCTACAAAAATTCACCTTTCGTATTGTTAGGCAATATCCACCCAGCCCTTCAATCCCATGTGCTTGACCAGTTGGAAGGAGATGCTTATGTCCTTGCTGACACCATAGACTTATGGATTGAAATCGAAAGGAAAGCATTGCTTGATTTGATCAAGAGAGTCAATTTATTCGTTATCAATGACACCGAGGCAGAGGAATTAACTGAAGAAAATAATATTATACTTGCAGGACAAAAGCTTAGGGAAATGGGCCCTGAATCGGTTATCATCAAAAAGGGCGAGCATGGAGCTATTCTTTTTCACGAGCATGGAATGTTTGCCCTACCCGCTTATCCAGTAACTGAACTTCGTGATCCAACCGGAGCAGGAGATTCTTTTGCCGGTGCCTTAATTGGCCGATTAGCCTCAAGGCAATCATCTGAATTCTCCGCGATTAAAGAGGCTATGCTTTATGCAACTTCCACAGCCAGTTTGACAGTTGAAGCCTTTGGATGTGACCGGTTGGAGTCAGCGGGATCAAAAGAAATTCAAGAAAGAGTAGACAGCCTGAAAAAACTGATCTCGTATTCTTGATCAAAGGCACTTGCCGGGTTCTTAGGAAAATCACACAATTTCCTTCGTGAACAACCCATTGGCGAATCTCCTTCTTTTGCTTAATCTTTTCCTTCTGATTCTCCATTCATTTGGTTGTGGTGAAAATATTCCAAAGGCGGGGCCAATCCGAGTGGGGCCAGAGCCCTTAACTAAAGGCACAGATACAGGAAACTCCCACTCAACGAGAAAAGCTCTGCCAACAGATTCAGTTATAGCCACTCTTCCATTAAATGGCGGAGAAGAATTTAATCGTTTAATTTTTGAAAGCAGTCCCTATCTGCTTCAACATGCTCGCAATCCAATTGACTGGTACCCATGGGGAGCAGAAGCTTTTAAAAAAGCCATTGCTGAAGATAAGCCAATCTTTCTTTCCATTGGTTATACCACATGTCATTGGTGCCATGTAATGGAACATGAATCTTTTGAAGACCAGGAAGTGGCCGACCTCATGAACCGTGATTATGTCTGTATAAAAGTAGATCGTGAAGAAAGGCCAGATGTTGATAATATCTACATGTCCGTGACCCAAATGATGACCGGACGAGGCGGTTGGCCGATGACTGTGATCATGTCCCCCGATAAGATCCCCTTCTTCACGGGGACATATTTCCCTAAAAAATCAATGACACAGTTAGTTCCCCACTTTGCAAATATTTGGAAAAACGAACGTGACAAAGTATCTGAGGTTGGGGAATCCATTATGATAAGCCTTGAGGAAATGCAGGCAAACCGAACAGGAGGTGATCTCAACGCCACTCACCTGGACGCGTGCTTTGATGCCCTTAGAAAAAATTTCGATCATCAATTTGGTGGTTTTGGAAACAGGCCAAAATTCCCCACTGCCCACACCCTAAGTTTTCTTCTGCGCTATTACAAAAGAACAGAAAAAAAAGATGCTCTAGATATGGTTAAGCTTACTTTAGAGAAAATTCATCAAGGCGGCATTTATGATCAAGTCGGACTAGGGATTCACCGTTACTCAGTAGACAAGGAATGGCTGGTTCCACATTTTGAAAAAATGCTTTATGACCAAGCTCTTTTTGCTCAGGCAAGCTTGGAATGCTTTCAAGTGACAAAAGACCCATACTTTTCCAGAATCGTTAAGGAAATACTCACTTATATAACTCGAGATATGACATCGCCTGAAGGTGGTTTTTATTCTGCTGAAGATGCTGACAGCGAGGGAGAGGAAGGTAAGTTTTATGTTTGGACACAGGAGGAAGTGGAACAGATCCTTGGTCCAAAGGACGCAAAACTTTTTCAGGAAGTTTACCGATTTGAAAAAGATGGAAATTTCCTCGACGAATCAACCCATGAAAAAACCGGTGCAAATATTCCTCATTTACGAAAATCCCTTGATCTACATGCTGATCTGAAAAATCAGGAGAACAAAGAATTCAGAAAAAAAATTAAATCCCTGAACGCGAAACTTTTTACTTACAGAAAGAAAAGAATTCATCCACAAAAAGACGACAAAGTTCTGACGGATTGGAACGGGCTTATGATCTCAACTTTTGCCAAATCGGCAAAAGCTTTAAACCAAACAAAATATTTAAATATCGCCCGCAAGGCAGCCGACTTTTGCCTTTCCAAATTAAGGCAAAAAAATGGCCGTCTATTAAAAAGATGGCGAAAAGGAAAAGCAGGTCTGCCTGCCCACCTTGAAGACTACGCTTTTCTCATTCAGGGATTACTTGATTTATACGAAGCCAGTTTTGATGTGAAATATTTGAGATCTGCTATTGAACTGGTTGATCTTACCCTTGAACATTTTGAGGATCGTGAGGAGGGTGGTTTTTTTCTGACTGCAGACGATGGGGAAAAACTTTTGATTCGTGCAAAAGAAACTTACGACGGAGCCATACCCTCAGGAAATTCTGTCATGGCTCTTAATCTACTTCGGGTTCATAAAATCACTGGAAAAGAGAGATATCTTAATTCCTCAGAAAATTTATTCTCTGCTTTTTCCGGCTTTTTAGAAAAGAACCCACAAGGAGCTGAAGTTTTACTTCATGCCCTTGACTTTAAACTCTCCCCTCCAAAAGAAATTGTAATTGCGGGAGAGCTTGGGAGCAAAGAAACATCTCAATTAATTGAAGCAATCAATCAAAACTTCATTCCAGGAAAAATTCTACTCTTCCGACCGACTGGAAATGAAGAGCCGGAAATTACAAAGCTTTCACCATTCTTAATAAGTCTTAACTTGGTTAATGGTAAACCAGCAGTTTATATCTGCGAAAATCAAACCTGCCAACAACCCGAAACCGATCCTAAAAAAGTGGTTCAGGCATTAGCCAAATAAATCTACTTCAAACTTTGTGTCCGTGATGAAGGGAAACAATTGAAAAAGTAAGTGCCTTAGCTGAGACTTTTTTAAAACCCACCTCCTCCAACTCCTTACTCAATTCTACTCGATTAGGAAAATTTTCAATACTTGTCCCAAGATAAAGGTAAGCTTCCCGGTCACCCGTTACAAAGCGGGCAAACCACGGTAAAATAAATTTCAGATAAAAATAGTAAAATGGACGGAACCACCAATATGGCTGACTAAATTCAAGTACTATGACCCGACCATTGGGTTTAAGTACGCGATAAATTTCAGATAACCCCTTCTCTCGGTCCGCCAAATTACGAAGTCCAAATGAAATGGTTACCAGATCAAAATGCTGATCAGAAAACGGTAGATCTAAGCAATCCCCCTCCACGAACGGATACTGCTCTGTATTTAAATTCAGTTGAGCTCTTTTTTTCCGGGCTTGTACAAGCATAGGCTCACAAAAATCCAAGCCCGTGATCGTCGGATTTGAAGAAAGACCATTTTGTAAAGCAAAAGCTACATCTCCGCTTCCCGTAGCCAAGTCCAAAATTTGGGCACACGATGTTCTGTTTGCAAGTTGAACCAACTTCCTGCGCCAAGTAAAATCTATCCCACCTGAAAGCAAATGATTAGCTAAGTCATAGCGATGAGCAACTCGGGTAAAAGTTTCTCGAACCGCATCCGGGTCAGGTTTACTCACACTAAGAATCTTGCTGCTTACCGAAACTTTCAACCACCCATTGTGAAAGCTCTTTATCGGGATCCTCCACAACTTTCTTATCAATCACAAATTCTTTCCTCCCCGTTCTCTGATTAATAATGCCCAATCCATGAACAAAATCAGAAAACTTTCTCTCGCAAATGGCTCGAACTGAACGGTTTTCACTAATCGATTCTTTTACAATGGCAACCTTTGCGTTTTTTCGAAACTTTAAGGTATAACCACAATCCCTCTTGAATTGTTCAGAATAACGATCAACATCTGCCAATAATGAATCATCCAAATGATCACGGTTCTCCTCAAGCAAATTTTCCAGTTCTTCATTCGGGGACTCCACTGTATTTGCACTTACAGTAAACTCACGAATTGCGGTGGACGGAAGTTCAAATTTAAAATCTCGAAATGTTTTTTCCAGAATCGTAACTAACCCACGGGCTCCAGTCATTTCGCCAGCAGCTTTTTCAGCAATTTTATCAATCGCATCCTTACCAATTTTAATTTTTATATCGTAACCGGCAAAATCGTTTTTGTACTGTTCCAGTACATTGCCTTCTGAAGAACTAAGTATTTCTGCAAGGTCATCCTTATTCAACTCTTCACAGGCCACCCGCACGGGTAACCGGCCAACAAACTCGGGCTCAAATCCATAATCGATAAAATCCCGTGTCTCTGCTTTAGACAAAAAACGATTTGCTGATTCTCCGGAAGATAAGTTCTCTTCTGCAGAACCAAAGCCAATTCGGTTTAAATCCAAACGTTTACGAATATTTTCACCCAATTGATCGAAGGCACCACTCACAATAAATAAAATATTTCTTGTACTCAACGAACTCTTTTTGGGTTTGTTGCCTTTTTGCATGTCCATGAATGCTTTCATTTGCCCCATCATGTCCTGTGGAGCATGCAAATTGACTTCTGTTTCCTCCATTAATTTAAGTAAATTGATTTGTACTCCCCGTCCTGAAACATCTTTTCCATTACGAGTGGATTCTGATGCAATTTTATCAATTTCATCAACATAAACGATTCCAAACTCGGCCAGTTCAATATCACCATCAGCAGATTTAACTAAATCGCGCACGATGTCTTCAACATCATATCCGACATATCCGGTTTCAGAAAATTTGGTCGCATCTGCTTTGACAAAAGGAACACCAATTAATTTTGCGACATTGCGCATTAAAAAAGTCTTCCCCACACCTGTTGGTCCAAGGAGCAGGACATTTGGTTTTACATATTCTGACTTGGCTAATTTATCATCCTCCAAACAACGGCGCACATGATTATAGTGATCGCATACCGCAACTGAAAGCACGCGCTTGGCCTGCTCTTGCTTGATTACAAAGCGATCCAGGTAATCTCTAATCTCCTTGGGTCTCCGGTCAAAAGAACGAATTGTCTCAAGTTGTTCATCTCGAGACGCTTCTGGTGGCTGTGGTGTATCACCCTTCACTTCTTTTTCTTCTTTTTTCTCTTCACTATTAGCTTTCATGGATTCCATGAATGGAGCGAAAGCAACTTGAACATTCTTGTTGTTAAGTAAATCGCGAAGTTGTTTTTGGATTTCCTCTAAAGGAGTTTCATCGTCTTTCTTTGTCATTAAATGCAAAAATGGGTTTGACAGGTCATTGAGTAACAGGAATCTATGAAAACACAAACTAACCCTAATGTAAAAGTCTTTCAAACTGAATCCCCCATAAAATATGTCTAATAATCTTACAAAACGCCATATCGTACAAAAAATCTACGAAAATTCTAACTACAATCACGAAGATGTCCGTAACATTGTTCAAAACACTCTGGATATTATACAAGGTGCTTTATCAAACGGGCAAAATATTGAATTACGTAAATTCGGTGTGTTTGAACTCCAAGTCAGAAAATCCCGTGTTGGCAGAAACCCGAATAAGCCAGAAACTGATGTGATGATTCCACGTCGAGCGGTAGTTAAATTTAAAGCGGGTAAGGAAATGAAAGAAGGACTGGACAAGCTTGATTTAGATAAGCTTGAAGGTTCTTAATAAAACATACTTTTACAATGTTCGAAACTTTGCCCGGATTTCGGGACTTTCCTCCCGAAGCCTGTGCACAAAGGAATCATCTTTTTCGCGTTTTCCGAACGGTTGCCCGGGCCTTCAGTTTTTCTGAATACGATGCACCTGTCCTTGAACCCCTCGATCTGTATGTGGAAAAATCGGGGGAGGAAATTGTGGGTCAACTTTTTCATTTTGAGGATAAAGGAAATCGTCGGGTTGCTCTACGCCCTGAACTTACTCCGACCTTGGCCAGAATGGTTGCATCGCAAGCAAATTCCCTGCCCAAGCCTATCAAATGGTTTAATATTGGAGAACACTTCAGGTACGAACGCCCCCAAAAAGGCAGAGGCCGTTCTTTCTATCAGTTTAATGCTGACTTAATCGGAGAAAGCAACCTGCAAGCAGATGCAGAATTAATTGCTCTGCTCGTCGCAATTTTTCAAACCTTTGGATTGAAGGAGAATGATTTTAAAATTTGCCTGAGCGATCGTGTGACCTGGGTTTTATTTTTAGATAATCTCGGAATTAACCCGGAACAAAGACCGGCTGTTCTGGATGCGATCGATAAAAGCGAAAGAAGAAAACCGGAACAAACAAAAGAGGCTCTGGAAAAAGTTCTGCCGGGAAGAAGTGAGGAAATTTATCAGGACATTCAGGAAATCAAACAAATTAGTTCGCTCGAAACTTTGCAGAACAGGCTCAAACATTGTGGAGAAAATGGAGAAACCCGGGCACAGGAATGGGCCACACTCATGGAATACCTTGTTGGGCACGGAGCAAAAGAGTGCGTATCAATCGACCTGTCTATTGTTCGTGGTCTGGCATACTACACTGGATTTGTCTACGAAGCATTTGAAGCGACCGGAGAAGGTCGAGCACTGGCTGGCGGAGGAAGGTACGATCACTTGATCAAAAAACTTTCGGGTAATGTGGATATGCCCGCGGCAGGATTTGCGATTGGAGACATGACTCTGAACGACTGCCTGGAATCAAAAAATTTGCTCCCCAAGTATATTGTTGCACCCGATATTTATTTAATTTGCGGAGCAGAACACAAAAAATTTGGTTTACCTATTATTGCACATTGTCGAAAAGCTGGATTTTCTGTCTCCTACTCACTTAAAAACTCAGCTTTTGGGAAACAATTTAAAGAGGCTGGTAAAAGTGGTGCTCGCTACGGGCTGATACTGGGCAATCAGGAACAGGATAATAGCGAAATCAAGATCAAGGATTTCAGAAGCGGACAGGAACAAACCGTTCCGCAAAAAAACCTGATCGAACGGCTGGAACATTTTGATGAAGAAGGAGGAATCAACCCTTAATAAAGTTAGTTATGGAAAAGGAATTACCAGATTACCAACTTGAGCAGCTCAAAAAAATTAAGAAAACGAGCAAAACAAACAGGCGAGGTTTCTTTAATAAAATCACCCTCGGACTGGGCACTGCTTTAGCCTCAGGATTTTATCTAAAATTCGAAGCTAACTGGTTGGAGGTTACCCGGAAAAAAATCGAAATTCCCACTTTAAAAAATAAATCTCCGATCAAAATCCTTCATCTTTCTGACTTGCACTTTTCAGACAGTGATTCCTTGGAAAATATTGATTCTGCATTAAGGGAAGGTTTTGCATTGAGTCCAGATGCCTGTGTGATTACTGGCGATTTCATAACTGATCAAATCTCCGATCAAGATATTCTGACCCTTGGAAAATGCCTGAAGAAATACTCACTAAAAGTCCCAACCTTTGCCACATTGGGAAATCATGATGGAGGATCTTGGGCAGGAGAAAATGGTGGACTCCCGAACACGAAAAAGGTCGAACAAATGCTTAGTCATGCAAGAATCAAACTCTTACATAATAAGCGCGAATCGATTTATTTAAAAGGACAGGCACTTTCAATAACAGGAGTGGGCGATTTATGGTCCCAAACCTGTATACCAGATAAATGCTTGCCAAAAAAATCATTCCGATCAAGCACTGGTCCCTCAATTGTGCTTTGCCACAATCCCGATGCAAAAGAACTGCTGGCAAATTATAAGTGGGATCTTATGCTTTCTGGACATACACATGGTGGCCAGTTTAAAATTCCCTTTTTGAACTGGACCCCCTTTGCACCAGTGAAAGATCATTCTATGGTGGAAGGCTTACATAAATGGAATAATCGACAAATTCACATAACCCGTGGTGTAGGGAACCTTTGGGGAATTCGCTTCAACTGCCGACCTGAGGTTAGCCTACTAGAGCTCAGTCCTGCCTAACAGTGTCTAAGATTTATTTCTTAGATGATCGGGATCCACCTTGGTTTCCGGATCCGTCACGAAGCAACAGGGAAGGAATTATTGCAATTAGCGAAACCCTTGGCACTGAACGATTAATTCTTGCTTATCAGATGGGTATCTTTCCATGGCTAAAAACCGGAGAGTACCCAGTTTGGCATTGGTTTTCTCCCGACCCTCGATTTCTATTATTTCCCGAAAAATACAAACTGGCCAGAAGTACAAGCAAAGCAATCAGGGAAAACCTTTTTGAAATTCGAATAGATCATTGTTTTCGCAAAACTATGGAAGCCTGCGCCCAATCAGAAAGACCCGAGCAGGAAAGTACATGGATTGAAAATGAGATGATTGATGATTATGAAAAACTTCATCAACTTGGAATTGCACACTCCATCGAAGCCTACCATGAAAATAAACTAGTCGGCGGATTGTATGGCTTATCTTTAGGCAAGGCATTCTTTGGTGAATCCATGTTCTATCTAAAACCTGAAGCCTCCAAGGTTTGCTTGGCAAAACTAGTTGAAATTGCCAGGCAAAACGGCTTTGATTTCATTGACTGTCAGGTAAAAACCAATCACTTGGAAAAGCAGGGTGCGACTGAAATTAGAAGAGAAAGCTTTCTACAAAAACTTGCAATTACCCTCGCTGAGCCCCCCATTAATCTGAATTGGAATATAATCAAATAACCTTTCAGAATTGCCCAAGAGGCAAACTCATGAAAAATAGGGCTATATGAACGAAAAAAATCCTGAGCACGCAAACCTCTCCAAATTAGGAGAAGGAGGCACTCACCCGAAACGATCTTTGGAAACTTTTCCAAACCGGAACCCAGAACGTGACTATATCGTTGAATTAAAAACGGACGAATTCACCTGCCTTTGCCCAAAGACCGGTCAACCTGACTTTGCAAATATTTTAATTCGTTATGTTCCAGACGGTAAGATCGTAGAATCAAAATCCCTAAAACTTTATCTTTGGACATTCCGGGACGAAGGCACATTTCACGAACACTTTGCCAATCGCTTGCTTGACGACTTGGTTGAAGCGCTAAAACCAAGGTGGTGCCGTGTGGAAGTTGACTTTAATGCCCGTGGAGGAATTGGAATTATTGTTTCTGCTGAGCATGGAACCGCCCCAGAACTTGCCTATTCATGACCACACACAATGTAATTCGCGTTGGCGATCTTCAAGTCTCAAATAACCTCCCCTTCTCTCTCTTTGGAGGAATGAATGTGCTCGAATCCCGTGAACTGGCACTGGAAATAGCGGCACAATATAAAGAGATTACGTCGCAATTGGGCATACCTTATATATTCAAGGCATCGTTTGATAAAGCAAACCGCTCATCCATACATTCATTTCGCGGACCAGGTCTATTGAAAGGGCTTGAAATTCTAGCTGAAATTAAAGAAACCTATCAAGTTCCAATCATCTCGGATATACACGAACCTGAGCAGGCAAAGCCTGCGGCTGAAGTGATTGATGTGCTCCAACTACCTGCGTTCCTATGCCGTCAGACTGACCTGGTAGTCGCCCTCGCAAAAACGGGCAGACCGATCAATATTAAAAAGGCACAATTTCTAGCTGCTCATGAAATGGGGCATATAATTAACAAATTCAAGGAAGCAGGAAATGAAAAAATTCTGCTCTGTGAACGTGGGTCTTCATTTGGCTATAATAACCTGGTTGTGGACCCGCTCAATTTTGGGATTATGAAAGAAACAGGGTGCCCGGTTGTATTTGATGTCACCCACTCTCTTCAAATTCCAGGCGGACGGAGCGATTCTGCAGATGGTCGAAGACAAGCGGTTTCTCAGCTAATGCTTGCCGGGATGAGTCAGGGGATTGGTGGACTCTTCCTCGAGTCTCACCCGAATCCAGCACAGGCAAAGTGCGATGGACCATGCGCTCTCCCCTTGAACAAGCTTGAGGCTTTTCTCAAGCAAGCCAAGGCAATGGATGACCTCGTCAAAGGCTTCCAACCAATAGAGATAGAATAATTTTTTAATCTTATAAAAATGAGCGAATCAGAAGATTCCTGGGACTTACTCTATAAATGGTTTCCAAGTCTGCCCAAAGAAACTTGGGCACAACTTCGCGAATACACCGATCTGTTACGCGAATGGAATGCCAAAATCAATTTAGTATCCCGCAAAGACATGGAGCGCTTAGAGACCAAACACCTCGCTCATTGTCTGACCATAACAAATTTTTTGCGACTCATGCCCAAAGCTCAGGTACTAGATGTGGGGACGGGAGGCGGACTTCCAGGTATCCCCTTAGCGATCTGCTACCCTCAGGCAAAGTTTACCCTAATGGATTCAATCGGTAAGAAGGTCATGGTGGTTGAAGACATGGTTCATCGCTTAGGATTAAAAAATGTTGAAATTCGACGCGGGAGAGTGGAAGAAATGCCCAAAAAGCGATCCTTCGACTTCGTAATCGGACGAGCAGTAACTGCTCTGCCCACTTTCTTTGGATGGGTAAATAACAAAATTCGCAAGGGTTCAAGGAATTCTCCTGCCAATGGTATTCTTTACCTCAAAGGAGGTGATTACAGCGAAGAATTAAAAAGCTCCGGTTTGCACCCTGCAAAGATTTGGAAACTGGATGAAATCATTCCCCAAGCAGAACTTGGAGAAAAGTACTTAATTCACTTTAAAATATAATCCCTAATTACGGATTATAAATCTTAAACAGTGCTTCAGCGATATGTGAAGGTGTCTCAGCTACGGAAATACCCGCATCCAGCATAGCTTCTACTTTAGCTTCCGCAGTTCCCTTACCTCCCGACACAATCGCACCGGCATGGCCCATCCTGCGACCAGGAGGTGCTGTCCGACCGGCAATAAATGCAGCACAGGGTTTGTCCACATTTTCCTTGATGAACGCGGCAGCTTCTTCCTCAGCAGTTCCACCGATCTCACCAATTAAAATAATTGCATCTGTATCTGGATCCTCATGAAAAAGTTTAACCGCATCAAGGTGACTAGTTCCATTAATCGGATCTCCACCAATACCAATACAAGTAGATTGTCCATGACCAGCCTGGGTGATCTGCCAAACCGCTTCATAGGTAAGAGTTCCCGAACGCGAGACAATTCCAACCTTTCCGGGCTTGTGAATATAACCGGGCATAATCCCGATCTTACATTCGCCTGGGGTGATAATACCCGGGCAATTTGGCCCAATCAAACGGGTGGATGAAGTAGCAAGACGGGCATTCACTTCGGCCATATCTCGGACTGGAATTCCTTCAGTAATTGCAATGACCAAAGGGACTTCAGCATCTATTGCCTCGAGAATAGAATCAGCGGCAAAGGGAGGAGGCACATAAATCGCAGCAACATTTGCACCTTCCTTATCGACAGCATCCTGAACCGTGTCAAAAACGGGAACAGAATCCTGAAATTTTTGCCCGCCTTTACCTGGGGTCACTCCGGCCACAACATTGGTGCCGTACTCCATGCATTGAATGGTGTGAAAACTTCCCGCACTTCCGGTAATGCCTTGAACTACTAGTCGGGTATCTTTGTTTACTAAAACGCTCATGTTAAATTTCTTTGTTTAAAGTTGTGATGATTAGTTAGCTTCTGCAGCCAGTTTCACAATTTTCTCAGCCGCTTGGGCGAGAGAATCAGCAGGTTCAAGGGCTAATCCACTATCAGCTAGAATTTTCTTCCCCTGTTCTACATTGGTACCCTCTAGTCTCACAACCAAAGGAACTTTCATATCCAATTTTCGGGCCGCATTTACAATTCCCGTGGCAATCACATCACATTTCATGATCCCACCAAAAATGTTGACAAGAATCGCTTTGACCGCGTCATCAGAGACAAGAATACGAAACGCATTTTCAACCTGCTCCTCAGTTGCCCCTCCACCAACATCAAGAAAGTTCGCCGGAGAACCGCCATAATGCTTAATGATATCCATCGTGGCCATGGCAAGCCCAGCACCGTTCACCATACACGCAACATTTCCATCCAGCGCGATGTAGTTCAAATCGAACTTGGAAGCTTCAACCTCCTTTGGATCCTCCTCGCTCAAATCACGAAGTTCCACAACATCTGGATGTCGAAAAAGCGCGTTGGCGTCGAAATTCACTTTGGCGTCCAAGGCAAGAACATCTCCGGAAGGAGTGGTAACCAATGGATTAACCTCAACCTGAGAACAATCTTTTGACCAAAAGAAAGCATACAGCTTGGTGACCAACTTAACGCATTGCTTGAAAGAATCACCAGTCAGTTTCAAACCAAAAGCAATTTGGCGGGCCTGATAGGAACGCAAACCCAAAGCAGGATCCACGATAACCTTAAGAATTTTCTCGGGTGAACTCTCAGCCACTTCCTCGATATCCACCCCTCCTTCAGTCGAGGCAATAATTACAGGTCGTGAGGTTGCACGGTCCATGAGTACAGCAAGGTAATATTCCTTCTCGATGTCCGTGGCTTCATTAAAATATACTGTGCTTACTTCTTTTCCTTCCTCACCAGTCTGCTTGGTAACCAAAACATTACCGAGCATGGCCTGAGCTTTTTCCTTAGCAACCTCAGGGGAGGACACCACATGTACTCCGCCCTGGAAACCATCTTTGAAAGTTCCCTTACCTCGTCCGCCAGCATGGATCTGGGCTTTAACTACAATAGCATTACCCTCAGGCAGGCTAGAAAGTGCGTGATCAAAATCTTCTGCAGATTGGGCGACGGTTCCATTTGGCACCGCAACACCTGCCTCTGCGAAGAGTTGTTTTGCTTGGTATTCGTGTATGTTCATGGGAAGAAGAAATTATGCAGACTGACATGCAAAAAGATCCATTCAAGCCTTTTCGATTTTTTGGAAAAAAAATATTTTTTAAAAAGGACCAAGGCGTGGAGGATCCGGATCCATGGACAGAACGGATGCATCAAAGCATTTCAGGATATATTCCTGCTTTTCCCTTTCAAAATCAGGGTTATCCCAAAGATTGAAAAATTCCTGCGGATCATTTTTTAAATCATAGAATTCTCCCTGATTAGTTCCGTGGTAAACAACAATTTTCCAGCATTCAGTTCGAAGCATCGTTCCATAAGCCTCCTGGTGAGTCCAAGCATTATAGTATTCAGCATAAACCTGGTCTCCACAATAATCTTGTTCATCCCCGCCCTGAAGTAAGGGAAGCAAACTTTTTCCCTGTACCGCAGAGGGAACTTCAAGACCAGCAGCCTCTAAAAAAGTGGGCATTAAATCAATTAATTCAACAAATCCATTTACCTGACGGTTTTGTAAAACTTGGCCATTCGGCCATCGCATAATCAGGGGCACCCTCATTTGACAGTCATAAAAATGGGGCCCTTTAAAATATATTCCATGATCGCCAAGCATTTCACCATGGTCAGACATAAAAACCACCAAAGTATCAGCCGCCTGCCCAGTTTCTTCGAGGGCATCAAGGATTCGTCCGACCTGGTCATCAATAAGGGAAACCATAGCCATGTAAGCTGCATAGACCTTCCGTCGGTCATCGTCGGTCATCCTTTCAACATGAAACTCTCCGGGATGGTTATGAGCCCATATTCGATCAAGTTTTTGAAAGGTGGTTTTTGCATCTGCCTCCTTGGGATGAATGCTTGGGAGAGGCATATCATCAAAATTAAATTTTTCGAGATATTCCTTGGGCGGATCAAATGGATGATGCGGATCAAAGCAGTTAAAACTAAAAAACCAGGGCTTTCCCTGTTCGGACTTAATAAACTCGATCGTTTTTTCAGCACACCAGGTCGTCTGACTATATTCAGCCGGTGGACCATTACGAACATAAGGACCGATTTCCTCACCCTGTAGACCGTACCAATCCTGTCCCTGTTCAGTTAACCATTTTGTGTATTCATTTTCCTCCCAGTCGGGCTGTGGATGATGTGACCAATGAAAGGGGTCGTATCCGTCATCCGTTCGTTTTTCCACTTTCCCATCTGAGCAGGAAGCCAAATGAAGTTTACCAGCCAATCCACACCGATAACCAGCATTGGCAAAAATCTTCGAAATCAGAACCTCATCAGAAGGAATCGACTGCCCATTTTGCCTGCAACGAGTTGTCCGGGGGTAGCGCCCGGTTAAGAAGGATGCTCGACTTGGCGCACAAACCGGACTTTGACAGTAGGCGTTATTAAAAGAGGTTCCCTGTTCAACCAGTTTATCCAAATTTGGCGTCTGAGCGAACTGATTTCCCAACGCACGAATGGTATCAAAGCGCTGCTGGTCAGTACAGAGCCATAAAATATTGGGCTTATTTAACATAAAGAAATGAAAATCGGCTTGCCTGTTTCCTAGCAAGTGAATTTTGAGTTAGCTTGCAAACTAATCAATTTTACCAAGACCTTGTAAACCTCAATAATGAAAAGAAGCAAAGCAAAGCAAATTGCTCAGCGTAACCTGAACCTGTTCATCTGTTTCCGTATGCTTTTTAATGCGAGGTTCTATTATCCGGTATACGCCCTTATTTTTCTTGAGCACGGATTGACCTGGGAAGAATTTGGAATACTCAATGCCATTTGGGCAATTACGATTATCGTACTGGAAGTTCCATCCGGCGCATTAGCAGATACCCTGGGTAGAAAAAAGCTTCTAGTCCTCGCCGCTGTTTGTATGATCGTGGAAATGCTTGCCCTTCTATTTGCTCCAATGAATGGCAGTGAATATGTATTCATCCTCTTCGCACTCAATCGAATAGTAAGCGGGCTGGCAGAAGCTGCTGCGAGCGGAGCAGATGAAGCCCTGGCCTATGATTCCCTAAAAGAAGCTGGGCTTGAGAGTGAATGGAGCAAAGCTCTCGAGAAAGCCCAACGCTTCACATCACTCGCTTTTTTCTTTGCCATGATGACTGGATCGGTATTTTACGACGCCACATTTATTAATCATTGCCTGGAATGGTTAAACCTCACCATTACCATTTCTACAGAAACGGCAATCAAAGCACCTATCTTTTTAACCCTTCTTTCATCGTTGGTTGTTTTTGGTGCCACCCTCCTGATGAAAGACCCTTTCAAAAAAGAGAAAATGGGAGCTTGGCAAACCATAAAATCCTCCTTCTCTAAAACCACGGAGGCAGGGGCATGGATTTGGAAGACCCCCCTGCCCTTTGGTATTCTACTTGCCACGATGGCTTTGGATAATGTGATCAGACAGTTCCTCACAATCGCAAGTGCCTACTGGAATGTGATCGAACTACCCTTGGCCACTTTTGGATTGGTGGCATCTGGAATGTCCCTTATGGGGTTTTTCATTCCAAGGCTTGCCCGTCATTTAGGTGACCGTTATTCCCCGCACAAAAACTTTTTTCTTCTCTGTATAATCTTACTTATCGGGCTTTGGGGAATTGGTTATGCCATACCCTATTGGGGAATCTTACCGGCCATCCTTCTCTACGCAACGATGCAGATTATGAATTATTTGGTCAGCCGCTACCTTAACGAAGAAGCATCTTCCGATCGGCGTGCCACGGTTCTTAGTTTTCGGGGATTATCGACCAATCTGTCCTACGGTGCAGTTTCTCTTTTATATTCAGGATTAATTGCTTGGATAAAATCAACAGAACCCGACCAAATCATTGGAGGCAGAAAAATGACTGAGCAGGACTCCGTCTTTGTACAAGCTCTGGGCTGGTCACCCTGGTATTTCCTTTTCACACTTTTACTGGTGATTATCTTTTACCGTGCCCGCTTTAGAAAAATTGATTAAATTCAATCTTCTGTCTTGAACCAATGTCCTCAAAAGTAACAATCAAATAAAAACTATGAAAAAATCTTTACTCGTACTTTTTCTCGCTTTTACACTCAATGCCAATTCTTTGCTCTCAGTTGACTGGAATCAATACCATGGGCGACGCTCGGATAATAAAACCGATGAACTGATCACCTCAACTGGGTGGCTGGAAAATTCCAGTGCCCAAAAATGGAAAACTCCAACCCCACTTGGATTTAGTTCTTTCTCCTGTGAAGGACAAAAAGCTTTTACACTTATCGCCGAGGAAGATGAAGATGGCCTTATGCGCGAAGTCTGTATCGCTTTGGATACTACGACCGGCAAGCGATTATGGAGCACCTGGCTTTGCAGGATGGATTATAAAAGCGGGGGTGGGAATTCCGGAGCAGTCAACAACAACGGCGGAGACGGCCCGCGTTCAACTCCTTCCGTATTTCAGGGTAAAGTCTGGGTCTATGATTCGGATATGAATCTTTACTGTATCAATGCAAACAACGGTCAAATCGTTTGGGATGTAAAAGTATTAAAGGAACATGACGGTAAAAATATAAAATGGAAAAATTCATCTGCCCCCTTAATTGAGGGAAATTTAGTAATCGTATATGGCGGGGGATCCGGACAGAGTCTCCTCGCATTCAACCGGGAAAACGGAAAAGTTGTATGGAAAACAGGCGATGAAACAGCAACCCATGCCACCCCCATCGCCACCACAATCCATGGAGTCCGACAGGTTATTTTCTTTTGCACATCCGGGCTGGTTTCGATTGATCCCCAAAACGGGGCCGAACTTTGGCGCCAGTCCTTTCCCTTTAAAGTCTCCACTGCAGCCTCACCTGTGGTCGCGGGTGATCTGATCTACTGTTCTGCAGGATACGGCGTGGGTGCCGGACTCTATAAAATAAGCAAATCTGGAAACGGATTCTCATCCAGCGAGGTCTGGCGCAAAAAAAACGACATGTTCAACCATTGGAGTACACCACTTTATCATGACGGGCATCTGTACGGAATGTTTAGCTTTAAAAAATATGGCAATGGCCCTCTGCAATGTATCGAATTAAAATCTGGAAAAATTAAATGGAGTGAAGATAATTATGGCCCGGGTAATGTTATATTGTCTGGTGACAAACTTATTGCTTTGGCTGACAATGGGGAACTTTCAATTGTCCGTGCAACTCCATCTAAGTATGCAGAACTTGCCCGAAAAAAAGTACTCAGCGGAAAGTGCTGGAGCACCCCGATTTTGAGCAACGGATTAGTACTGGCACGCAGCACGAAAGAAGCGGTCTGTATCGATGCCCGCGGTCAGTAATGACATAAGAAATTACTCCTCGATTGATATCTGCTCGATCTTACCGTCCGTGGTTTCAATAACCAGGTTTCGATACCCTCCGTCCAAAACATAATCACGCCAGGTGTAAATTCTTTCTTTGTATTCTGAACTTGATCCCCTCTTGGAGGAGTCTGGTTTTCTACCAATTAATTCAAAGAGAATATCCTCGCTGACTGCACGCACAAACATTCCCTCCCCCTTTAATTTCGCCTCCCACAACCTGATCGGACGAGCATTTTTCCGATTCTCAATAATCTGTATCTCCGATTCATGGGATCGTATACGGGACTTTGCCCGGGAGGAAATCGGACTATCGGGAAATTCCTCCAAAAATTCCTCGTACAGTAAAATTGCTGATTTATGATCCATACTCTTTGCCCTTTCATAAATTTCTTTATATTCCTGCGAACCGATTTTCTTTAATTCTTTGAGCGAACTTTTAGATTCTGAAACCTGCAATCGATATTCAGTTACCAAATTTTCTAATTTTTCAATTTGTAATTCAAGTGCACTGATTATTTCCTCATTCTGTAGAGCATTCTCCTGTCCATCCTTGATTTTTTCTGATAAATCATTCTTCAGACTTTCTGTTCGCGCTCTTTCAATAGTAAGAAGCCTGTTATGCTCATCCAGAGTGATGGTTTCAACCGCGGGCGGAGTTTCAACCTGACTTTTACTTTCCATCGCGGGCTCGCTTTGGCATCCAAAGAGACAGACCCCAAGAATTAACGGTACAGTATATTTTATCATATCTCCCTTAATCCCACAAAACATACACAGAGAAGCAAGAGACAAACGAGCGACTTTCAAAAATAAATGGAAAATGAATTTGTAAATCATTCACGCACAAAGGAATTACTTTTAGGCAAAGTTCTATTCATGCTTGCGCATCCATCAAGATCCTAAACATTTATGAACTATGAAAAAGAAAACTAATTCCGGAGAACAAACCCTCCAAGCTATTCGAAGAAATTCTGCATACTCCAAAGGTCGTACCATATCCTTACTCTTTTCGATCGCCCTTTTTTTTCTGATAATCGTGCTGACTTTTTTAGTAAGCAGAGAATTTCCAGTTAATCACAAAATTATTACGCTGTTTACCGGAATTTTAACCGGAGGATTGGCAGGTCTATGTTTGTTGCAATTCTTTCATGCCCACTATGATCAAAGCGACTCCCTCATACAGGTTGCAAAATTTCAGGAACGCTCTCTGCGTAGAAGAAATGATGCCCTCGATCTGGTCGAAAAAATAAGAAAAGAAGTCGAGGATGAACCAAAGGAACAATCAACTGAGGATATCGAAGAAATTCCCGAGCAGGAAGATATTCAAACAAAAGAGACCAAAGAAGAAACTGCTTAAAGTTGGGTTAAGAACAAAAGTCCAGTTGTCGATACGCTTAGGATGCAAATGAAGGAGATTATATTAGTTATCATATTTAATTAAGGGATTTAAGAATGTATTTAAACTAAATATGCATCTAAGTCAAAAAATAATGGTACTTTTTTTTAAAAAAATTTATTTCCCGAATTTTTCTCGTTCTGATCCGAGAAAATAAGCAAGGGATTGAGTAACTCCATCGCTCAAAGAAGTACGGGGCATAAGAGGAAATGCTTTTCTTGTTTCCTCATCATTCAAATCAAAAATAAAGGGAGAAGGCTCAGCATTCTCTGAAAACCCAATTTTTGGTTCAATCATATCAAAGTTTTTTGATTCGGTCTGAATAGTTCGAATAAAATCTTCTATTGGATGGGTTTTCCCAAGCAGATTAAATACCCCATACCCAGAAAATGGATCAATGGCAGCCCGGGAAAATCCAGCACCCACATCCAAAGAAAAATGATAATGTTCTTTTCCCCGATAAGGAACCTCGTAGGATTCTCCCGCCACAACCGCTTTCATGGCGGATGTCATCGCTGCGGTAAAACCACGATCCCGGCCTGGACCATAAGTGGTGGCGAGTCGTAAGGAAACTGTGGCCGTTCCCGTTGCCTGATGAAAAGCCTGGGCCATCCCCTCCCCTGCAACCTTCCAATAACCGTACAAATTAAATGGATGATAAGGATCTTCTGGACGTACTCCATCTGGCCCGTACAGAGACCGGGCACCATTCACCGCACTTGAGCTGGCAAAAACAAATCGTTCAAGTGGATTTTTCAATTTTGCACAGGCATGAAAAAGGTGAGCCGTACCCAGCACATTAATATTCATTCCCTGCATTGGAAAATCCCGGCAATCAGGAGTTTGCAAGGCCCCAAGGTGAATCACATGGGTTGGTTGAACTTGCTCCACTGCACGCTCTACACTTTCGCAATCGGAAAGATCACCGGTAATAAAATGATAACCATTCTTGATTGAATCATTTTTTGGCTCGGATCGATTAAAGCCAAAAACTTCGCTTCCGCCCTCCGCAAGTAAAAGATCAACTGTATGCGTGCCAATACACCCGGTTGAACCGGTAATTAAAATTCTGCGCTTTTCTTCATTCATAATAAAATCAGTGTGGCCAATCCAAGAAAGGCAAAAAATCCGATCACATCGGTGACCGTGGTTACAAAAACCCCGGAAGCAACTGCAGGGTCAATACCCAAACGATCAAGTATTAAAGGTAATACCACACCGGAAACCCCAGCCACCACCATATTGATAATCATTGCTCCCGCAATGATCCCTCCGAGCAGGTAACGATTATCCAATTGATTGAACCAGAGAACAACCACAATCCCAGCAAGCAAAGCAAATACAATCCCGTTTAAAAGGCCCACTGCAAATTCCTTTCTAAATGTCCTAAATGCATTGTACGCAGTTAACTCCTTAGTCGCGAGTGCCCGTACGGTAATAGTCAAGGTCTGGGTTCCTGCATTCCCTCCCATTGAAGCCACAATCGGCATCAGGATAGCCAATGCAACCATTTCCTCCAGAGTACCATCAAACAAACCGATTACGAGAGAAGCCAAAATTGCCGTACCCAGGTTGACCAGCAACCAGGTAAAACGCTTAAGCGAAGCCTGCACCACCGTATCATCCACCGTTTCCTCCCCCACTCCACCAAGAAGAAGAACATCCTCCTCAAACTCCTCACGAGCGACCTCCATAACATCATCCACCGTGATCATTCCAATTAGCTTTCCCATCCCATCAACCACACCGGAGGTGGTCAGGTCATATTTTTCAAAAAGCAATGCAACCTCTTCCTGAAGCATTTCTGCGGGAACAATAACCTGAGTCTCATCAACAATTTCCTGCATAAGGGTATCTCGGGGAGAACGTAAAATTTGAGAAAGTGAAATCACCCCAACCGGTTTTTCAGCATCATCCACCACAAATAAGTCGAAAAACTCCTCGGGTAAATCCTCCTCCTCCCGTAAAAAGTCAATCGTTCGACCAACTGTCCAGTCCGTGCCCACGCTGACCAGTTCGGTCTGCATTCTTCTACCGGCACTATCCTCGGGGTAAGCCAGTCCAATCTCGATATCCTCCCGTTCATCCACAGGGACTTCGCTCAAGACTTCGTTCCTCTCCGCAGTCTCCATGTCCTCGAGTACTTGAACGGCCTCGTC
>ENA-UOXV01001093-UOXV01001093.1-marine-metagenome-genome-assembly--contig:-NODE-1093-length-38621-cov-6.779287_pt1 | contig 38621 bp, 40 predicted proteins | sample MGYA00238165_ERZ766961 | MGnify/ENA primary metagenome ERZ766961 (study PRJEB28924, sample SAMN03173240) | marine metagenome | biome: Marine; feature: Water; material: Subsurface seawater | place: North... | reverse complement strand
TCACGCTGGGCATTCGCATTTTGCTGGATGGACTTGAACTGGCTTTCGTACAAACGCCTTGGATGGTGATTGCAGCCTTTATCATATTGCTCACCGGCTTGTCCGCTGGCCCACGCATGGCCATTCTTTCCGGTGCATTCCTTGCCTACATGGGATTACTCGGGTTCTGGGAAAAAGCTATGACCACGTTAGCATTGCTTGGAACCGCTGCATGTCTGTCGATTGTTATCGGCATTCCATTGGGCATGTTCTGTGCGCGTCGTCCGCGGCTGTATTCCTTTATCCAGCCGATTATGGACTTCATGCAGACCATGCCAGCATTCGTGTTCATGATCCCCGTCATTGCCTTCTTTGGGACAGGTAAACCAGCCGCCGTTGTCACCACTATGATCTTTGGCGGCACACCCGTTGTCCGGTTAACCGTACTTGGTCTGCGTGGCGTTCCTGAAGCCGTGCGCGAGGCTGCAGTCTCGTTCGGAGCCAGCAAATGGTATTTGCTGACAAGGGTGGACCTTCCCCTCGCCAGTCCATCGATAAGGGCAGGCATCAACCAGACCATTATGCTCAGTCTGGCCATGGTTGTTGTGGCTTCGCTGATTGGGGCCAAGGGATTGGGTGAAGACGTCCTCGAAGCGCTTCAATATGCGAATGTCGGCCAAGGAATTTTGGCTGGGTTCTCTATCCTATTCTGCGCAATGATCCTGGATCGGATCGTCCAAGGCGGCAAAAAATAGGTCTATTCGCAATTTTCTCGATTTGCGTAATCCGCTGTTAGCCCATCACATTAATGATGGTTAACGGCGGATTTCTGCCTAAAACTGCGCTTATGCGCCAAATAGCCCGCAAACCCAATCTCACCTTTACGCTGTTAATCATCGTTAAGGGTTTGGCCTAGACTCTGCAAATGGTAATATGGTTAACGAAATCGATTCGCGACCCAAATCACGGGGCGGAGGGCTGAATGCGCGTACTTTTAATTGAAGACGATCCGACAACACAGGCCAGCGTAAAGCTGATGCTTGAAACAGCAGGCATGGTCGTAGATGCCACTGATTTAGGCGAAGATGGCCTGGAGATCGGCAAACTTTACGATTACGACATTATGATCCTAGATCTGATGTTGCCTGATATGGACGGTCTAGAGGTCTTACGAAGACTTCGAGATTCACGGGTTCAAACACCTGTATTGATCTTATCGGGTTTGACCGAATCAGAAATGAAGGTCAAAGGCCTTGGCATCGGAGCCGATGACTATTTGACCAAACCTTTTGATAAGTCGGAATTACTGGCACGTGTACAGGCGGTTATTCGTCGCTCTGCCGGGCATTCCCATTCGATCATTCGAACAGGGCGTCTTGCTGTTAACCTCGATACCCACATGGTCGAAGTTGATGAACAACCAGTTCATCTTACAGGCAAGGAATACGGCATCCTTGAATTGCTCAGCCTGCGTAAGGGGACAACCCTGACCAAGGAAATGTTCTTGAACCACCTTTATGGTGGAATGGACGAACCTGAGTTGAAGATCATCGATGTATTCATCTGCAAACTTCGAAAGAAGCTAACCGATGCGACAGGTGGAGATCATTACATCGAAACGGTCTGGGGGCGCGGCTACGTGCTTCGCGATCCTGAGACAGAGGCTGCGCGTCAACACGCATAAGACAAAATTGCTGCGGAATGTAGCCATCAGCGGCCTTGGTTATAAAAGCCCGATTGACGCAAATTTTCTGTGAATTGTTTCACCATCAAATGGCTTGATAACGTAGTCCGTTGCGCCTGTATCAATGGCGTCTTTGATATGGGCATCGTCCGTTTCCGTCGTACAGAACAGCACGGCGGGTTGTTCCCCTCCGGGCAGCGCACGCAATGCCTTTAAAACGTCGATCCCGTCCATTTCAGGCAATTTCCAATCCAACAAAATCACGTCGGGCATCGTTTCTTGGCAATGTTCAATGGCGTGCTGTCCGTCGCCTGACTCATCGACATCAAAACCCAATTCTTGGATGATCTTTCGCGACACCATCCGAATGATTTTAGAATCATCAATAATCAAACAGCGTCTCATTTGGATATCACCTTTAGATATTCCTCGTCCGCTTTAATTCTCGTGGACTGCTGCAAAACGGACAGTACCTTGATCAGCAGCAACTTCAAGTTCTGAGCCGGTCTCTAAGACCAACATTTGTGTCACGAACGCATGAATCGAACGGCTGCTGATTTCTTCGATTGCGCGCCCAGGGGTCATGGCCTCGGCGATATCTTCGCGTAAACCTGCGTCGGTGCCTTCGGCAGAAACGGCAATTCCAGTTCCATTTTCCATACCCACGACCTGCACATTGACGACACCACCCCGTGGCAAACATTCAGCAGCAATCAAAATGACATTAAGTAAAAGCTTCGCAAACATAGGATCAATGATATGGACATCGTTATCTCCCACTGGCCAATTCAAGCTGACATTACCTGATATCAGATAATCCGATGCAAGTTTGCGCAAAGTCGGGATTTCAGCGCCATCGTTCCCTGCGCCACCAGCCCCGAACGCGACCCGAAAGAATGCCAGCCTGCGTGTCATTTCGTGGCCACTTGACGTCGCAAGTTCCAGCGCGCTGTCATCCATTTCGCCGATTTCGGCCAATATTTCTAATCCAGCATTGGTCGCACCCGCAGCGCCAACGAGGTCATGGCAGAGCCGAGAACACACAAGTTGTGAAAGACGAAGTGATTCACTCATATTTTAGACACCCTTTGTCCGACAGTGGCGCATCCAAGATACGCATAGGCGTCCCTGTGATAGTTGAAATAGGCCAGCGTCATCTACGACTATTTTGGATACGATATCATCCTTTACGGGCGCGCCAAGCCGTGAATTAATCAATTCATGGTTAGGGTGCCATGATGAGCGTCAATCGACAAAGATGGGCTAAAAACAATGGCTTCTTCATTTTCTGCGCGTAAAGGTTCACCGAAAACCCCGTATTTTCCAAAGGGTCGGCAGCTGGAAGACAGTGCGATTGCGGATATCCGCTCGTTACTGATCAACCGACCGCGCCGTCGGGATTTATTGATTGAACACTTACATCTGATCCAAGACACGTACGGCCATATTTCTGCGGCCCACTTAACTGCGTTGGCCGATGAGATGAAATTATCACAAACCGAAGTCTATGAGGTTGCAACGTTCTATCATCACTTTGATGTCGTCAAAGAAGGAGAGACCCCACCGCCGCCGCTCACTGTTCGCGTATGTGACGGCATCACATGCGAAATGATGGGCGCCAACGATTTGACCCAAGCACTCAAGGACGGTCTGGGCGATGATGTACGTGTTATCCATGCGCCGTGTGTCGGTGCATGTGACAAAGCCCCCTGTGCCGTTGTTAAGCAAAATCAGATCGTCAACGCGACCCCCGCGACAGTAACCGCCGCCGTGGAAGCTGGCGACGTGCGCCAGGCCATCCCCGAATATGCTGGTTTGTCGACGTACCTTGATGGCGGTGGATACAGCGTTCTCGAAAAATGCCTATCTGAAAAAATCAGCCGCGAAGACGTCTGTGCAGCCATTGATGCATCTGGCTTACGCGGTCTTGGCGGTGCTGGTTTCCCAACCGGACGTAAATGGGGTTTCCTGGAAGGGACGCCAAAACCACGTTTGGTCGCCATCAATGCTGACGAGGGGGAGCCTGGTACATTCAAAGACCGTTTTTGTTTTGAGACAGATCCCCATCGGGTTTTAGAAGGCGCGTTGATCGCGGCATGGGCCGTGGATGCCGATGCCATCTATATTTATTTACGCGATGAATACCCCGCTTCACGTGAAATTCTGATGCGAGAGATCGCCGCCCTTCAAGCTGAGGGTTTAACGGGCGGCATCGAACTGCACCTGCGACGTGGTGCCGGTGCCTATATCTGCGGCGAAGAGTCCGCGATGCTTGAAAGCATAGAAGGCAAGCGTGGCCTGCCCCGCAATCGCCCACCATTCCCCGCACAAGCGGGATTGTGGGGTCATCCCACGTTGATCAACAATGTTGAAACGATGTACTGGATTCCAGAAATCCTGTCACACGATGCAGGCTGGTACGAAGATGCAGGACGGCCGCATTTTTATTCAGTTTCAGGTCGTGTCAATAAACCAGGGGTGAAATTAGCCCCTGCCGGTGTAACCGTTCAACAACTGATCAATGATCACTGTGGTGGGATGAAAGACGGCCACACCTTCTATGCGTATTTGCCAGGGGGGGCGTCGGGTGGATTGCTGCCAGCTGACAAGGGTGATCTGCCATTAGATTTCGGGACGTTGACTGACTACGGATGTTTCATCGGATCAAGCGCCGTTGTGGTGTTTTCTGAACAAGACGATGTACGGGCGATTTGCCGAAATCTTCTACAATTTTTTGAAGACGAAAGCTGCGGCCAATGCACGCCATGCCGTGTGGGTTGTGAAAAAATGATCAAGCTGATTGATGCGCCAGAGTGGGACAAAGATCTGATCGATGAATTGGCAACGGCCATGACTGACGCATCAATCTGCGGCCTTGGTCAAGCGGCCCCAAATCCCGTATTGAGTGCGATTAGGTTTTTCGCAAAGGACGTGAAATGACCAACAAAATTGCATTCAAATTAGATGGCCAAAATATCGAAGCGACTGAAGGCGAAACTATTTGGGAAATCGCGAAACGCCACGGTAATACAATCCCTCACTTATGCCATCGCGACGCGCCAGGGTACCGGCCTGATGCAAACTGCCGGGCCTGCATGGTCGAAATTGAAGGCGAACGTGTATTAGCTCCGTCCTGCCGTAGAGAACCCACCGAAGGCATGGTCGTTTCCACTAACACTGAGCGAGCAGCGAAAGCTCGCAAGATGGTCGTCGAATTGCTGTTAGCTGATCAGCCATCACGCGCGGACGCGCACGACAGTGGCTCGTTGCTATGGCACTGGGCAGACAAAATGGAATTGGCCGGGTCACGGTTCCCACGCGATACAGACCATGTTCCCGCTACGGATAGCAGCCATCAAGCGATGGCCGTCAATCTGGATGCCTGCATACATTGCAATTTGTGTGTTCGGGCATGTCGCGAAGTTCAAGTAAATGACGTCATCGGCATGGCGTTCCGTGGCGCAGATGCCAAGATCGTGTTCGATCTGGACGATCCCATGGGCGAAAGCACATGCGTGGCGTGTGGCGAATGTGTTCAAGCCTGCCCGACAGGCGCATTGATGGCAGCAAACCGAGTAGACAAAAATCAAGTGTATCTTGGTGATGCAGATCGCAGCGTTGACAGCCTTTGCCCGTTTTGTGGTGTTGGGTGCCAAACCACGTTCCATGTTAAAGATGATAAAATCCAATATGTCGAAGGACGCGATGGCCCCGCCAACGAAAATCGCCTATGCGTCAAAGGTCGCTTTGGGTTCGATTATATCGATCATCCTGAACGTTTGACGGTCCCGCTTATTCGAAAAGATGAGGCCCCGAAAGACGGACACGATAGCGTCGATCCAAAAAATCCATGGACTCATTTCCGTGAAGCCACTTGGGAAGAAGCGCTAGATCGCACAGCCGCTGGCTTTAAGAAAATCCTTGAGGAAAAAGAACCGAATGCCCTTGCCGGATTTGGATCTGCAAAGGGCTCAAACGAAGAAGCATATTTAGTTCAAAAGCTTGTTCGCCAAGGCTTTGGAACCAACAACGTCGACCACTGTACCCGATTGTGTCATGCGTCGAGTGTCGCTGCCCTGATGGAAGGCATTAATTCTGGCGCTGTTACGGCCCCCTTCACGGCAGCAGAGGATTCAGACTGCATCATTGTGATTGGTGCACGTCCAACACAGAACCATCCCGTCGCAGCGACATATTTGAAACAAGCGGCGAAAAACGGTGCAAAACTGATTATTATTGACCCACGTGGTCAAGGCCTGAGCCGTCATGCAGATTACACATTGCAATTCAAAGCGGGCAGCGACGTCGCATTATTGAATGCCATGATCCATACAATCATCGAAGAAGACTTGGTGGATACACAATACATCCAGGCCATGACGGAAGGCTATGAGCGCATCGTCGAAAAAACGAAATCGTTCTCACCTGAAGACATGGCACCTGTATGCGGCATTGACGCGTCCACCATTCGAAGTGTTGCGCGGATTTATGCCAAGTCCGAACGGTCTCTGATTTTCTGGGGCATGGGTATTTCTCAACACGTCCACGGCACCGACAATGCTCGCTCTTTAATTACCCTTGCAACGATCACAGGACAAATCGGGCGCCCTGGAACCGGGTTACATCCGCTCCGAGGTCAGAACAATGTCCAGGGTGCATCAGACGCTGGTCTGATTCCAATGGTGTTCCCAGATTACAAATCCGTCGAAGTTAGCAATATACGCGAGACTTACGAAGAACTCTGGGGCACAGAGCTTAACGATAAAAAAGGCCTGACCGTCGTTGAAATCATGCGCGCGATCTTGGATGGCGACATCAACGGCATGTACGTTATGGGTGAAAACCCAGCCATGTCTGACCCTGATGTTCAGCACGCGCGTGATGCACTTGCCAAGCTCGACCATTTAGTTGTTCAAGATATATTTTTGACCGAAACAGCATGGCATGCTGACGTCGTTCTGCCCGCGTCGGCTTTCCCTGAAAAAACCGGCACATTCACAAATACAAACCGCCAAGTTCAAATCGCTCGCCCTGTTGTGGCAATGCCCGGTGATGCACAACAAGATTGGTGGATCATTCAAGAGATCGCCAATCGCTTGGGGCTTAATTGGACTTATAATGGACCCGAAGATGTCTTCGCCGAAATGAAGTTGACCATGCGGTCATTTGATAACATCACGTGGGAACGGCTGGAGCGTGAAAATGCGGTCACCTATCCGTGCAAGGCTGAAGATATTCCAGGTGAAGCCATTTTGTTTGGTGACTCCTTCCCGACCGCTAACGGTCGCGCCAGGCTGGTCCCGACTGATCTGGTCCCACCGGATGAATTGCCCGATCATGATTATCCAATGATCCTGACCACGGGCCGATTGCTTGAACATTGGCATACAGGCGCGATGACTCGGCGTGCAACGACACTCGCTCACCTAGAACCCGAGCCAACAGCGGCCATGAATCCACATCAGATGGGAGAGCTTAGCTTAGCACCAGGGGACATGATCAACGTGGCAACGCGACGTGGTTCCATTGATTTGATGGTGCGTGCCGATCGCGACGTGCCAACAGGTATGGTCTTCGTTCCGTTCTGCTTTAGAGAAGCCGCAGCGAATATCCTGACCAATCCACAGTTGGATCCGATGGGTAAGATTCCCGAGTTCAAATTCTGTGCAGCCAAGGTTGAAAAATCTAAAGCAATCGAAGCCGCCGAGTAATCATAGCGATCCGTTTCAAGGTATCGTATCCTCGGGCTAGGATTGTCGGAGGCTGATCACTATGAATATTGGATATCTCCCAGCGCTGCACGCGCGCTATCGCGGTGATCATTTGGCTGTTGTCTTTGGCAACGAACGGCTGAGCTACCGTGAATTCAACGCACGTATAAATCGTTTAGCAAATGGGTTGCTGCGTGCCGGAGTCTCAAAGGGCAACCACATCGCGACGATCCTGCCAAATTGTATTGAACTGCTGGAACTGTATTGGGCAGCAGCCAAGATCGGCGCTGTTGTGGTGCCATCCAGCGTTTTGCTGCAAGAATCCGGACTTCGGACGTTACTCAATAACTCCGATACTGAAATGGTTTTTTCGACGCCTGCGTTCGCAGATACATTGTCGAATGTGCGCGGCGACACCCACAAAATTGATGCAGACGCGTGGATACTCATCGGTGATGACGTTCCCAATGGCTTTATCAGCTATCAATCTTTTATTGGCGGTGCTTCGTCGGATGAGCCACCCGATGCAGGCGTACAACCCAGCGATCCATACAATATCGTCTATTCCAGTGGCACCACCGGAGAGCCCAAGGGGATCATTCACACTCACGAGGTGCGCGCGTGGTATTGCTCAATTTTCGCCTCGGCCTGGAGAATGACGCCAGAAAGCATCGTCATGCACGCCGGATCGATTGTCTTTAACGGGTCGTTCCTGACGTTAATGCCATGGATGTTTGTGGGCTGCACCTACGTGCTATTACCAAGCTTTGATGCTGACTCGGTACTTGATGTCATTGAACAAGAACACGTCTCGCATACAATTATGGTGCCGTCGCAAATCATCTCATTCATGAATTCAAAACGCTTTGATACCGCAAAACTTCAATCATTAGAAATGATTCAGACACTTGGCGCGCCGCTGCATTTGGAACACAAGCAGCGTCTCATTGATGCCCTACCAGATCGGTTTTACGAGTTATATGGCCTAACCGAGGGTTTTATGACGATCTTGGATAAAGTTGATGTCCCCGCCAAGATGGCATCTGTCGGCTCACCAGCTCGATTTAACGAGTGCAAGATCATTGATGATCAAGGCAACACATTGCCTCCAAACGCGCCTGGCGAAATTTGCGGCCGCGGCCCGATGATGACACCTGGGTATTACAAGCGCCCAGACTTAACGGCAGATGCCATTCGCGATGGATGGCTGCATACGGGGGATATCGGGTATTTGGATGAAGACGGGTATTTGTATTTAGTGGACCGCAAAAAAGAGATGATTATCTCGGGCGGTGTGAACGTCTATCCACGCGATATCGAAGAAATCGCTGTCAGCCATCCAGATGTGATTGAAGCGGCTGTGTTTGGTATTCCTGATGATAAGTGGGGTGAAACGCCTGTCGGTGCCATCGTGTTAAAGACTAATGCAACCGTATCACCGAACGATATTCAGCTTTGGATAAACGATAAAGTTGAGGCCAAGTTTCAACGGCTCAGTGATCTTATTGTATTGGATGATTTTCCTAGGAACGTCGCGGGGAAAACCTTGAAGCGGGATATTAAGGCCTCGTATCTGGGCGAGTGCTAATCATCCGATCGCTTGATCAGGTCTTCGGCCAATCGCATCACAAGAGGGTCCACTTCTCCTTCATCACCATTGCCTTGAGAGCGTCGATCAACCTCTGCACGGACCTCTGCAATATCCACGGGTATTTGACGTATGACGACCGTCAGGACTGCCTCTACTGCCAACAGGTGTGCCGCGATATTCTCGCTGTCTTTGCTTTGGCGGATGGCGTTATCACCAAGCGCTGACATCCCCTCTCCCACCCGACTAAGGCTGTTTTGCAATAGCTCAAGCTGGGCAATCAATCGTCCGACATCGTCGCCACGGGTCTGTGGATTAGGTGTATCGGGCTGATCCATGATCTCTCCGCCTATTCAGGTACTAATATAGCAATGGGTACGCTATCCTACTCGCCCTGAAGACACCAGTTTGATGACAATGTGCCCTGCTTGTTTTCCCATCAACACCTTGAAATTAGATAAAAAATGACTAGATTGAGTATGTTGGCGCGTGGGTGAACGGGCCGCAATGAGGGACACAAGATCATGAAATCTGTTTTGATTGGTAGCTTAGCTGCCGTTGTTATTGCGATTGCTGCTGGTGCTGTTTTGAACACTATCAATCCATCGGTTGCGCAAAAATTCTCGACGGACAACGTTCGTATTTACTGATTTATGCGATGAATGAGCGCCGAGTGCACATGTAAAAAGGGCGGTGCTGATGCACCGCCCTTTTGCGTTTGTTGTCATGATCTTTTGCAGATCATTCTGCTGGTTGTTGGGCCCCGGATTTTTGAACTTCTTCTTCGACCCAAAGAGAATGGTGTTCTTTGGCCCAGTTCAAATCAACTTCACCATCACCCACCGCATCAAAGGCACCTTCCATACCGACGGAGCCGATATAGATATGGGCAACAACGATGATGATCATCACAAATGCGACGATGGTGTGCCAAAGTACAGAGAGTTGAACTTCTTGTAGCGCGCTCAACTGAGTATCGAGATTAAGCCCGAAGTTATTGAGGATGGCGAAAGTGCCAGCCCATGGTGTCACCTCATAAGGCCACATCAAAGCGACCCCAGATACGGACAGCGACGCACCACCTACAATCACGGACCAGAAGATCAACTTCTGACCAGCATTGAAACGTCCAGCCTCTGGATGCAGTCCTTTTGTGAACAAACCACCACCAACAGCCAACCATTTCAGATCGCGCATTTTCGGAATGTTATATCGCACCCACAATACAAACATCAGGACGATGCCGACCATAAACGCAAATGCGATGTAATTATGACCAAGCTTACCGTAGTAAGTGAGCGTACCAAACGCACTATCACCAATAAGTTCGCGTAAAAAATAGCGCCCGTACATGATGTTCAGGCCCGTAATCGCGAGCACGATGAAGCTTGATGCTGTGAGCCAATGCACAGCGCGTTCCAACGCGTTAAAGCGCAGAATTGTTCGTCCCTGCGGATCACGACCATGATCGATTTTGATCCGACCGCGAAGCAGGAAAAATAAAACCAGCAGTACGATAATACCCGCAAGGCTATAGGCACCGTATGTGCTGAGTGGCCCGTTCTTAAAGTTACGCCACGCTTCACCGTCACGCTGCACAAGACGTCCTGCAGCTTTGTCCGGAATACTGACCTGGCCGACGATTTCTTGCTGACCAATTGCACGCCATAGGTCAGCGTCGGATCTAATGCCACTCGCATTCCCTGGAACCGCACCCTTATCTTGCGCGCTAGCCATAGTTGCACCGACAAGAGGCGCATCACTGAGAGAGCCAACCCCCATGACGGCGATGACCAGTGCAGCAATAAGACCGCGACTCAAATGTTTCAGATATGCAGACATTTTATCTGTCTCCCATTCATCGTAGGCGCTTAGCGCTCTACACCCCAATCACAAGCACGTTGAGTCAACCCAACGCGCATGGACCATTTAATTACCGCTACCTTGTAGTTTTCCGCGCTCTAACAATTTTTTATTGGCATCACTTGTTGACGGTGGACGAACGTCCGTTCCTGCCGTCGACGTGCCGCCAGCGGTGTGACCAATGATGATCCCACCTTGTAAGATTGAGCGTTGGCGCAACTCCGCAAGTTCTGAATCTGAAAGCTGTGCAGACGGATCCTTTTGCTTCATCACACCGGGTTCAAACTTCATAACACGGTTCTGTTCTTCAGCGCGGCAAGCAGCTAATGCAATCAGTGCAAAACAAACGACACCAGTCGTTTTAATAAACTTCGGAGTGAACATCTCTCATCCCCAATATATGTGTTCTTGAAGGTGCGTAATCGTCAATCCCGACCATTACCAAAAAAGGTTTGGATCGTGAAAGTTGGGACGGCACCCCAGATACATCTGAGATGCCGTCACCATACCTTCAAGCGTTACTCAGGACTTAGGAACCAGCTTTCAATTGATAAGCTGTTCCCCAACCCCATGCACCCGAGCCGAAGCCACGAGATACAATCCGCTCGCGATAGATGTTGGAGATCATGTCTCCATCACCACCGAGCAGCGCTTTGGTCGAGCACATCTCGGCACAAAGCGGGAGTTTGCCCTCAGCAAGACGGTTACGTCCGTACTTCTGATATTCGGCGGTGGAGTTATCTTCCTCCGGGCCACCTGCACAGAACGTACATTTGTCCATCTTACCACGCGAACCGAAGTTGCCCGCTTGTGGATACTGCGGCGCGCCGAATGGGCACGCGTAGAAACAATATCCGCAACCGATGCAGAGGTCCTTCGAGTGAAGAACCACCCCTTCCTCAGTTTGGTAGATGCAATCCACCGGGCACACTGCAATGCAGGGTGCGTCGGAGCAGTGCATACACGCCACTGAGATGGAGCGTTCACCCGGCTTACCGTCGTTGATCGTAACGACGCGACGCCGGTTGATACCCCAGGGAACCTCATGCTCGTTTTTGCACGCGGTGACGCAGGCATTGCATTCGATGCAACGTTCCGCGTCGCACAGGAATCTCATTCTAGCCATTTCTGTGTCTCCCTATCTTATGCCGATTTCACGCGGCACAGCGTGACTTTGGTTTCTTGCATGTTCGTGACCGAATCATACCCGTACGTACCACACATGTTGGATGCTTCACCCAACACATACGGATCCGCACCTTCTGGATACTTATCTCGCAGACTTGCGCCCATCCAATGACCACCAAAGTGGAATGGCATAAAGACGACGCCCGGTGCGACACGCTCAGTTACGAGCGCCTTCACATGAGCACGACCACCTTCTGGGCTTTCAACCCACATCATGGCCCCGTCTCTGATACCATTATTATTGGCGTCAATCGGATTGATTTCACAGAACATATCTTGTTGTAGTTCAGCCAGCCACGGGTTCGCCCGCGACTCGTCACCACCACCTTCATATTCCACAAGACGACCAGAGGTCAGAATGACCGGGAAGTCCTTGGAAAAATCCTGCTTCTGGATTGAAGCAAACTTGGTCGGCAGACGATACATCTGACGATCTTCGTATGTTTCGTACTTTGGCAGGAGGTCGCGACGTGGCGTGTACAACGGTTCGCGATGCAACGGCACCGGATCCGGGAACGTCCACACAACCGTACGCGCCTTGGCGTTACCGAACGGTGCACAACCGTGTTTGATGGCAACACGCTGGATACCGCCCGAAAGGTCGGTTTTCCAGTTGGTCTTGTCACCAGCGACTTTTTCAATCGCAGCACGCTCGTCGGCAGTCAGATCAGAATCCCAGCCAAGCTTTTTCAGCATAGCCATAGAGAATTCTGGGTGACCATCCTTGAGTTCGTTCCCAACAGGGTAAGAACCTTCGGCCAACAGGTTGGAGCCTTCACGTTCCACACCAAAGCGGGCGCGGAAGTTCAAACCACCTTCAGCAACTGGTTTCGACGGATCATAAAGAACCGGCGTACCTGGGTGCTTCATCTCTGGGGTACCCCAGCAAGGCCAAGGCATACCATAGTAGTCACCGTTGACTGGACCACCACGTGCAAGCAGCGTGGTCTTATCAAAGGTACCTTGGTTCGCCATGTGCGCTTTAAGACGCTCTGGTGACTGACCTGTGTAACCAATCGTCCACATGCCACCATTGAATTCGCGTGTTACGTCTTCAATGTTTGGCTCTTCACGACCGTTACCGAGATCATCCATTTTGATCTTCTTGAAGAACTCATCAGCAAAGCCGAATTTCTTCGCGAACATCGCCATGATCTCATGATCGGTACGTGCTTCCATGATTGGATCAATGACTTTATCACGCCACTGCAAAGAGCGGTTTGATGCGGTCACAGAACCACGGGTTTCGAACTGCGTTGCGGCTGGCAGAACATAGATGCCGTCCTGACGATCCGGAATAACAGCGGCCATGGTTGGAACAGGATCGATGATGACCATCAAATCCAGTTTTTCCATCGCTTTCTTCATTTCCGGAAGACGCGTTTGCGAGTTCACTGCATGACCCCAATAGACCATCGCACGGAGGTTGTCCGTCTGATCAATGTTGGCTTTGTCTTCGAGGACACCATCGACCCAGCGTGAAACTGGAATACCTTTCGACGTCATCATCTTCTCGGATTCAAAACGACCCTTAAGGAAATCGATATCGACATCCCATACACGAGCCCAGTGTTTCCAAGAACCCGCTTTCAGGCCGTAATAGCCTGGCAGTGAGTGCGACAGGATGCAGAAGTCGGTTGCACCTTGGACGTTATCGTGACCACGGAAGATGTTCGCGCCACCGCCTTCGGTCCCGATGTTACCCAGTGCCAACATCAGCGTACAATATGCACGCGTGTTGTTATTCCCGTTGGTGTGCTGTGTACCACCCATGCACCATACGATGGTACCAGGACGGTTGTTGGCCAATGTCCGCGCAACGCGACGAAGCTGCTCACCAGGAACCCCGGTAACGCGCTCTGTCTCTTCAGGCGTCCATTTTTTCACTTCGGCACGGATTTGATCCATACCCCAGACACGCTGCTTGATGTATTCTTTGTCTTCCCATCCGTTTTCAAAGATGTGGTAGAGAATACCCCAAATCAATGCGACGTCGGTACCTGGACGGAACCGAACGAACTCGTCAGCGTGTGCTGCTGTACGCGTAAAGCGTGGATCACAGACGATCAGCGCGGCATTGTTTTGCTCTTTCGCTTTCAGAATGTGCTGAACAGCAACAGGGTGTGCTTCTGCCGGGTTTGACCCGATCAGGAACATCGCCTTGGAGTTGTGCATGTCATTGTAGCTGTTTGTCATCGCACCATAGCCCCAGGTGTTTGCTACACCTGCAACCGTGGTTGAGTGACAGATCCGTGCCTGGTGGTCACCATTGTTGGTGCCCCAGAATGCATAGAATTTACGGAACAGATATGACTGTTCGTTGTTAAATTTCGCAGATCCTAGCCAGTACACAGAATCGGGGCCGGAAGCCTTGCGGATTTCCAGCATCTTGTCGCCAATCTCGTTGATGGCGTCATCCCAGCTGATTTTCTTCCATTTGCCGCCTTCCAATTTCATTGGATACTTCAAGCGGCGCCCTGCATGTGCATGGTGACGAACAGAAGCACCCTTGGCACAATGTGCACCTAGGTTAAACGGACTGTCGAAGCCCGGCTCTTGACCGACCCATGTGCCGTTGGAAACTTCGGCGATAACCGTGCAACCAACAGAACAGTGCGTGCAGACTGACTTAACCTGCGTGATTTCACCGGCAGCACCAGATGCTGCTTCGGCTTTTTTGACCATACCGGCCGGAAGGGCCGAGGCCAAAGCTACACCACCGGCTGCTACCCCTGAACGTTTCAGGAATGAACGACGATCCATCGAACCGCCGACGACACCGGCAAGTGCCTTTGATAAACGGGGGCGTCCCGCAACCCCGTTGCTCTTTTTCGTGAGCATTAAGTTTCTCCCAAGTTAGACTTTAGAAAAAGAAACACTGAATAAGTCGGTCCTAGAACCGGCTCAGCTCGTAGTATTTCATGACATGTTCGGTTTCCCGATAAGCGCCACTCTGGCGCCCTTCCGTCACTGCTGCCTCCGCTTTCTTTCCGGATAGAGCAACTGTAGCGACACCGGCAACACCGGCGACACCCGCTCCTTTTAGAAAGTTACGGCGATCCAGCTTTTCCGATTTCTCGGCTTTTGGCATAGCTGTCTCCCTCTTTTCCAATTTTGGAGTGCCATAATGACATCTCCGTTTTTGAAACCCGGTGAGCAATCCCAAAATCGGCGATTGCGGCCCGTTCCCAGCTAATGCGGCTTATGCCGCCATCTCGAAGGCCTCGCGCTCGATCTCTAAGAACAAGCGACCGATGGAACCCACCGGCATATAGAGCACAGCTGACTGCGCTCCTTCGAGGTCTGCAAAAAATCTGTCGGCCCAAGGGGCCAAATGCTTATCAAAGAACATCTTTGCTTCGGCGCGCCCGTTGGCGCCACCAAGATTGCCAGTCAATAGACCATGCATCATTTCGCAAATGCTTGCGATGTGGTCTTCAGGCTCTGAATTACCCTCTGCCACTTCGATTCCTAGGCGTTTCATGTCGCCGCGCAATTCCGCGAGTGGCTTATCGTAAATGAGCCCTGTGATATAAAAAGATCCATAGGGCGTAAGCTCGCCCCCTGCACCGACACCGTAAAACAGTTCAGTGTATTCTTCTTCGGCTTTTGACGTCGTGGTCCGGACACTCAGTTTACCAAATGCAGCAATAGCTTGGCCAAGGGGGCTATCATCATCATGGCCATCCAACGCACGCATGGCGTTCAAAGCCTCATCGTCCATCGGCCCAGACAATACACGCGCCAAAAGGCCGTAGAACCCAGCGCGCATTGCATCCTCTTCGGATGCACCAAAGCCGCCATCTACCCCTGCCATTGCAGGGCTCGTCTGATTTGCAGTAGTTCCGCTAAGCGTGTCGGCCACGTATGTTCCCTTTAGCTCCCCAGCTACCCAAAGCGCCTAAGCACCTCAAAAAGCCAATTATTTCTTATTGTGCCGCTTATGCGTTGCTCAATCCCGCTACGGCACTTCATCTATCCCGACCAATATTATCATGCGATAGTCGCATACCTGTCAATAGAAATCGGCACGTCTATAATAATTTACGGCCTAAAAAAATCAACAAAATCAGAGGCTTATAACCACACATTTAGTGTGGTTTCAGCGCAAAAGATCGTCTGTATCGTCCGTGTCTGTGTCATCACCCGAATCTTCTTGTTCTGATATATCTCGCTGCTTTGATGGGTTTTGATTTGAATCAGGTTCAGTCTCAACCACCTCATCAGACTTTTCAGCAAGCTCAGTCTCTCCATTTTCTGGCTGTTCGGACGAATCTGCCAGCTCTTCACCCTCGACCAGTTCTTCATCAACCTCTTCTTCGTCCTCATCAAAAGCCCGCTTGGCTTCCTCGGGCATCATCTCCTGGAGTTCTTCTTCGGTCAGATGGCCGCGACCAACTTGATAAGACCCAAAACTAGAATCGATGATTTTATGGACGACGTTATAATCTTCATCGTAGTCGTTCATTTCATCACGGAATCCGAATAGAGGATTTGCACGCCAAAGGATTCGCATAGCTTTTCGTTTGATGATTTCCGGAACACCTTCGCGCATGAACGGTGTGAAATCCGAATCACCGTTCAGGCTCTCGAGTGGAGGAAGTGTCGATACAACTTCCTTTTGCTCATCGGTCAGATCTTCTTCCTCGATGCCTGCATAAATATCTTGATCAAGATCGTCTTGGGCATCGAATGCCCCGCGACTCAGCGCGATTTCCTCATCTGGACCATCTTCCAAAGCCTGGACATCAGGTTCGCCACTTTCGTCAGCGTGACCAATGCCACGGGTCAATCGGTCATCAGTATCTTCAGGCGCGGGCGCCAGCGGCGTCATGGCAGGCACAAAATGCCGAACACGCACCCCTCCGGGCAGATTAAGTGCCTCTGGTTCAGCCTCCACGACAGCCTGTTTCTCTGCGATGCGCGCTTCTTTAACAGAATCTTCTTCTCGATTGTCCGCACCACCTTTTTGTTTCAGGCGGGACCAACGGCTAAGGCGTCCTTCTCCACTAGCCATGACCGCCACCTCGTTTGCGGCCCTGCGCAAAATCACCTTTGCGAGGATCATAGGATTTACGTTTACGCTTCTTGAAAGGCGTATCTTTGTGGTGCGTATCGCAAAAATCTTTGATCCACATCGCGACATCAGCTGGCATCGGCACGCCTTCGACCAGTTGATCGCTGTCTTCGGTATAGCTCTCAGCCTCATACGGGCACGCAGTCACCAGATGCACGACGACTTCTGGGTCATCGGCTTCTTCGCCTGGGCTAAGCACGATGTAGATATGCGGCGGATTGTTAGACAAATTGACCTTATAGCCCTCGGTTTCGCCCCGATATAATTCAAGTGGCACCGTCGCTGCATGAAAATGGGTCCAGCCTTCGCCTTCGCGCAGTGCAGTCCAGCCATCCTGATTGGATTTTTCCGGCGCCCCTGGGAAAACCGCGATGGGTCGATGTGAATGATCTTGCCAGCGGCTCGAACTTTCAGTTCGTTCAATCACGACCCCAATGTTGAGTTTTTCATACTTGCCAGGGGCCGCCTCTTGTTGGATGGCATACAGGCGCTCGGCCTCTTCCAGGTTTTCAGGTTTATTGACATTAAAGAACGGATCAACCGGCTCGACCTCAAATGGGATATGAACGATCCCAATGCGATCTGTCCACTTGTCGATCTTTCGCATTTCTTCTTCTACCATGGCTTTTCGAAGCTCGTGGCGAAGCGCAACAGGCCAAACCCCGAATACCGGATGGGTACGGTCACCCGTGATCGCACATGAAAGCAGCGCTTCGCCCGCAAGAACAGGTGCCATTAATCGCGGCACCAGATCACGAGGAATAAAGGGGGCATCCGTTGCAAAGCTGATAACATGTTCAACGTCTGGAACATTCTCAGCAGCCCAGTCTAATGCTGTCAAAATACCGGCAAGCGGGCCTTGATGCCCCTCGATAACATCTTCAACAACAGGTAGTTTATACTTTTTGAATCGATCAGGATCACCATTGGCATTCAAAATCAGATGATGAACCTGCGGCGTTACCCTGTTGATGACATGATCCAGGATCGGCTTGCCACCTAGTTCCTTCAATGGCTTGTCCCCCCCGCCCATGCGCCGCGCAAGGCCACCAGCAAGCAAGACGCCGACGATTGGTTTAGGTTGGGTAGCAACGTCACTCATGCTGCATCTTTCATTGGCCAACGCACTTTTTCACCTAATAATTCTTTCATGTGATCAATGCCGATGTTCACAACTTCAATCGGCGAATTTAATGCCATTCCAAGGTTTCCATTATCGCAAATAATTGACGGCTCTGTTGTCTGATTGCGATCCCGGTCCAGATAACGATCTTGCTCTAACTTTTTGACCGCGCGGATCAGCAATGCTTCGACGGCTTTCAGTGCTTCAATTTCAACTGGGGCAAAATACCACTTCTGCCTTTGAACGGTGTCCCTCGCGAGGGCTTGCAAACGCTCAAGTTTTTCAGGCTCCATTTGAGAAAGATAATGATAACTATCACCTGGCTCATAGGCCCATTTACCAGTCTCGTCACGAAGCCAGTAGGTCAGACCAACAGTTGCCACTAAATGGGATCGCAGACGCGATAGAAGGTCATTGGTTTGGCCCACATACAATACTGTGCATGTTTCATAGGTTGCCTCGCAAACATAAACGGCCGAAACCTTCAACCAATCCGGATCACTATCATGCTTGAACTGGCTAGGCACAATCAGCCCTTCCCAATTGAGCGTAAGGGTTTCGATCTCGCTCACTCTGCCGCAGCCCCTTTGCGATTCATATGCTTGGGCTCGTCTGCAACTTTGGACATATCCATGTCGTAGATTATTCGATTTTCACCTGACAAAGCGATAAAGCGCTTTCCGCGCGCACGTCCCACAAGGGTCAGTCCCACTTGGCGAGCCAATTCCACACCCCAGGCCGTAAAGCCTGAACGCGAACATAAAATTGGGATGCCCATTTGCACCGTCTTGATCACCATTTCCGATGTCAGCCGTCCAGTCGTATAGAACATCTTGTCTTCGCCAGTGATCCCATTCAGGTACATATATCCAGCGATCTTATCGACCGCGTTGTGACGACCGACGTCTTCCATATAAAGCAGTGGTTTATCCGCATCACAGAGCACACACCCATGGATGGCACCTGCTTCCAGATACAGGCTTGGTGTCGTGTTGATGGTTTTCGTCAGCGCATACAACCAAGATGTCTTTAAGACAGCTTCTTGATTCAGCTTAACCGTTTCAAATTTCTCCATGACGTCGCCAAATACGGTGCCCTGGGCACAGCCTGACGTCAGGGTTTTTTTCTTCAGCTTTTCTTCGAAGTCCGTTTCTGTCGCAGTGCGGACGACGACGGTTTCAATTTCCTCGTCATAATCGATCCCGGTCACTTCATCGTCGGGATGGATCATGTTTTGGTTTAATAGATATCCCACCGCCAGGTAATCCGGATAATCACAGATCGTCATCATGGTGACGATTTCGCGACCATTCAGGAACAGCGTCAACGGGCGTTCTACTGTCACCGACGTTTCGATCGGATTGCCATTCTGATCGACGCCTGAAACACGTTCCGTCAGCTTTGGATTCGTCGGGTCAGGACGCACCATAAATGTATCATCGGCGATTTTATCGCCGCTGGAGTCGGTCACAGGCATTTCCTCCCAAGAGGCTGCTTACGCAGCTTGTTGTGCATTATTTGGTGGCTGGATTGTCCGGGGCAAGGGGTAACTGATCAAGAGATGCATGCTCAGCAGTCAACGGCATTCTTGCAAAACATAAGAATATCTATGCGTTTTTATGTTTTAAACTGCATATTTTCCCAATATAACTTTAAGCATGATTGATGATTTACGGATTTTCGCGTCATGAATGACATTAGCGAAGCCTTTGCGACGGCTCTTCAGTTGTTGATTTCGTTCGACCCTGCCCTTTTTGAGATTGTCGGGCTATCATTACAGGTCAGCCTGTCCGCAGTTGCGATTGCCGTCTTTATCGGGTTGCCGCTCGGTGCGGCCCTCGCGTTATTCAAATTCCCTGGGCGCGGTGCCATTACCATCTTGATCAATGCGCTGATGGGTTTGCCGCCCGTCGTCGTCGGTTTGGTTGTCTACATCATCCTTTCGCGATCAGGCCCGCTGGGTGTTTTGGGATTACTATTCACTCCGACGGCTATGATCATCGCGCAGGCATTGTTAATTTCCCCCATCATTGCCGCCTTGACCCGCCAAGTCGTCGCCGATCTTTGGGTCGAATACGCCGAGCAAATGCGGTCATTGGGCAGCGGGCGACTGCGCGCGATCCCAACGTTGTTGTATGATGCACGGTTTACCCTGGTGACGGCTGTCCTGGCAGGATTTGGGCGCGCATCCGCCGAAGTCGGTGCCGTCATGATCGTCGGTGGCAACATCGATCATGTGACACGGGTGATGACCACTGCCATCGCACTCGAAGTTTCCAAAGGTGATCTGGCTTTGGCCCTTGGCCTTGGGATCGTATTGATCGGCCTGTCAGTCAGCATCAATGCGGCTACCTATTCGGTCAAACAGCGCGCTGAGGCCGTTTGGACATGACAAACACAACACCCATCGCGGCAAACGATTCAGCCTCCGAAAAAGAAACACACGCTGCATCGAATTCCAGCATCTTACCGCTGCGGGTCAGCAATCTGGGCTTCAAGGCTAAGGGTGAAGACCTGCTACAGGATATTTCGTTTGAGCTACACGCTGGGCCGCGGACCATTATCATGGGGCCCAATGGGGCTGGAAAATCCCTTTTGCTGCGCTTGTGTCATGGCTTGTTAGAACCCACCTCCGGCACCGTGACATGGCATAGCAATGGCACAAATGCAGCAAGCATGAAACAAGCGATGGTGTTTCAACGCCCGGTCTTACTGCGCCGAACCGCTGCACAGAATATCGATTACGGCCTCAAACTCCGAAACATGCCAAGCGCCAAACGCGCTCAAATCACGGACGATGTGTTGAACCGCACAGGCCTTGCCCGGTTTGCAGATAAACCCGCACGACTTTTGTCTGGTGGGGAACAACAAAAACTTGCCCTGGCCCGCGCCTGGGCGCTCAACCCAGATGTTTTGTTTTTGGATGAACCCACAGCCAGCCTGGACCCGGCGGCAGCACACGCCATCGAAACCATCGTCCAAACCATGCACGACGAAGGCACACGAATCATCATGACGACGCATGATCTCGCACAAGCCAAGAGGCTCGCCGACGAAGTCGTGTTCATTCATAAGGGCCGCATGCTTGAACAAACACCCGCCGACAAATTTTTTGAGACCCCACAGTGTGGCGAAGCCGCTGCATTCCTGCGGGGAGAACTTCGATGGTAACTGATTATTTCCAACCACAGAGAACGATCATGTTGAAACCTAAAATATTCATCGCTGCTGCACTTACCCTCGTTCTGTCTTTTGGCGCGAACGCTGAAGATAAGTTCATCACCGTTGCATCAACGACCTCAACCGCGAACTCTGGCTTGTTCAACGCGATCCTGCCGGTGTTCGAAAAACAAACTGGCATTCAGGTCCGTGTTGTTGCCGTGGGCACAGGTAAAGCCATTCGCCTAGCCCGTAACGGTGACGCCGACGTTCTATTCGTGCACCACAAACCATCCGAGGAAAAATTCGTCGCTGATGGCATGGGCATCGAACGGTTCGATGTGATGTACAACGACTTCGTACTTGTTGGTCCAAAGTCCGACCCGGCAGGTATCAAAGGATCAACAACGGCGGCAGACGCGCTGCAGAAAATCGCTAAAACCGAATCACCATTCGCATCGCGAGGCGATGACAGCGGCACCAACAAAAAAGAACTTTCGTTATGGAAGGCGGCATTGCTTGACCCAAAATCAGTGTCGGGCGGCTGGTACCGTGAAACCGGGTCCGGCATGGGTGCGACCTTGAACGTCGCATCCGGCATGGATGCCTATGCGATGACCGACCGGGCCACGTGGCTTAAATTCAAAAACAAGGGCGACCTTGCGATCCTGACCGAAGGCGACCCGGCACTGTTCAATCAATACGGCATCATTTTGGTGAACGAGAAAAAACACCCGCATGTGAAATCAGCGCTCGGCCAAACGTTTGTTGATTGGGTTGTTTCCGATGCCGGACAAGCGTTGATCAACGACTACAAAATTCTAGGAAACCAAGCGTTCATCGCGAACGCGCAGCCGGGGTCATAGTAACCCCCTCACCTGTCCTCTCCCCCACTCCGTAGGGGAGAGGGACCCTCGGATTCAAATTACTCTTTCTAATCCCTCTCCCCTTTTCGGCGGAGAGGTTAGGTGAGGGGCTCTATAAAAATCAGTTGAACGAAATTTCGACCTTACCCAGATCGCCAAAATCTCCGACCACATTATCGCCGGGGGCAACCTTTACAGCGCCCGTCATGGTCCCCGTGGTGACAACATCACCAGCCTTGAACGGCTTACCTATACGAGCAGCTTCTTCGGCAGCCCAACGGAGCGCGTCGACAGGATCACCCATCACATCTGCGCCCTTCCCTTGTGCGACTTTTTCACCATTCAGGTGCATCGCTGCCGGAGCTTTCGATAAATCAACATCTGGCCAGTTTTCGATTTGGGGGCCGCGGACGAACCCAACGTTAAATGAGAAATCTGAAATACAGAGGTTTGCCCCCGCTTCGGCAAATCCACCTTCAAAACGACAGCCGACAATTTCAATCGCAACCAGCGCATGATCAACGGCGGCGATAATATCGTCGCGGCTGATGTCGCTTGCATCACCTAAGTCCCGGCCAATCACAAACGCGAATTCACATTCCACAGCGTCTTGGTGGGCGGTCTTGGCCCCGACCGTTGCGGGAGTATCCGAAATATGTTCAGCGAACACAGGGCCAATTGACGGCCCCGGCACGCCCAGCATTTGCTGCGCCAATTCACTGGTCGCTGCGACTTTCCATCCGGCACGGGTCAGGCCAGATGCATCAGCGCCTGCGGCTTGTTCTGCATAGGCATCTTCGCGCGACGTAACATGTGCAACATCGGCGCGCGGCAAAAGCGATCCGTCGTGGCGTGCTTGCCAAATGCGCGGGCCTAAATCAGCCATCATAACCCTCCACAACCATCAAGCGGCCTTCTGAAGAGGCTTGGCGTACGGCCATGGGGCCGGAATATTCAACCGAGCTGTGCCATGCCTTGGCCCGTTCCATCGAAGGGAATTTGATCACAACGACACGGGGATACGCCAACTCGCCTTCAAGAGCTTCGATCTCTCCACCACGAACCACGTACTCACCATCGTAGATCGCCAAGGTCGCCGGGACCTGGGCGCGGTAGGCTTCGAATTCTTCTGGGTTTGTCACGTTCACTTGCGCGATGATGTAGGCGGTCATTGAAATCTCCGAAATGAAATTGAGTAAATTGAATTAGCCGAGCAGCTTTCGAATAGGTTTGCCGTCTTCGGCCCATTCCGCCCAATTCCGTGGGCCCAAGCCGTACTTGTTTTTATGATTGGTATTGGCACCTGCCTCGACCAGCGTACGACATACATCTCGCTGCCCCCGTGCGGCCGCCATCATCAACGCTGAATTTCCATACGCATCCTGGGTGTCCGCATCGGCACCTGCGCCCAGCGCTGCTTTGATCGCATCCGCATCGCCCCGCGCCGCAGCCGCCAAAAAATCATCGCCTGAAAGTGCATCTGTCATCGGTATCGTTTCCCAAAAATTAGCCCCATGATTGAAGCGATGTTGTGTTTATTCGACGAAACGTCAAGTCGGATTGAAATGAACAGTTCCGTTACCGGAAATATCGTAACCATGCATTTCTGCCGCCCGGGCCTTGAATGGCTCAGTATTCGTAAAGGCCATGAGCTTTGCCATAGGCCCCTCAAAATAATCGCGGCGGCGAATAAGTAGATCGTATCTTTCGCGCTGTAATGGAATGAAATGCAATCCCAGTTGATGCGCCACCGTTCGAATACCAAGCCCGGCGTCGGCACGCATTTCCAACACAGCCATGCCCAAATCCGTTTCAGACCGTGCTTCATCATCCAGAATATCCAAGTCTGGCAGCTTATATCCCGCTTCGTTCACCAGATGTTGGAAAAGTACACGGCTACCAGCTTGGGGTTCACGGACGATAAATCGAAAATTGGATTTGATGGCGTCGGCCAGAGTTTGGATGTTTTCAGCACTGTGTTGCGTGATCAGCCCTTGTTCCCGCCAGGCCCATTCCAACAAAACACATTCCAGACCCACCGTCGATTGACTAGCAACCGAAACATTGTAACCGCCATCGGTGATATCAAGAATGTGCATACCACAGGCAACGGCTTGGCCTTTTGCAAAACGCTCCACCCCATCCAGGCTACCTCCTGGCATGATCGCCAGTCCACATTCAGATGTGCGAATAGCCCATTCCAGCAATGGATCGTGTGAGCCAACGATAACTGGCGGTGCAGGTAATGCGTTGCCGTGGTTGATCAGCGGGAATGACGCCGTGCGTGCGAGCCACAGATCAATAAGGTGTTTAGGAAACAGATACTTTCCCGTCGCTTTGGTAAACGGGATTTCACCCTCGGCGACCAGATCATAAACCTTACGCTCCTTGATCCGGAGATAAGTCGCGACCTCTTTGGTTGTCATTAATTCGTTCATGACCGTACCTGTTTACGCCCCCAAAATGCCAAAACCGTCATGGCGGGGATTCACCCTAAAATTCATATGACTTTATTTCCGTTCGATAATCGCTATCTATGCCCTAAATCCGCGTTAACGGGTAGCGGCAAAAAATCGCGAAGATGGCACTGCTGATCATCATAATGCTGATCACGGTGGGAGGGACACAAAGAATATGAAGCTAAACGGAAAAGACGTCCTTATTTGCTCGTGTGAAGACACGATGGCTTTGGATGGCGTCACCATCGCAAAAGCAACAGGCGGAGATGGCACTTTACGCCCTGCCCGTCATTTATGCCGTGTCGAAATGGATCGCTTTACGGATGTCGCAGGAAAATCTGAACACCTGCTTGTTGCATGTACCCAAGAAGCTCCGTTGTTCTTAGATGCCCTAGAAGACATGGGTGAAAATGCGCCGACAGCTTCATTTGTAAATATTCGCGAACGCGCCGGATGGTCTGAACTGGGCCAGTCCAAAAACAAAAACATCACGGCCAAAATGGCTGCATTGATTGCCGAGGCATCATTGGAAATCGGCGATGCGTCATCCGTATCGATGATTTCCACAGGTATTGTAATGGTGCTGGGCAAAGACGATGCCGCCATCGAAGCCGCGCGAAAACTTGGCGATCGCATGGATGTGAGTGTCATCATCGAAGGTGGTGCCGAGATTACACCGCCTGATGTCATGGACATACCCATTTTCATGGGGAACGTGGAAACTGCCAGCGGTCATTTGGGGGCCTTTGAGGTTCGCGTTGAAAATTTCCGCGCAACGGTCCCATCCTCGAAATCGAAACTGGAATTTACCGGCGTTGGCGAAGGCGGTATTTCAACGTGCGATCTGATTTTGGATCTTCGTGGCGGCACGCCGTTATTCTCAGCACACGAAAAGCGCGATGGCTACTTCAGGCCCGACCCGGCCAATCCAGGCGCTGTGGCAGAAGCGTTATTCACACTATCCGATATGACCGGCGAGTTTGAAAAGCCACGCTATGTTGATTATGACGCTGGCATTTGCGCCCATTCTTCGAGCCGAATTACTGGCTGCACCAAATGTCTGGATGTCTGCCCAACAGGAGCGATTGAACCCAACGGTGATAAGGTAAAATACGACCCATACATTTGTGCAGGTTGCGGTTTGTGCGCTGTTGTCTGTCCCACGGGTGCAGCGAAATACAGTCTTCCAGCTGGGGATTCCTTGTCAGATCGTCTTCGTGCGGTGCTGGGCACTTATACCAAAGCGGGCGGCGAAACCCCTGTGCTTTTGGTTCACGATGATACCTTCGGTCGTGACATCATTGCGCTTTCGGCGCGGCATGGTCGTGGCTTGCCGGGGCACGTGCTGCCGTTCACTGTCAATCAGGCGACTCAGGTCGGCTTGGATACGGTCCTTCACGCCTTGGCGTTGGGGGCAGTTCAGGTTGCGATACTATTGCCGCCATCGAAACGGGCTGACCGTGATACGCTTTTGGCCGAGTTTGAGATCATCGACACCATCACGGATGGTTTGGGCTATGGCAAAGGTCGTGTCGTTCTGATCGAACCTGATGAACCGGATCAACTGGAAGCCGCGCTGTATGTCGATGCATTGGGTGCCATGCCGACGGGTGATGTTGTTGGCATGGGACGCAAACGTTCGATCTTGCGTTTAGGACTTGATACGTTGCACCGAAACGCCCCCATACAGCCCGAAGAAATTGCCCTACCTGCTGGTGCACCGTTTGGGAAAGTTGAGATTGATACTGAGGGCTGCACGCTTTGCTTGGCTTGCGTTGGCGCATGTCCCACGGGTGCCCTCAAAGATAACGAAAACATGCCACAGTTAAGCTTTGCCGAAGATTCATGCGTGCAATGTGGTCTGTGCAAAAACACCTGTCCTGAAAAAGTTATTTCATTGGAACCGCGTTTGAGCTTCCGCGACGAAGCACGCAGTCATCAAGTGGTCAAAGAAGAAGAGCCGTTTTTGTGCATCCGTTGTGGTAAACCATTCGCAACGCACGCCTCTCTCAATCATTTGACTCAGAAATTATCCGGTCATGCGATGTTCCAAGGCGGCGACCGCCTAGACCGAATTAAGATGTGCGATGACTGTCGGGTCGTCCAGATGACCGTCAACGATGACAATCCATTGGCTCATGGTACCGTGCCTATTCCACGTACCACCGACGATTATTTGCGCGAGCGCGAAGAATTACGTGCAAAAGCAAAACAAGATATGAAAGACAAGGGCATCACCGACGGCGAGGCATAACATCGACAAAGTGATCTGTTATCCCTACATATAAGCGAGGGTATCCAGATCGCTGCCATGTTGTGATCATTTAGGAATTTTGAGATGGACGGAGCCACTACAATCGCAAACGACCCACCGATGATCGATCCATTTGGTCGTCATGTGTCTTATCTGCGGGTGTCTGTTACGGATCGCTGCGATTTCCGCTGTGTTTATTGCATGGCAGAAGACATGACGTTCCTGCCGAAAAAAGATGTCCTGACCCTCGAAGAACTTGAACGCCTGTGCACGGCATTCATCCGCAAGGGTGTTCGCAAGCTTCGTTTGACCGGTGGTGAGCCATTGGTCCGTCGCAATATCATGAGCTTGATCCGCAATCTCGGAAAGCACCTGGAAACGGGGGCGCTTGATGAATTGACCCTGACCACCAACGGCAGCCAGTTGGCGAAGTATGCCGAGGAATTGGTCGATGCGGGCGTAAAACGTATTAATGTATCTGTCGACACGCTGGACCCTGATAAATTCCGCGATGCCACGCGCTGGGGTCGTTTGGAACAGGTCATGGGTGGTTTGGCCGCTGCGAAAAAAGCGGGCCTTAAGGTCAAGATCAACGCTGTAGCGCTGAAGCATCTCAACGCAACAGAATTCGATGATATGATCAGTTGGTGCGGCGACAACGCCTTTGACCTGACACTCATTGAAACCATGCCACTCGGCGAAATCGGCGAAGATCGCGTAGATCAGTACTTGCCCTTATCGCAAGTGCGCCAAGACCTGGAACAACGCTGGACGTTGACCGATATCCCCTATCGCACTGGCGGCCCCGCACGGTATACCGAAATTGGCGAGACGGGTCAGATGCTCGGGTTCATTACACCATTGACCCACAATTTCTGTGAAAGCTGCAATCGGGTTCGCTTGACCTGTACCGGCACGCTTTACATGTGCTTGGGCCAAGATGATGCCGCTGATCTGCGCGCGCCATTACGTGCTAGCGATGATGATCAATTGCTCGAAGCCGCCATTGACGAAGCGATTGGGCGCAAACCAAAAGGCCACGACTTTGAAATCAGTCGTCGTGAAGCCAAGCCTGCCGTCAAACGCCACATGTCTGTGACTGGCGGCTAATTCTCATCTGTGATTAATTTAGGCGGCGCGCTCTGATATCCTGGGACCGTGACCGTTGCTCTGCCAAAAGCTGCTGGGTCAACGACCGTTGGCGCTGCTCTAATTCTTGTGCCAACTGAATTTGATTTTGAGTCAGCTGACGTTTTGGGTTTGAAGCTCCTGGCGACGTGTCCGCTGTGCCTGTACGATGGCGCGCCCATGGCGTTGGGCTTCGCGGGTGCGTTGCTCGGCTTCGGTCAATAGATCACGCACACGACGTTCGGTTTCTTGATTAAGTTGGCGTGTGCGCAAAATTGCTTCGGCCCCGTCCAAGGCGCGTTGCAGCAGACGAACGGTCTGCACGAGTTGCCGGGTCAGTTGTTGGATTTGTTGTTCAGGATTGAGGTTTCTTTGCCGACCACCGACACATTCTTGTTTCTTGGTTTCGGGATTGTATTTCAAAAAAAATCGCCCGCAGTCTGCCGTGGTGTCGGCACGGGTATGCGCGGGTGCAGAAGTCATCAAAAAGCCAAAAAACAAGACCGCCATAGCTGCCCTGAAGAATAAATCTACAGCACACACAGATTTTTGAATTGACGGTCTGGTCTGTATCGGCATTTTGTTCATCATGAAAAATATACTGAAATCTCTGCTTATACCGTGCGCATTTGCATCTGTCTTTATCACACCCGCCGCCCAGGCAGAAGTGACGATGGCCACATGCGAAGCTGATTACAACGCGATGCTCGCCGAAGCTGCGCAAAACCGTGCTAAATCCGTATCAGAAATCGAATTCGCGCTTGGTCGGACAACCGATAATGAAGCAGCAGCACGCCTTCAAGAAGAACTTGAAAAATCCTTCGAATCCGAAGAAGGCTTTCGCGGCCTGGCATCGGTCGCTTATCGCGACTGCGTTCGGTTCGTAAAATCCAAGGGATAGTTGGCTCAGCGCCAAATTTCACAATAATTTTCTGAGCGAATTCAGCGGCTTATTTCGCAACTGCGAAGAAGCCCTTTTCCTGAGCTATACACTATGCCAAAACCTTGGCAGCGCCGGGGGTCTGCCCGGCTTTCGTTCACAAGCCTAAGGATTTGACCATGGATTTCGAAAACATCATCGCCGAAACAAAAGAAGGCGGCGTCGCCCTGATTACATTGCATCGCCCAGATGCCCTCAACGCCCTGAATGGCGCGTTGATCGATGAATTGGGTGCAGCCGTGGATGCGTTCGAAGCCGACGACAGCATTGGCTGCATCGTGGTCACAGGATCCGAAAAAGCATTCGCCGCTGGTGCCGACATCAAAGAAATGCAGGCAAAGTCCTACATGGATGCGTACATGGAAAACTTCATTTCCAAATGGGAACGCATCACGAAATGCCGCAAACCCGTCATTGCTGCCGTCAACGGCTTCGCGCTGGGTGGCGGTTGTGAATTGGCCATGATGTGCGATTTCATCATTGCCGGCGACAAAGCCAAATTCGGTCAGCCTGAAATCAAATTGGGCATCCTACCAGGTGCCGGTGGCTCCCAACGTCTAACCCGTTTTGTGGGCAAATCCAAAGCCATGGAAATGTGCCTGACCGGGCGCATGATGGACGCCGAAGAAGCCGAGCGTGCTGGCCTTGCCAGCCGTGTTGTCCCTGCTGACGAATTGTTGGATGACGCGCTCAAGACCGCCACTGCCATCGCAAGCATGGGACGTCCCGCAACATACATGGTCAAAGAATCTGTCAATCGATCATATGAGACCACCATGGCTGAAGGTATTCTGTTTGAGCGCCGCACGTTCCACGCCGCGTTCGCCACCGAAGATCAAAAAGAAGGCATGGCCGCGTTCGCTGAAAAACGCAAAGCCAACTGGCAGCACAAGTAATTTTATTCGTCACCCCCGCGCAAGCGGGAATCCATCTTCACCAATGGATCCCCGCCTGCGCGGGGGTGACGAATTACTTTTTTATTACATTCGTTAAAGCTTCCGCACCAACGTCAGTCCATCACCGACGGGGAGCATCGATAGTTCCACCCGGTCATCGGCCATCAGTTGTTTGTTGAACGCCCGCATAGCAACCACGTTTTCAGAACGCTTGCGACCATCGGCGACGCCGCCTTCCATAAACACGTTATCGACCAAAATCAGGCCATCCGGACGTAGCAATTTTAAACACCGCTCGTAATAATCCGGGTATCCGGGTTTATCCGCATCGATAAACACAAAGTCGTATTTCCCGACTTCGCCCTTTTTGATCATTTTATTGAGGGTTTTCTTGGCAGGGCCCAACCGCAGGTCGATTTTCTTGGCAACGCCTGCTTCTTCCCAAAACGGCACACCGATTTGGGTATATTCATCGGAAATATCACACGCCACCAGCTTGCCTTTTTTTGGCAATGCCAAGGCAACGGCGAGCGCGGAATACCCCGTAAACGTGCCGATTTCGATGCATTTTTTGGCCCCAGTCAGCTTGACCAACAAGCTCATAAACTGTGCTTGTTCCGGGGAAATCTGCATGATCGCCATCGGATGTTTTGCGGTCACGGTCCGCAAACGCTTCATCACATCGGGCTCACGCAGCGAATGATCCAACATGTAATTATACAGGCGGTCATCGATACCCATGCTACGGCTGCTCATCTTCGTCTCCTGATGTTGTTCGGCATTGTGTGTCGCATATGTGTTGAGTACTTTGCCCGGCATGAACGATAAAGTCATCTACCACATGTGCCGCGCCGATGAATGGGCCGAGGCAGAGCAAACCGGATCATACGGCGGATCCAGTCAGGACAAAGCCGACGGCTTCATTCATTTTTCGACGCGCACCCAGGTATGGACGTCGGCCGCGAAACATCGTCGCGGTCAGGACAATATTCTGTTGCTTGAAGTGGATGCCGCCGCGCTGGGCGAAGCACTTAAATGGGAAGCATCACGCGGCGGTGCACTGTTCCCACACCTTTATGGACCGTTGCCCGTCTCGGCTGTCATGAATTTGACCCCGCTTCGCCTGGATGACGACGGTGTGCACATTTTCCCTGATGGCTTTCCACCACCAGGAACGGAGTGACATCGTGGATTTATATAACCTGCTTCGCCCCCTGATCCATAAACTGGACCCAGAACGTGCGCATAATCTGGCGATCTGGACACTGCAGAATCGTCTGATATCGGGTGCGCCGTTCGCCGATCCCGTGCTTGAAAGCACGGTCTGGGGGAAACGGTTTTCTAATCCTGTTGGTCTTGCCGCTGGGTTTGATAAGGACGTCGCAGTTCCCATGCAGTCGCTGGCATTGGGATTTGGGTTCGTTGAAATCGGATCCATCACGCCGCGTCCGCAACCGGGAAACCCGAAACCTCGCTTGTTTCGATTGACCGAAGACAACGCCGTCATCAATCGTATGGGATTTAATTCTGCAGGGGCAGATTTTGCTGCGGGCCGATTGTCGAAATTACCGCCAAAACCGCACCCCGGTATCGTGGCCGTGAACCTTGGTAAAAACAAAGAAACCGAAGATGCCACCGCCGACTATCTGATTGGCGTCGAGAAATTGGCGTGCTTTGCAGATTATCTGGTGATCAACGTGTCATCGCCCAATACACCGGGCCTGCGCGCGCTGCAGGATAGGTCAGAACTGGTTTCGCTGGTGACCCAGGTCCGCGCGGCGCTTGATATTGCTGTGCCAGAAAACACCCCGCCCCTTATTGTCAAAGTCGCACCTGACCTGACAGATGAAGACATTGCCGATATCGCCGATGTCGCCATGTCCGATGATGTCGATGGATTGATTGCCACGAACACGACAATCGCCCGACCGATGAGTTTAAAGAACCCGTCAAAATCCGAAACCGGAGGCCTCAGCGGTCAGCCACTTTTCAAGCCATCTACTCAGATCTTAAGTTCGCTGTACCAAGCGACAAAAGGCCAAGTCCCGCTGATCGGCGTTGGGGGGATTTCATCAGGTGCAGATGCGTATGAAAAAATACGCGCTGGCGCATCATTGGTTCAGTTTTATTCGGCAATGGTCTACGAGGGGCCATCCCTACCCAGCCGCGTCTGCCGGACCTTGGCAGGATTGTTAAAGCGCGATGGCTTTAATTCTGTCGCCGATGCTGTCGGCGCCGATCACCGATAAAACTTTAACCTCAGGCCTGTTGGAATTGTGCTGAAGCCATCGACCGATTGACGTCGACCATGGCCCCCACGAATGATGCGTTTTTGGTTTCGCAAACTTCTTGCGTACTGCGATCCACAAAAATCGACAGGCTAAGGAGCTTGCCCCGAATATCAACTGGTAACGGGCTTTCCGGGTGTGTCACCGACGCCTGTACCATCGTCCAGAGACGCAGATTATACTCTAACGCATGACGTAGGTCCGTATGACTGCCAACGGATGCATCGTTCAACATCTGAGCAGCTTTTGCGAAAGCACGCCCCTCTAAATTGCGGATGCTGCCGCCCGTCTTGTCGGTGTTTGAATAAGCCTGATAGGCATGCGCGTTCATTGGTCGTTCCTAAATTATCTCGGCGAGTAGCGCCGTACTATCTTGTGTGATTTGCAGGCCGCTTAGGCTCAGTTGCTCGCGAAGATCGGCTGCTAATAGGCGGGCTGCCTCTTCGTTTAAATCTGCCTCAACCAAGTTTTGCGCCCCGGTTTCCAACGTATTGGAGAGCTGCGTATTGAACGAATCTCGAACCTGGAGCGATGCGACGTCCCCACCAAAATTCTGTGATGTAGTTCTGAGAGAACCCCGCACACTATCCAATTGATCCAAGGCAGCGCGAATATCCGCATCGCTTTGAAATGCGTTGAAGCTGCCCGATGCATTGCCCAGCCCCAAACCTGTGGAGTCCGATGCAGCCCCCTGAATATCAAGCGTGGTGCCACGATCATTCACTGGAATGGAAAGCTGTTCAGATGTCGATGTTAAGAGCGATGTTCCACCAAACGATGAATCAGCAGCCAGAGCATCAAATTGTGCTCGGACTCGATCAAATTGCTCTGCCGCGATTTGGCGTTGAGTCTCATCTCCACCCAATGCCGAACGTGCAATACCACGCAGTTGATCATTCAAATTTGATAATGCATCCAAACCATCAAGTGACGTTTCGATGGCTGATATGCCTTGTCCAATTCTGTCTTTGGCATTCAGCAAATCATTAACCCGGTCACGGATGGCGCTTGCTTCATTAAAGACTATCGGATCATCAGCTGTTGATTGCGCCTCAAGGCCTGTGGTCAGGCGGCTTGCCGCTTCGTTTCGGACTTCGGCTGTGCGCTGCAACGATAGCAGCGCCCCACGGTCCGACGATGTTAAAGATATATCGCTCATACTCACCCAATACACATAATGTCGAGGAAGTCTCAGTGACTGTAATCACACGATCTCACTTTCCAGGGTGATGAGCATCCCTCGGAAAACCACAAATTGAGATTATTTTTTGGGTTTTATTCTTCGTGCGTAGGGGGGCCGAATAACAATCGACTGACGATCCCAATCGCTGACACGATGAACAGTATTCGAACAATATGGTGGGTCGATACAAACGCAACATCGATATGCATCGCAAGACTGATCAACGTCATTTCAGCTAAGCCGCCAGGCGCGAATGCAATCCAAAGCGCGTATTTATCAAGCGCGGTCAACGCGTGCAGACCAGCGGCTGCCCCCATCGCTAGACCCAGTGTCACACCAGCACCAATGATGCCGATCCCGACGGGATTGATCAGTTGGTGGCGCTTCACCCCCACAAACCGACACCCGACATTGGTGCCGATTACGATCTGCGCAATATTGACCAGCTCTGCAGGCGGTTGTGCGCTTGTTACACCCATAAAATGGACGATCGCGCTGACCAACATTGGGCCCAGCAATGCGGCCGCCGGGACTTTCAACTTTCGTGCGCCAAAATACCCAACAAATGCACAAACAAACAAGATCGCCCCATCATTTAAGGCCAAGTCAGCCATGCTACCCATGGGCGACACATCAGGCGGCACGTAGCCTTCGAATAAGCGAAAATAGAACGGTATCAGCATCACGGTGAACATGACCCGTGTCGCATGTATCAATGAAATGGACCGAACATCTGCGCCATATGATTCGGCAATCAAGATCATTTCCCCAAAGCCACCCGGGGTCGCGGATAAGATGGCTTCGCGTTTTTCCAAACCGCCATACTTCTGGAAACCCCACGCCAGGAAAACCGTCACAATGACCACAAAGATCAGCAAAACAACAATGCTGACGATCCAACTGGATGCTTGCCCTAACACATCTGGAGTGAACGCAGACCCCAGCATGACGCCCAGCACGCTGATCATCGCGGCACGGCCTTTTCCGGGGCCTTGCAAACGTACCCCGGCCACGGCCAAGCCTGCTGTGAACAGCATTGATCCGATCATCCAAGCCAGTGGAATATTCGCCAATGAGAACAGCCAACCGCCAGTAGCCCCCCACAACAACGTTCCCACCATAAACGGAACACGTTGTAAGACACTTCGGGTTTCCGGTTTATCCGGGCGGTCTTCGGCTTCTTCGTACCTACTCAAGAGCTGAACTGCTCCTTAAGGATACGTTCCTCGAGATTGTGTTCGGGATCGAATAATAATTTCGCCGTTTCCGTGCGGTCTTCTGATACCACAACAGACTTTACGTTTCGGACTTCAAAGAAATCTGCGGTGGCACTGACCAATCGATCATTGGCGTCTAAAACTTCGAACCGGATACTGGCATAAGACGGCAATAACGCGCCCCGCCAAGTGCGCGGGCGAAACGGACTGATCGGCGTCAGCGCTATTAGGTCATTACCGAGCGGAATGATCGGGCCTGCTGCAGACAAATTGTATGCAGTGCTTCCTGCCGATGTCGCAACCAGCACACCATCGCAGATCATTCCGTCCATCCGCAGGACATCATCAACAAAAATACTGATCTTTGCCGCCTGCCTGGTTTGGCGCGACAGCGACACTTCATTAACTGCAATCTTGGTATGAGTCTTACCGTCCAAATCAACAGCGGTCATTTGAAGCGGATGTAGTTCAATCGTTTCAGCTTTATTTAAGCGTTCGTGTAAGCTGGCCTCGTCGTAGGCATTCATCAAAAAACCGACCGACCCCCGATTCATGCCGTAGATGGGTGTTTGCAGGTCCATGTGATCATGAATGGTATGCAGCATCATCCCATCACCGCCGAGCGCAACAATCACATCAGCGTCGGATGGATCAACACCGCTGTAGGCCTTGGTCAGATGTTCGCAGGCTGCAGCTGCCTCAGATGTTGGCGCCGCAAGAAATGCAATTTTGTTGAAGCTCATAAAAGCTTATCTCCTGATCAACAATCTAACGATAAGCGACGGGCATTCAAAGGTCGGATATTGGGGGTTTATTGATTATTCGGATCAGGCACCAGAACGCGTTGCTCGATAAACCGAAAGACACTTGTATCCGTACCATGCACGACGATCAGTTCAATATTCGCAATCAAGACTTCGGGCAGAGCTGTTTCAATATCGATCAGCGCATACCCCTCGACGTTGGCGCGCATCGGTAGCGGCAAATCACCGTTATCTAATCGAAGTGCTACAAACCGCCGACCCGCGATGTCCGCAAGCCCGGTGACTGTCCCTTGGATTCTGAGTGGAATGGGACCCGCATCGCGGAATAAATCGCCCAGGTCGCGACGCAACAATGTAATCTTTGATCCCGTATGCACCCCGCTAAGGGGCAATTGTGCAACCATCCCCAAAACTGGCTGAACGTCTTCCAGTAATGAAATGCGTGCCGTGCGCTCGGCCCGATCTTGGGCTGATCCCCCGGTATCATCGGGGCCTGCGCGCAACGAAATTCGGCGATACGGCGGAATGCGCCCCTGATCAATCAGATGGGTGCCAATGTCGGCGAACTGAAGCCGATGTTCTTGGGCATCCATGGCGGGGAGATTGAGTGTCAGTAATTTAAACGCCCCAAACGGCGTAATCGTCGCCGAGATTTCACCTGCATCGGGGCGCTTGGAATCCTTTGGTCCAAATGCGACTTCAGTCGCTTTGCGGTCAATCTTTAGAACCGGATCATCCGATGTGCCATCAATCCATACGTCACCAGATGCCCGCATACGATATAAATTAGGGGCCTTGTCTGGTCCCCAAACAATCTGTGTGACGAATTGGCGCTTGGGCGTGGGCGCGTACTTGATCAATGCGTTGATCGGTGACTGCAATGCCGTGACCCGATCGGGATACGGCATGGGTATTATTTCTATTTCTTGGGTATCCTGCGCTGAACCCGACTGCGGGAGTACGTTCCATACCAGCGCAAACAGCAGACCAAGGGCTAATCGTGTTCTCATGGTTTTCGAATGTCAGTGCCGTGTGATGACGCATCTGGCGGCCCTGTAAACGTCCGCGCCAGTCCCGTGCCGGGATTTTCATCATTGCCGCGCATCGCCTGCAGGCGTGACCATAATACTTTTAGGCCGCGCCAGATCTTGGGCAAGAACCAGATAAGAAAGACACCAAACGCGGCCAACCAAATAAGAAAAATAGTTGGTTTGAACAACGCCAACATCAGACCGATAAGGACGATGATATCTTCAAAAATCGATGCGGCCCAGTTTGAGAATGGCTCGGGCGACATGTTGATAATCGCGCGGGAGCCTGTCTTTGTTGCGTGCGTGCCCGCCGTGACCAATCCACCCAACAACAGCGCTGCAGCTGCCTGCCAGGGCTCTCCCACGTCAGACACGCTGGCATACACCATCATCGCGCCTGCCGGAATTCGAATGAATGTGTGCAGGGTATCGTTAAGCGTATCGATCCCGGGGATCTTGTCGGCAAAGAATTCCAAGAAATACAGCACAGCTGCTGTGACCAACATTTCCGGTGAGCTTAGGACCGCCATGTCCGGTGGCAGATCGACGAAACCAAACGCGTTCATCCCGCCCAAAATGAGTACCGTCGCATATAGATTGAGACCACTGGCCCACGCGGCACCCAATGCCAACGACATTAAACTCAGCAGGTCTGGCGACACGTCCATAACGACTCCTATTCCCCAGAATCGATCATACCGCGATCAACCCCACAGATCATCCCCACAAAGATCAGGGGTATGTATCCAGTTGCGCCATCGCATCCGCCATCAGATTTTCAATGATGACAACGCCATCGACTGTTGATCCCATCAGCGATGCACAAAGATTAAGTGCCGCCAAGTCTTCGCCACGCGCTGACATCAACATATCCCACGCTGGGCCATTTCCGTTTGCAAGATCACGTAAAACCAATGGACTCGCCATGCCGACAGAATAATTGAGCGGGAACCCCACCACATTGTGAAGTGTCGTCAGCAGCTTTGGGCCGACAAACTGTGGCGGCACATCTGGCCCACCTCGACCGAGTAGCGATAGTGCAGACTGCAAATAGAAATCCAAAGTCACCCGTCCTGAAGGCGTGAAAATCAGGCTCGCGTTATGAACATTGCGGTGTACGCGAAGGCGCCCATCAGGACCGGGTTGCACCCAATCCTCGTGACCAAAAGCGTACCCTTCTGGGGTCTCGATGTTCATTGCGTCTGGACGAAAAATGTAAATATCGGCGTCCAGCCATACGACGCGTTGCCACCCCGCATCCAAGAGATTTTGAATCCAGATTAGGCGAGCAATGTCTGCAACCATTTGCATCCGCCCATGAGCCGCATCGATGCACCATGCGGGGACAAGATCAAACAACGCATCGTCGATGCATTCGTAGGCATAATCATTCTGGCTGGCCCACTGACGAACGCTTTGAGACGCAGAATAAACGAATACTCCCGGCGCTGGTTTGTGCGACTGAATGATGATGGTCTGGCTCATGGATCAGACGTCAAAGGTCAATGCGAACGCCAGCATCGTTGGACTGATATACAGCCTCTACGATACGCAGATTATCGAGATACGCGGGTGCTGTGTTCATCGGCATTGTGCCGTTGTCCAAACACTCCAACACATGCTTGTTCAATCGATACACACAATCGCCACCAAAACCGGTATTCTGCCAATCATAGGAAATTGCGGTTTCTGTGTTGCTGTCATGGGGCCGCACATGAAGTCCCCCATCGCCATTTAATCGAATGACACCGTCACTGCCCTCAATCCACATATCGCCCATCACCAACCGACGATTTTCCGCTGCATGGTCGACCAAGCGATTGCCATCGATGACGGCGCGTCGGCCATCTTCAAAGGTTAGAATAATCACGCCCGCGTCTTCGCCCGCAATGGCGGGATTGAGTTGTCGCAGATCCGCATAGACAGATGCGACATCACCAAACAAATACCGAAACACATCAATGACATGAACCAAAGTCTCATGAACTAAGAACCTCGGCATGTGTTGGAAATACGGTTGCCGCGCCAAATACGCATCTGGCCCCTGCCCATCACCGGGGCGCAGCCGAAATGTCCCCTCGTAAACATCGCCAAGAGTGCCGTTGTCCAACTGTGATTTTATTTCCGCATACCAAGGCTGAAAGCGGAAGTTTTCGTGTACAATAATCGGCACACCCGACACATCCATGAGTTTCGCAGCTTCGGTTCCGCCTTCGATCCCAC